>Ga0164243_10000054_pt1 | contig 300413 bp, 278 predicted proteins | sample OricompcompostOP_FD_108781 | JGI IMG/M metagenome (GOLD analysis project Ga0164243, IMG submission 108781) | Organic Plus compost microbial communities from Emeryville, California, USA - Original compost - Organic plus compost (OP) | ecosystem: Engineered > Solid waste > Mixed feedstock >... | reverse complement strand
GACCGCACCCATATCCTCACATGGTCCCACTGGCGCCGAAAACACCAACTCATCGCCCAACGCTGCCACCAAAAGGCCAGGTCAAAATGACTCGCGACCCGATCTACGGCTGTAGTACTAGCCTCCGGAAGGATGCTCTCCGACATCGTCGGCTTCCAGGCCGGACGTCCGCGCAGCGCCATAGGTCTCTCCGAACGGATCTCCTTCTTCAGCGGCAGCGTCGTCTCCTACGACAGGCTGCCCCGCAGCGGCCTGGCTGGCCCTTGGCATCGTCGTCGTCGTGCTGACGGCCCTGCCAGCGCTCGGCGCATTTCGCAACGGCGGCCGGGCCACCGAACGAGTCCTCTGGTCGGCGCTGATTCTCGCGCAATTCGGCGCAGTCCTCCTGGCGCCGTCGTTCTTCGACAACTACACCGCCTTCACCGCCCCAGCGCTCTGTCTGGCTCACCGGCTACGGGTTCGCTGCGGCGGCACGGCACCTCTCGCAGTTCGGTACCCGGATCCTGACGGTCGCCGCCGGCGTGCTGCTGACCGTCTTCGCCGTCATGTCCACCAGTTCTGTCGGGCACAAAGCACCCGCACCGCCCATCGGGAGTGCACTCGCCGACTACCACTGCATCTGGACTTTCGACCCGGACGCCCTGGTCGACGGCGGTGTATCCGGCCGCCAGGCGGCCCGGGGCTGCCCCGGTTTCGTCGACCGCTACGCCGTCGCCGTCACCGAACTCAATGTGCCCGACAATGAGCTGATGGCAGCTTTGCCAGGTGCCGTCCACTATCAGCGGGCCGTCGCCGACCAGTTCCACGGCAGCGACGCGGTGCTGATCAACGAGGAAGAACTCACCTGGCTCGCACCGTCGACGGTCGAGGTTCTGCACGAGGCGTTCCATCGCCGCCCGGATCTGGACGGCTATCAACTCTTGGTGAAGGATCGTCGCTGAGCTCCTCGGTTCGGCATTCTCGGTGCAGAAGTGCTGCTGTGAGCGCCACTTCTGCACCGAAGTTCTCAGCGGAGCGGGGCGCCACTGCCGCACTGTTGACCGCAGCGGTCAGGACAGCCCAGCACTGGGTGCATCTGCGCACCACGAACCCATCGAGAGCACTTTTGCGACCGTGCGTCTGCGGACAGAAGTGACCAAGGGACCCGGCTCGCGAGCTGCCGGTATCGCGATGGCCTACAAGCTCATCGAGACCGGCCAAACCCGCTGGCGGGCTGTGAACGAGCCCCACCTCGTCGCTCTCGTCCGAGCCGGCGCCACCTTCACCAACGGCATACTCGACCAGCCCGACAGCACCCCATCAACCGGTCAGGAGGAAGCCGCCTAACAACACTTCATCCACAGGTCTTGACACTATCTCCCACGAAGGCACCGTGCCGGTCGAGATATGCCAAGTAGCAGACCCACCCACGGATCGGAAGACCGTCACCGAATGACTCGGCAGCGGCCATGCCCTCCTTGTACGTCACCGTTCCGAGTTCGACGAACAGCGCCCCGTCTTATCCGGAAAGTAGTAGTAGAAGTTGCCCCGGGTGACTTCGGCGCGGTCGGTGATGTCCCGAACGCTGCTGCCCGAGAACCCCTTGCGCGCGAATGACAGTCGCCGCATCCATGATGGCCTGCCGGGTGAGGTCTGATCTGCTCACCTGCGCAGTACCTCGCCGCGTCCGACCCACTCACCGCTCCTCTGCTCCGGTACCGCCTCAGGAGACACCCGCCACCGATCAGTGCTCGCTTCCCACGCTTGCCGGGTAGAAGCTGCTCGCCCAACGCCTCAACTCCCGAAAACCAGCCGCTTCGGACGGGGCGAGTCCCGGAGGGTCCATGTATACCTGATGGTTCCAGATCGCAATGTCGTCGGGCAGTGCCATCTGGGCCGCTGCCAATCGCTCGGAATAGTCACCGCCGCGATCGATCCAGTAGGTCGCGAAGATGTCCGACGTCGATTCGTCGACCGGTGTCGCGCAGATGGAAATGACGCGGATGCCTTCTTTCGTCTCCTCTGCGTTGAAGCTTACGCCGATACCCGACCAGTAGATTTCGATGGTGTTCAGAGTGTCCTCGGGGCGGTCTTCGCCGGCATTCCACCGACGTCCGAAACCCACCTTGGCCGCCCACGTACAGTCGTCCGTCTCCTCGCGCAGCACAACCGGACTGATCGGAGTGTGGTGAACGAACCGGAAGTGATGGGGATCCACCGCGTTCTCGGCGATGACCTGCGGATGAACACGAACTCGCTCAAATCGGGTACGACCCCCCTCTTCAAGCGGATGGAACGAACCGCTCTTCACGTGATCGCCGAGGACCTCCCCCCATTCGGGCAACTGCCACATCGGCGGGCGCCCGGCGGCATCGTGCCAGACGTAGATCGACTCGTTGAGCTCGGCGACCGGCCAGGATCGGACCTTGCGCACCCGGTTGGGCTTGGACTCGTACGGGATGCGGACGTTCTTGCCCTTACCGTTCCACACCCAGCCGTGGAACGGGCACTGGATCCCGTCTTCGACAACGCATCCACCGAAGGCCAGATTCGCACCGAGATGCTGGCAGTGCGCGTCCAGCACGTTGACAACACCCTCCAGGTCACGGAACGCCACCAGTTCGGTGCCGAAGTAGTTCAGCGGCACCACCGCACCTTCGGTGAGGTCAGCGCTCCAACCGACCTGAAACCAGCCGGTCGGTTGCATGCTCGGCAGACTTCCCATTGCGATATCTTTCGTCGGTTCAACTGCACGGTCCGTACGATTCAAGCACTTCCGTCAACACTTATCGGCATACCTGTCAAACCGAGATTCTCCGCGCATGCGAACTCGCGCCGTTGTTCGAAGACACCGCACAGACCTGTTCATCGTGACCACGCCGACGCCGCGGGCGGAAATGACCACGGGATCGGTCATCGGTCCGCAGGGGACACTCGGCACGGGCGTCAGGCGTAGGCCGTGACCCGCGCGGAAGCGGCGATGGCGCCATCTGCCCCCACCGCATTCGCGACGACAGATGCGACGCTGCGGCCGATTCGTTCCGCACGCGCGCGGTAACACGCACCATCGCCGGCGATGAACGGACGAAGATAGTTCACGCGTATGGAGCCCACTGACATCGGCGCTGCGCCGCCCGCCTCGAGAGCTCCAAGGGCGGCGCATTCGATCGCCGCCGCCACTACACCGCCGTGAACAAATCCCATCGCGTTCCCCACGACCGAGTCGGGTTGGGCTGCGAGCACCACCTCGCCGTCCTTGGCGCCGGCGACCCGCTGAATCGCCAGCAACTCCTCGGTACTCGTCGCCTCCGGCACGGGCGCCCTCTCCGGCCGCGCGTCGTAGTCGATCGCGACAGACGCGGCCGGGAGGAAGAACGAACGTACCGTCGCTACACCAACACAGCGCTCGCCCACGCGGAAACGCGTAAGCGAAAGCGCCCCACCGGCATCGGCCGTCAAAAGCTCCGTGGAACCGACCACCTCATCGCCAGCGGCGACCACACCTCCGATGTCCATCGACAGTTCACTCGTCACCGTCCACGTGTCCGCAGGGCGGGCGATGTGGTTGACCAGACCGCCGACCACATCGCCGAGCACGGCGACGGTGCCCACCATCGGCCTCTTCTCGTCGGTCATCGAGAAGTCCGGAACACGCATCGACATGGTCACCACGCCCCGAGCCGACTCGACGTTCGACGTACGGATGCGCAAGCGCGTCTCGATGCTCTCCGGATCGAAAACGTAGTGGTCTTCCACCGTTACCGCCTCAGCCCCGCCACCGGACTCGATTGCCCCGCTCATGCCAGGAGGTCCAGCACGGTCGAGGCCTCGTTACCGGAAAGTACGTACTCCTCGGCTTTACGAAGGTGCTTGTTCCACAGAGCCGAAGCCCCGTCGACATCGCCCTTCTTGATGAGATCGAGCACCATCGTGTGGGTCTTGCTGGCACGGCGCAAGGCGCTCGCAGCCGGCACACCCGCAGTAGGCTGCATGGTCCGGTTGGCCTTCTCGATGATGTGATGGAGCATCTCGCTCATCATCTGCATGGACGCGTTCCCGGTAAGACGTGCGATCGCGGCGTGAAATTCCGTACTGATGTCGATCGCATCTCGCCCCTGCGCCGCCTGCGCCTCCCGCGCAACGATCTCCTCGAGTTCGGCGATAGCCTTCTTCGGTCGCCGTCTGGCGAGGTCGGCGACCATCGGGGTCTCGAGGGCGGCACGTGCCTCGTAGACATCCTTGAGGCTGACGCCCTCGTACTCCAGGATCAGTCCCGCATAACGCGCGAGCGTCTCACGATCGGGCCGCGACACCCGCGCACCGCCGTGCACCCCGCGCCGTATCTCGATAAGCGACTCCGACTCGAGCACCCGAAACGCCTCGCGCAGCGTAGGCCGTGACACCCCGAACTGTGCCATCAACTCCGATTCCGGCGGGAGCATGGTCCCCTCGGGGATCTCGCCACGGATGAACTGGCGCCGCAGCTCCGCTGCCACGCGGTCTGCCATCTTAGGCTCGCGCAAATTAGTCACCTTCATGGTCAGTCCCTTCACTCAGATCCCCCCGGGGCATGCGACACAGGTCGGAAGATCGTTAACTGTTTACACTTTACCGAGTGGCGTGGGGAACCACGGCATTCTGTGGCCGCGACGTGAGTCACCCCGATCAAGCCGGACCACACCGCTCGTGCCGATGACCCGACAAATCGGTCACCCGGGCTCAAGTTTTTGCTGAAATTCGTTAAACATCTATCTACACTCGAGCAAGTTGATCGTTTGAGCCGCGGCGACGTCGCCGGGGCCCGCAGAAGGGAAGAACCATGTCCGACATCCTTGCCGGAATCCGTGTCGTCGAACTCGCCGCTTGGACCTTTGTGCCCGCCGCAGGTGCCGTCTTGGCCGACTGGGGCGCCGATGTGATCAAGGTCGAGCACCCGGAGACCGGAGATCCGCAGCGAGGCCTGATCAACTCCGGCATCGTGGCCGGTGGAGACTCCGTCAATCACTTCATCGAACAACCCAATCGGGGAAAGCGCAGCGTCGGCATCGACACGAGCAGCCCGGAGGGCCTCGAGGTGCTGATGCGGCTCATCGAGACGGCCGACGTCTTCATCACCAACCTCTTGCCGGACTCGCGCCGCCGCATGGGGGTCGATGTCGACGCCGTGCGTGCCCGGAATCCGCGCATCATCTACGCCCGTGGCCATGGGTACGGAACCAAGGGCGAGCAGTCCGAGCGTGGCGGCTACGACCTGGCCGCCTATTGGTCTCGCGGAGGCATCGCTGACGCCTTGGTATCGTTCGACGGCGGCTACCCTCCGGTGCAACGGCCCGCTTTCGGTGACGTGTATGCCGGATTCGCCATCGCCTCGGGCGTCGCCGGCGCACTGTTCAAGCGGGAGCGGACCGGGGAGACCTCGGTGGTGGATGTCTCGCTCCTCAACAGCGCGATCTGGCAGCTCGGTCCCGACGTCGTCGGCGCCGGAGTGATCGGCGGCGACATCCCCAAGTACGACCTGGCTGAGATGCCCAACCCGGTCGCAAACATGTATCGCACCCGGGACGGTCGATTCCTGGCATTCGTCCTCTTGCAGTCCGACCGATTCTGGGCGGACTTCTGCACCCGTATCGGCCGGACCGACCTGATCGACGATGAGCGATACGCCAACGCCGGGGCGCGGTTCCAGAATCGCGCTGCTTGCACTGTCGAACTGCGCAGTACATTCGAGTCCGAGGATCTCGCCCATTGGGAGAAGGCCTTCGAGGGCTTCGACGGTGTCTGGGATGTCTTGCGAACCGCCCACGAATTGCACTCCGACGCCCAGGTGCAGGCCAACGGCTATCTGCCGCGGACCACCGACGCCAACGGCAACGAGTTCGCGCTCGCCGCGAGCCCGGTTCAGTTCGACGAGGTGCCGGTCGAGGTCACCCGCGCCCCCGGCCACGGTGAGCACACCGATGCGATCCTCACCGACATCGGTTACACCGAGGAAGAACTCATCAATCTCAAGGTGAGCTCGGCGATCCTGTGAATCGCGACCAGGTCGCGGCCCTTCCAGTTCCCGCAATCAGCATCGATTCGCTCGAGTTCTGGAAGTCCGGCAGCGACGGCCAGCTCAGGATCACCCGCTGCGACGACTGCCAGTTGTGGATCTACCCGCCCAAGCCGATATGCCGGCGATGTCGCAGCCAAGCGGTCTCGTACGAGCCGGTGCAAGGGCGTGGCCGGATATTCAGCTACACCATCAGTCGTCAGCAGTTCCTGCCGGGGGTGAGCGACCCGTATGCCATCGCGGTGGTCACCCTCGACGAGGATCCGGATCTGCGGATGACGGCCCGCGTCGTCGCCGACGACTTGACCCGGCTGCACATCGGTATGCCGGTGACGATCGAATTCGAGGAGCGCAACGACATGTGGATACCCGTTGTCGCACCCACCGGAGAGGAGGACCCGCAGTGAAGGGCATCTCAGCGTCCATCACCGGCGTCGGCCAATCTGCGGTGGGACGGCGCCTCGGCCGCTCACCGCTGGACCTGACCACCGAGGCGGGGCTCGACGCCATCGCCGACGCGGGACTGACTCCAGCCGACATCGACGGAATCGCCACATGGCCGGGCGAGTTCAGCCCGTCACCCGGATTCTCCGGAGTTGGTGCCTTTGAGCTGAAGGACGCACTCGGCCTCGACCTCGCCTGGTTCTCGGGCGGGTTCGAGACCTCCGGACAACTCGGTGCGATTGTCAACGCCGCGATGGCGGTGTCGATAGGTCTGGCCAACCATGTCCTGTGCTATCGCACAGTCTGGGAGACCACCGCCCAGGGCATCGTCGCGATGCAGCAGTCGAGCGGCGTGGGTAAGGCATCGACCGTCGCTGCCGCGGGTGCCCCGGTCTCGGGCATGCTGCAGTACCTCGCACCGCACGGGGCAGTCAGTGCGACACATTGGGCCGCACTGCTCGCCGCGCGCCACATGTACGTCCACGGCACCACCCGCAGCCAACTCGGCGCGCTCTCGGTCAACCAGCGGGCCAATGCCGCACTCAACCCTAAAGCGGTGCTGCGCGAAGCCATCGACCTCGACGACTATCTGAATGCGCGGATGATCTCCGAGCCGCTGTGCCTGCTCGACTGCGACATCCCGGTCGACGGCAGCACCGCGGTGATCGTCTCGCGATCGGACGCGGCCACGGGTAAGAACGCTCCGATCACTATCGAGTCGATGGGCACCGCACTGTCGAGCCGTCCGTACTGGGATCAGTCCGACGACGGGACCACCATGTGCGCGGTCGATGCGGGACGGCAACTGTGGCAGCAGACCGATCTCCGCCAGGACGACGTGGACATCGCCCAGATCTACGACGGGTTCACGATTCTCACCATCATCTGGCTGGAAGCACTCGGATTCTGTCAGCGCGGGGAAGGTGGCCCGTTCGTCGCCGAACCCGGGAGAATCTCCCGCGACGGCCGGCTGCCACTCAACACCGGGGGCGGACAGCTCTCGGCGGGTCGCCTGCATGGCTTCGGCCACCTCCACGAGGCGTGCACGCAGCTGTGGGGGCGCGGAGCAGAGCGTCAGGTGGCCGGCGACCCAGAGGTCGCGGTTGTCGCCGCGGGTGGTGGCGACCTCGCGGGCGCATTGCTTCTGTCCCGCTCTCGCTAATCGCTCAACTCGACACCGCCGACCCCGAACGACTCATCCGGCCGGGTACAGGTCAGGACGGCAGCAGCGCCTGACCCAGCAGCCAGAACGGCCCCAAGTCGTCGGGGTCGGCTCTGTCCCTATACCTTTATATAAATATCTCTATTAGTCTGAGATGCGACCCGAGAGAAGAGCATGAAACGGACCATCTTCGAGCCCGAGCACGAGCAGTTCCGCCAAACAGCGCGGTCCTTCTTCGAGACCTACTGTGTGCCCCATGTCGACGAGTGGGAGAAGCAGGGGCATAGTGACAAAGCCCTATGGAAGGTCGCCGGGGAGCTCGGACTCCTCGGCTGGGAGATGCCCGAGAAGTACGGCGGCACGGGCACCATCGACTTCCGCTTCAACGCCGTGCTGAACGAAGAGATGTACGGCACAGGCACTACCGGAATCGGCTTCGGCGTCCAGAACGACATCCTGTCCGGATACTTCCGGGACCTGACCACCGAAGACCAGAAGAAGCGGTGGCTGCCCGGATTCATCTCCGGTGACATCGTGACTGCGATCGCGATCTCCGAACCCGGCGCCGGATCCGATGTCGCTCACGTCGCCACCAGCGCTCGGCGCGACGGAGACCACTTCGTCATCAACGGCGCCAAGACCTTCATCAGCAACGGGCTGCTCGCCGACCTGTTCGTCGTCGTGTGCCGCACCGATCCGGATGCCGCAGCCCCACACAAGGGGCTGAGCCTGATCGTCGTCGAGGCCGATACCCCCGGGTTCGTCAAGGGCCGGAAGCTCGATAAAATCGGGCAGCGGTCCGGCGACACTCTGGAACTCAGCTTCACCGATGTCCGAGTGCCGGTGGAGAACCTGATGGGAGAGGAGAACCGTGGCTTCTATCATCTGATGCGCAACCTGCCGGCCGAACGCCTGGGCATCGCGATCATCGCCTGCGCTCAGGCGGGACGGGCGCTCACTCTCACCCAGGCCTACGCTCACGACCGGAAAGCCTTCGGTTCACCCATTGGAAACTTCCAGGTCAACCGGCACGCGTTGGCAGCGATGTCTGTCGAGCGGGAGGTCATGCAGCAGTATCTCGACCAGGCCACGATGGGGGTCGTCAACGGCACGCTCACCGCACAAGAAGCCGCAGGCGCCAAATGGTGGTGCACCGAGACCCAGTGGCGAATCCTGGATCGCTGCCTGCAGCTGCACGGCGGATACGGCTACATCAACGAATATGAGATCGCCCGGCTATGGCGCGACGCGCGCGTTCAGCGCATCTACGGCGGCACCAGTGAGATCATGCTTGACCTCGTGGGGCGCGACATGGGCTTCTGAGCCCGCCATTCACAAGTAACGAAACACCAAGGAGCACCAAATGACAGTCACCAAGTTTCAGGGAGCGTCGGCCATCGTCAGCGGCGGCGCCGGCGGCCTCGGCGAGGCCGCGGTCCGTCGACTTCACAGCGAAGGCCTCGGCGTGGTCATCGCCGACCTGGCCGAGGAGAAGGGCAAGGCGCTCGCCGACGAACTCGGCGAGCGGGCCACCTTCGTCTCCACGGACGTGACCGACGAGAACAGCATCAACGGCGCCATCACCGCAGCCAATGAGCTGGGGCGCCTGCGCTACGGCGTTGTCGCACACGGTGGATTCGGAGTGGCGCAGCGCATCGTCGGCCGTGACGGCTCCCCGGCGGATCTCGGGGGATTCGAAAAGACCATCTCGCTCTACCTGACCGGCACCTACAACATCACCCGTCTGGTGGCGGCCAATATCGCGGCAGCCGATCCCCTCGAAACCGGTGAGCGCGGCGCCCTTGTGTTGACCGCCTCCATCGCCGGCTATGAGGGGCAGATCGGCCAGTCGGCCTACGCCGCAGCCAAGGCCGGGGTCATCGGACTGACCCTGGCCGCCGCACGCGACCTGAGCTCTGCGGGCATCCGCGTCAACACCATCGCGCCCGGCACCATGCGCACCCCGATCATGGAGTCGGTCGGCGAAGAGGCGATCGCCAAGTTCGCTGCGAACGTGCCCTTCCCCAAGCGCCTGGGCACCCCGGAGGAGTTCGCCGATGCTGCGACCTTCTTCCTCGAGAACGGCTACGTCAACGGTGAGGTCCTCCGTCTCGACGGTGCCCAGCGGTTCATGCCCAAGTAGACCGACAAAATGCGAAGAGACACGACACGGCCGGTGAGAGGAGTCACCCGATGAAGTTCACCATGACGTATCCCTCCGAGGAGGAGAACGCCGCCGAGGGTTTCCTTGACCCGGCCGTGCTCGCGTCCCTGGGCGGTCTCGCCGAAAGCTCCGGCTTCGATGGGATCGCGCTGAGCGAGCACCCGGCGCCCTCGGCCAAGTGGCGTGCCAGCGGTGGACACGACACCCTCGACCTCGCGGTAGCCCTCGGGTTTCTGAGCGCCGCGACCAGCCGGATCCGGCTTCAGTCCCTCCTGTACGTGCTGCCGTTCCACACTCCATATCTGGCGGCCAAGGCTCTCACCACCATCGACATCCTGTCCGGCGGACGGCTGATCGCCGGCGTCGGGGCGGGTTACCTCCGGTCCGAGTTCTCGGCCCTCGGCGTTCCTTTCGAGGACCGGGCAGCGCTGCTTGACAGCCACCTCGACGCCCTGGTCAAGATCTGGACGACCCCGGCCGAGCCCGTCTCGGGACCTGACTTCACCGCGGTCGGGCCGATGTGGTTGCAGCCGCCCGAACAACGGCCCTACCCACCCATCTGGATCGGCGGCAATAGTGCCGCGGCGCGGCGGCGGGTGGTGGCACACGGAAACGGCTGGTGCCCGATCATCGCTCCGCCCTCGATGTCGGCATCGATCCGCACCAGCACGATCGAGGATGTGCCCGCACTGAGCCGGGCGATTCGAGCGCTGTCCGATGATCTCGAACGTGCCGGGCGAGACCCGTCATCCGTCGATATTCAGGTCGAGGCACCCCTGATCGACGCCGACGACCCCGCCGCCGTCCGGCGCGGGCAGGAACAGATCGAGGAATTGGCCGCCGCCGGGGTCACCTGGCTGATCGTCCACCTCGACCCCTCCTCGCCGCAGGCCGCCGAGCAATCTCTGCTCGCTTACGGACAGAATGTCATCGCGCCGCAGCGCGCTGGAACGAAAGAGACTCCCCATGTCGGCTGAAAGCCGCAGATCCATCGACGTGCCCCGGTCCCGGACCGCCGTTCTCTGCGTCGAATGCCAGAACGGCGTATTGGGTCCGGACCCTGTTCTACCCGGCCTCGCCGACGGTGTCGGCCCTCTGGTCGACAACCTCGCACGGCTGCTCGGTACGGCTCGCGCGCAGGGTATTCCGGTGGTCCACGCGACCTTCGAGGGCCATCCGGCCGGCGCCACCGAGGTCGGCACCGCACGGATCTGGGGGCTGCTGAGCTCGGCGACCCGACACTGGTCCCCCGGACACGACGAGGTCGCTGTACTGCCTTCTCTGAGCGATCCACGTGATCTCGTGGTGCCCCGCCACCATGGCCTCTTTCCCACTCTGGACACAGAGCTCATCCCCGTCCTCAAGAGCCTGGGTGTGGATTCCGTGGTGCTGACCGGGGTGTCACTGAACATCGCGATCTCGTTCACCGCCGCTCACCTCGGCCAGTCCGGCCTGCGAGTCGTGGTACCTCGGGATGCGGTGGGCGGCACGCCCCAAGAATTCACCGAGCTGGCCCTGAAACACTCAGTCGCCATGTTGGCGCAGCTGAGCTCCGTCGATGAGCTCATCGACGGATGGTCTGCCACGCCTGACTCCGCCGGGCAGTAAGAACCGTCCGGCGATAACCCGGGCGCGAGCAGACGCCCGTTGACAGCGTCGATCTGGAGGTCTTCATCATCACTACCGCGCCCCTGACAGTCGGCGACATCGTCGTCGACAACGCGACCCGTTTTCCCGATCAAGCCGCCTACATCGCCGGCGAACGGGTACGGACCCATCGCGAACTCTACGACCGTGCGCGTTCGCTGGCCGCAGCACTCGAATCGCGTGGCGTGCACCGGTCCGATCGGGTCGCCGTCTATGGCCGGAACTCGATTGAGTTCGGCGAAGTCCTCGCGATGGGGCAGATCAGCGGCATCGTGGTCGCCACCGTCAACTTCCGGCTCAGCCCGGTCGAGGTGACGTCCATTCTCGCCGACTCGACACCGCGGGTTCTGTTCGTCGATGCCGATCTGCTCACCACCGTGGCCGATCGGCTGCCCGACGACATCGAGGTCGTGTGCCTCGATCCGAGTGCCGGCGTACCGCCGCAGGGCGTCCCCACCTTCGACGAGTTCGTCACCTGCACCAGCGAAGAACCGGTGTCACGCGCACGCGCCACTGATATCGCTTGTCTCATCTACACCAGCGGAACCACCGGCCGCCCCAAAGGCTGCATCGTCGGCCAGGACGGGCTGCGGGAGATCGCGTTCATCCTCACCAACGAGATGCGATTGGGTTCGCAGGACCGGCAGCTGTTGGTGATGCCCATGTTCCACATCGGGGCGATGGCCATCGGGCTCGCAGCACATGCACGCGGGGCGACGGTGGTCCTGCACCGAGGGTTCGACACCGCCGAGACCCTGCAGTCCGTCGTCGATCACGGCATCACTGCGCTGCACCTGGCCCCCACCATGCTGCAAGAACTGGTCCGGGCGGCGCGGGACTCACCGGCCGCACTGCGCGGAATACGGGTGGTGGTCTACTCCGCCGCACCGATCACCGCCGACAACCTGGCCGCCGCGATGGCCGCCATGCCCGACGCCGGCTTCACCAACATGTATGGCCAGACCGAGGTCATCACCTCCGGGTTGCCCTTCGAATTCCACGACCGGGACGGCAGTGCACTCGCTGAACGGCGGCTGTCCTCAGTCGGACTGCCGTTCCCGGGCAACCGCGTCCGCATCGTCGACGATGCCGGGCATGAAGTCCCCACCGGCGAGTCCGGGGAGATCATCGTCTGGAGCGCCACCGCATTCCGCGGATACTGGAACAACTCCGCGGCCACCGCCGACACACTGCGCGACGGGTGGTGCCACACCGGCGACGTCGGCGTCCTCGATGACGACGGACTGCTGCACATCGTCGACCGCAAGAAGGACGTGGTCATCTCCGGTGGCGAGAACGTGTACTCACTCGAGGTCGAGGATGCGATCTCCGACCATCCCGATGTCGCCGAATGCGCGGTGATCGGAACGCCGGACGATCGGTGGGGCGAGGCGGTCACCGGAATCATCGTCTCGCAGGCGGGAACGGAATTCGATCCGGACGCGCTACGGAGCTTCCTTCGAGATCGCCTCGCAGCGTACAAGATCCCGAAGCGGTTCTTCCCCGTCCCGGAGTTGCCGAAGATGGCCACCGGAAAGATCGACAAGAAGGCACTGCGGGTGGAGTTCTCGCGACCAGCCGAGTGAGTGAATCTCTTCTGTGGCCGCCGGTGATCACCGGCGGCCACAGTGCTGCGAGGGACCTGCCGCAGACCGGGGCGACTCCTGCGCGTTCACTGAAAAGCGTTCACTGAAAAGCCGTCGACTCCGGCCCACCTCGATGGTGGACCGGAGTCGACGGCGATAGTACCGGCACACGGACTGCCTGGCGCCTGCCTGCAGCCCGCCGCGCTCAGACGGTGGCGAGCTCTGCGGGGTTGCGGACCGGCAGACCCAGGAAGCGACGGGCATTGTCGCCCATGAAGTCGTAGGTCCGCTTCTCGTCCATGCCCTCGGCGTAACGCCAGTAGCCCTTCGGCTCTACCAGGCCCTCCGGATGCGGGAAGTCCGAGCCGAACATCACCCGGTCCCAGCCGACCGTGTTGACCACGTCCTCAACCGAGCCCTCCCAGAACGGGCTGACCCAGATGTTGCGTTTGAACACATCGATCGGGTGCTCGGGGAACGCCTGCGGCATCTTCTTGTAGAAGTCGTCGAAATCATGGAACAGCGGGTCCAGCCAGGCCGAGCCGTTCTCGATACTGGCCACACGCAGTTTCGGGAAGCGGGTGAAGGTGCCGTGCGTGATGAGGCTGGTGATCATGTCGGTGATCTCCCGGTGCCCCAATGCGATCCACCGGAACGCGCTCATCTCGGTGAACACGGCACTGTTCGGCGGCTCCCACTGGTTGATGTAGTCGTCCAGCGGCGGCTGGCTGGCGTGCAGCACGACCGGAAGGCCCGCGGCCTCGACCTCTTTCCAAAACGGATCGAACTCGGGAAGTGCCGGGCTGCGCCACCCCTTCCAACTCCGCACCGGGGCCGGCTTGATGAGGATGACCTTCGCGCCGTTGTTGAGCACGTACTCGAGCTCCTTGAGAGCTTCGTCGAGCAGGCCCAGATTGATCACCGGCGTCATGAACAACCGGTTCTCGTGGGTGAATCCCCAGGTCTCGAGCATCCACTGATTCAGAGCGTGGATCATGGCACTGCACAGCTCCGGGTCCTCACTCGCCGAGTGCTCGACGAGATTGGCCAGCGTCGGATACACCAGGGCCTCCGACACCCCCTGCTTGTCGAGTTCGACGATGCGCGGCTCCGGCGCGCGGAAAGACGGAGTAGCCTCCATCACCCGCTCCCGAGCCATCTGGGAGAGGGTCTTGCCTTCGTGATTCTCCGCGGCGAAGAACGCCTCCCAGGCACCGGGGGCGGCCACCTTGTCGAATGTCGGGTTCGGAATGTAATCACGGATCTTGCCCAGGATCGAGATCCGGGTCTGGTGGCCGACCTTGAGGAAATTCACCGCGGACTTGTACTTCTCCGGGAGATATTTGGTCAACGCCTCCGGCGTCTCGTACATGTGCTGATCGGCGTCGAAGATCGGCGCGTCTTTGAACTGCTCATCGGTCATGGGTCACTCCATCGTGGGTGGGAATGTGGACCAGCTCGCACCTGCGTGGCTGCTGTCTTCGACGATAGCCCGTCTTTGACGCAACTGTCAAGTTTCGCGTCGACGCCCCCTACCTCGGTGACGTGAAACCTCCATGCACCCCACTTCGTCCGGCATTATTGCCAAAACCCTCCCGCTAGACGTTTACGTCAAGTTAGCGAGTAGAGTGGGCGAACGTCCGGCCGTGGCCGGCGTATCCCGCATCCATCGAGAGGCCGGCCAACCGCCAAGGAGAGACCGTTGACATCAGATACGCAGCTTCCCCCACCATCGGCCACAACCACCGACGACTCGTTGGCGCACTTGGGGCCACGGGCGCTCCGCGCACGCGAGGCGATCCTCGACAGCACTCGCAAGCTGTTTCTGGAACGCGGCTACGCCGGCACTCGCATCAACAACATCACCGACGCATGTGGGGTGTCCCGAGCGGGCTTCTACACCTACTTCAAGGACAAGATGGAAGTCATCGAGGTCCTCGGCCGCGATGCGTACCGCGATTGCATGACCGTGGTCTCCGAGTGGGACACCCTGCCGAGACCTGCGTCCTTCGATGACGTCCGCACCTGGGTTACCCACTACATGCGGTTCATGGACGAGCACGGCGCGTTCATGAACGCATTGGCCGAGGCGGGCCCGACCGACGAGGAGTTCCGGGCGACCGCACAACGGCTCGTGATGCGGACCGCTTTCCTTCTCGGGGTGTCGCTGCGGAGCAGACAGGTTGAGCCCACGCATGCCCCCGAGGCACTCGGTCTCAGCGTGGTGTCGATGATCGAGCGCACTTGGACCCAGATTCACGTACGCTCGCTGCCGATCAATCCCGAGGACATCGTGGACACCATCGCGCAGCTCATCTGGAATCTACTGGACGCCGGCACCACCAGCGACGGGTGACGTCGAGCGGCCACGCAGGGCACCCGATCCGAGAGCATCGATTGCACGGGCCCTCCCGTCGCCATCGCGAACTCAGATCGGCCTGGATCCCTGGGTGTACACAGCATCGCGACACGGCCCGACCTTTCGGCCGGGCCGCGTCAGAGAAACCCCTGTGCGCGCTGCAGCCGAGACTCAGCTGCGCTCGTTGGAGAGGATCGTCACCGCCGATACCGCGGTGGGACCGCCTATGTTGTGCGCCAGTCCGATACTCGCTCCGTCCACCTGGTTCTCGGCCTCGCCACGCAACTGGTTGAACAGCTCGTAGCACTGCGCGACACCGGTGGCCCCCGGCGGATGCCCCTTGGCCTTGAGCCCGCCACTGGGATTGATCGGGATCGACCCCCCGACGTAGTTCTCGCCGCTCTCGACGAGCTTGTAGCCTTCGAAACGATCGGCGAAACCGAGGTCCTCGTAGCTGATCAGTTCCACACCGGTGAAACAGTCGTGGACCTCCGCGACATCGATATCACCAGGTGTCACCCCAGCCATCGACATGGCGGCCGCCGCAGCCTTGACCGTCGGCGGGAAAGTGGTCATGTCGCGCTTGTGCTGATGCATCACCCGATCCATCCCAAGCCCGACGCCGCGCACCCACACCGGCTTGTCGGTGTACCGGTCCACTACATCCTCCGAGGCCAAGATGACTGCGGCGGCACCGTCGCTCTGCGGAGTGCAGTCGTAGAGGCCGAACGGCTCCACCACCATCGGCGCGGCGAGCGCCTGCTCGACGGTGATCTCGTAGCGCAGTTGCGCTTTCGGGTTCTTAAGCGCGTGGAAGTGGTTCTTCACCGCGATCCTCGCGAGATGCTCTTTGGTGGCTGGGGATTCGTGGAGGTAGCGGTTGACGTGCAACGCGAAGTTCGCCGGCGCCACCAGCCCGAGCGGGTAGTCCCACGCCGTATCCCGGGTCATCGCCGCCCACTCCCAGAAAGTGGCGGCCGACGCCGTCTCGCGTACCTTGTCCGCCCCGACCACGAGCACGACGTCGTAGAGGCCGGAACCGATGGCGATTGCCGCGTTGCGAATCGCGTCATTTCCTGTGGCACACGCATTCTCGACACGAGTCACCGGAATATCGAGAAGATCCAGGGTGTCTGCCAGAATTCCCGACGGAAAGCCGTCGGTGGTCGAAAGCTCACCGAACCACGCGGCCTCGATCTCCGACTTGTCAATGCCTTTGTCGATGTGCGAGACACAGTCGGCATAGGCCATCGGGATCAGGTCCTTGATCCCGAGGTCGAAGTGCTCAGCGAACGGTGTCATACCCGCACCGACTATTGCCACCGGCCTCATCGTGCGACCTCCTTCTCTGGGGCGGTTTGTGCTGCGGAATCAGCCGACGACGCGGCGGTCTCGGCGGGTAGGTCGGGCCAGAAGGCGTAACCGTAGTCGGGGACACCGGCGCGGACCGCGACACGGCGCATGACGACCTTCCCGGGCCGGCCCACCTCCACCGTCCCGGCCACCGCGGCGGTGACCTTGAGCAATACGCGAACCGGACTGTCATCGAGTGCGACCACGGCCAGCGTGTACGGGCTCGGCAGGTCCGGTACCGGGATCCGGATCGTGGTGTGGGTGTACACGGTGCCGGTACGCGGCAGCGGCTCGAGCCGGTAATCGTCGGCGAGTTTCCCAGTGGCACCGACCCGCGCCCGCGGCGGGAACAGCGGGGCGCTGTCGATACCGGGCGCCTCGTCGAACACGGCCGCCTCCCAGCGGAGTTTGGGTTCGAAGGCACGAGCATAGGCAGCTAGCGAGATCGGAATACCGTTCCCGTCCGCAGTGCGGGTCCGTGGCAACTCGCCGATGAGAGCCTCCGACCGCGCCACTACGGCGGAGCCCTTCCCGGGATCGAGAACAGCCGCCGAAGCACTCGCCTGTTCCACGGCGACCACCCCACCGGCGAGGGGCGCACTCACCTCCAGAATCGCGGCGATCACGCGGATCACCCCAGAGGCAGACTGCGCCGCATCGGTCGCGGCACCATCGGACACGGCCAGTGCACCGAGGTCCTTGGGCTTCGCACCGGCGATCGCCACCACCGGCAGCGCGGGGTCGAGTCCCAGCCGGTCGACGGCCGTCTTGAGGCCGACCTCGCGATCGAGCCTCGGGTCACCGTAGACATGACGAACGCCGTCGGAGGCGCGCGCCGTTACCGGCAGGCTGCCGGTGCGACGAGCGATCCCGTCGATGCCGACGCCGGAATCTCCGGTCAGCAGTGCAGACGCACCGACTGTCGCGCTCAGGTCGGCGCCGATGATCAGAGTGCCGGGCTCGGCGCCGACGATCTGGTCGAGCACCGCCGGGCCACCACCGAGCACTTCGACGACGGGGGTGTCGGCCGGCAACGCGAGACCGGCCAGCAGGACAGCGCCGTTTCCGCCCTCGAGCAGAGGGAAATCCCGACTGACCAGGACCACCCGGGCGGCACGCGCGTCGGGATCGGCCACGCGGCCAGCGGCTACGGCCATGGTCAGCGCATCTTCATCGGGTCCTGCCACCCGCCGTCCGGCCACTTCCCAGGGTGGCAGGTAGGTACCTATCGATCGAATCTCACTCATTCAGCAGCTCCTCGCCTCGACTTCTTCTTGGGCGTTACGCTAATACGATATACATTTATAGCATTACGTTGCGTCGATGGAGGAAGAGAGATGACTGTGGTGAGCGCTTTCGAGTCTCTGACCGTCAGTGAACCCGAGCTGTTGTCGCTGCGCCACGAGGTCCGCGACTTCCTCGAACACGACCGGCAGAGCCACGGGTGGCGACCGATCGTCGACAGCTGGATGTCGGGATGGGACGAGGCCTTCAGCAGGCGTCTTGCGGACGCCGGTTTCACCGGCGTCACCGTCTCACCCGAGTACGGCGGTCGGGGACTCGGATTCCTGCACCGGTATGTCATCGGGGAGGAATTGATCGCCGCGGGTGCGCCGGTGGCCGCCCACTGGACGGCCGACCGACAGGTCGCGCCCAGTCTGGAGAGCTACGGCACCGAGGAGCAGAAGCGGGAGCTGTTGCCCCGGATCGTGGCGGGCACGCTGTACTCGGCGATCGGGATGAGCGAGCCGGAGGCCGGTTCCGACCTCGCTGCGGCCACCACCCGCGCGACGCGCACCGATGGTGGATGGCTGCTCAACGGACGCAAGGTGTGGACCACCGGCGCCCATCGTGCCCAGCAGATCGTGGTCTTCGCGCGGACCAGCCCGCTCGACACGGCGCACCGCCACGCTGGGTTCAGTCAGTTCATCGTGCCCATCGACTCGCCCGGACTCCTCGTCGAACCGATCGTCACCATCGATGGTCTCCATCATTTCAACGAAGTGGTCTTCACCGATGTGGAGATCTCCGACTCCGCGGTGTTCGGCGCGATCGGCAACGGCTGGACGCAGGTGACCTCAGAACTGTCCTTCGAACGCAGTGGCCCCGACCGGATACTGTCCACCGCCGCCGTCATCGACGCCACTTTGCATGCCGTCGATGCCACAGCTGACACCGCACTGACCGCGGGACACCTCGCAGCGAAGTTCCTCTCTCTGCGCCAACTATCGGTGTCGGTGGCCGGCGCCTTGGCCGACGGTCGCGATCAGGCCCTGCGGGCGGCGCTGGTCAAAGATCTCGGAACGCAGTTCGAACAGGATTCAGTAGACACCGCGTCTGACCTTCTCGAGGACCTCCCCCCTGACCAAGACCTCACCGCCCTGGTCACCGCCGGAAGGACCCACCGGCCGATGTTCACCCTGCGCGGTGGGACCAATGAGATCCTGCGCGGCATGGTGGCGAAAGGAATGACGGCACAGTGAGCACATCGACGCGAACCCCGACCCCACTGACCTCATGGCTGGCCGGTGGCGTGTTGGAACCGGGGACGATCGACGACGAGCTGACCGATCTTCGGGCACTGGTGGCCGACCTCGCTGATCGTCACCCCGCCGACGGGGCCGCCGACCGACACGCCGGCATCACACTCAACCGGCCGTTGTGGAACGCCCTCTCCGAGGCCGGACTCAACGAGCTGATCGGCGCACCCGATCTCGGCAGCGGTCCCGGTGAGGTCGCCGTCGTCCTCTACGGCTTGGCCAGGCGGGGCGCGTCGACACCCCTCGCCGAACACGACCTCATCGGGTCGTGGCTGGCCGCCACCGCCGGAATCCCCCTTCCCGGTGGGATCACCACCGTGGCGGTCACCTCCATCGATGGCGCATCCGAGACCGCAGGCCGCGTGCACTCCGGGCAGTCGTCGCAGGTCCCGTGGGCGGAGGAGGCCGACCACGTTCTCGTGGCGATCCGCCGACCGCAGGGCACCGCCGTCGGGCTCCTCGGGTCCCCGCTGATCACACCCGGCCAGAATCTGGCCGGCGAGTCACGTGGGCGGGTGGAGTTCACCATCAGCGACGACGCCCTGCACGTGCTCGCGCCCTCGATCGGCGACGAGATCGTCTACCGGGGTGCGTGGGCCCGCTGTATCCAGATCATCGGGGCACTCGACGCGGTGGCGACCCTCACCGTCGCTCATACCCGGGAACGCACACAGTTCGGCCGTCCGCTCACCGCCTTCCAGGCCGTCGCGCAGTCGTTGGCACAGATGGCCGGCGAGATCGAACGTGCGCGCGCAGCAACCACTCTTGCCGTCGCCGCGGCCGCCGAGTTCGGTTTCGGCGCGGACCGCACCAAGCACGCGATCACCTTGGCGAAGGTGGTTACCGGGCAGGTCGTCGGACCGGTCTGCGCCATCGCGCATCAACTCCACGGCGCGCTCGGCGTGACGGCGGAGTATCCGCTCGGGCGCACCACTCTGCGCGCGCAGGGATGGGTCGACGACTATGGTGGCACCAGGTCCTACGCGCGTAGCCTCGGTCGATTCGCCCTCGCGAGCGACGGGCTGTCCGATCTGATCGAGTCGTATCTGATCAGCCCCTGACCGATCCGCCCACGCGGGCCGTTTCACCTGTAATCCCCGTTTCCCACACCACGCCCACAAGATGGACACCAAGGAGTGAACACCATGGACAACCCCGCCTGCCCGGAACTGCTGATCGAGTCGCGTGGCCCGATCCGCATCGTGACCCTCAACCGGCCGGAGGCGTTCAACGCGACCAGTGAACCACTGCATGATGCGTTGGTGGCGGTCTGGCGGTACCTGGCCGAGGATGTCGATGCACGGGCGATCGTGCTGACCGGCGCCGGCAAGGCATTCAGCGCGGGCGGCGATTTCCATCACTTCGTCGAGCTGTGGGACGACAAGCCCGCACGCCGTAAGGAGATCGACAGCGCCGGCCACCTGGTCCGGGAGATGCTCGAATGCCCGCTCCCGATCGTCGCCGCGGTCAACGGACCCGCCGTCGGCCTCGGCGCCAGCCTCGCCGCATGCAGTGACATCGTCCTGATCGCCGAGTCAGCGTACCTGTCGGATCCCCATGTCGGGGTGGGCCTGACTGCCGCTGATGGTGGCGCTCCGACGTGGCCGCTGCTGATGAGCATGTTGCGCGCCAAGGAGTATCTCCTCACCAGTGCCCGCATCCCCGCGGCCCAAGCGGTCGAGGTCGGGCTGGCCAATCGTGTCGTGGCCGACGGCACTGTCGTCGACGAGGCGATCGCCCTGGCCGAGAAGATCGCGGCCGCACCTCCTCAGGCGGTGCAGTCGACGAAGCGCGCATTGAACATCCACCTCAAGCGTGCGGTCACCGGAGTGATCGAGTACGCACTGACCGAGGAGTACGCCTCGTTCGACACCCCTGAGCATCGTGCACTCGTCGAATCCTTCCTCGAGCGCAGCAAGAACAAGTCCACTCGGGAGTAGTCACCTCGGCGGCGAGATCAGGCCCGACTGACCGTCCCAAGAGTCGACCGACCCAACGCGAATACCCGGTGGCCAGAGAACTGGCCACCGGGTATTCGTTTCACGTCACTGCGGTATCAGTACCCCATAGCGCGGCCCATGAGGTCCTTCATGATCTCGGTGGTACCGCCGTAGAGCCGCTGGACACGCGAGTCCCGCCACAACCGGGCGACCTCGTACTCGTTGATGTAGCCGTATCCGCCGTGCATCTGCAGACACCGATCGACGATGGCCCACTGAATCTCCGAGGTCCACCATTTCAGGCCGGCCGCGTCCTCGTCGGTGAGGATCCCCTCGTTGGCGGCGAGCACGCACTGATCGAGATAGACCTGCGCCGCATCGAGCTGGGTCTGCATCTCCACGATCGCGTGCCGGTTGACCTGAAACTTGCCGATCGGCTGACCGAATGCTTCGCGGTCCAGCGCATACTGCTTCGTCAGATCCAACGCGCGGCGGGCCATCGGCAGCGCATACGTGGCGATACCGAGACGTTCGGTGGGCAGGTGCGACACCAGGTGATAGAAGCCGCGGTTCTCCTCGCCCAGCAGATTCTCCTTCGGCACCACGACGTCGTCGAAGAACAACTCGGCCGTGTCGGCGGAGAACTGGCCGATCTTGTCGAGCTTGCGGCCACGGGTAAAGCCCTCCATCCCGTCTTCGATGACCAGCAAGCTTATGCCCTTGTGCCGGGGCGCACTCGAATCGGTCTTGACCGCGGTAACCACCAGACTCGACAGCAGCCCGTTGCTGATGAAGGTCTTCTGTCCGTTGACGATCCAATGGTCGCCCATGTCCTTGGCGGTGGTCTTGATCCCCGCGAGATCCGACCCGGCGGCAGGCTCGGACATCGCGATCGAGCAGATGTACTCGCCCGAAATCACTTTGGGCAACCAGCGCTTCTTCTGCTCTTCGGTGGTGAGGTCGGCCAGATAGGGAACGATGATGTCGTTCTGCACGCCGAGCCCGATGCCGACCGCACCGGCAGCGAACATCTCCTCGGAAACGATCTGGTTGAACCGGTAGTCCGTCACTCCGAGGCCGCCGTACTCCTCGGGCAGTGCCCATCCGATCAGCCCGTGCTCGCCGGCCGAGCGCCACGCCTCGCGACTGACCTTGCCGTCCTTCTCCCACTCTTCCGAGTGAGGAGCGCAATCCCGCTCGAAGAACTCCCGGGCCGTCGCCCGGAAGTCGTCATGTACCTCGTCGAATATGCTCCTGCGCATAGGTATGTCCTTCCTGTGGTGTGGTCTAGTGTCAGCCGTCGAACAAGGTGCGTAAGCGCAGTGCCCGTTCCTCCCACGACGCGTCGCGCAGATCGGCGTGACCGTGCTCGGTGACGACGACATCGACGTCGTGCGCCAGCGTCGACACCGGCCGCGTGAGCGCTGGCACGAGCGGAGAGTTTCCCCGGAACCGGTGTGGTACAGCGATGATGGAGAGTCCCCGCGGGTTCAGGCGCGCGCCTGTGCAGTAGTCGGGATGTCCACCGATGCCGCCGAAGACGTTGTCACCGACGCCTTCCACGTTGATCTGACCGACGGGGTCGATCTCCACGGCCGTGTTGACGGCGAACAGCGGGTCGCCGTGGCTGAGTCTACCGAGGTCATGCGTGAACTCGATACCGTGGAGGACCTCGCGCCCGGCCGCCCAGTCATACAGGTCGTCATCACCGAGTAGGTAGGTCGTCGACGGGACGCCCCGCAGCAAGCCCCGCCCCTGCAGGTCGAGCACCGCCGGCGTGAGCAATCCGGTGTCGATCTGCAGGCCCACCTCCGCCCTCCGCAGCAGCGCCGTGCCCAGTTGCCCCGGACCGTACTGCAGTCGGGCTCCATCCGGAATCCACTTCAGCACGTTGTCCGCCAGAGCGTTGTGCTCCCGGGACGGTGCTCGTTCGGTGACGACTTCGGGACGATCTCCCGCGGTACCGAGCACCTCGACCCGGTCACGGTCAATCACCCCGCCACCCGCCACCCGCGCCTCGTCCAGGACGGCGACGACGCGCGCGCCGCTCTCGACGACCCCCTGTTGCCAGGACACCTCGGTAGCGAAGCCGAAGCCATCGTCACGAGGGGCCAACCGGGTGATCAGTACATCGGGGCGGCAGGGACCGGCCAGCAGTCCGGTCAGGGCACCGAGCCGGGTGGGAAGGAACTTGACGGAGGGATGCGCGAGCAGCTTCCGGACACCCCACCCAGGCATCATCACCACGATCTCGGCGAAGGATCCGGGGTCGATGCCGGAGCACTCCTGCGGCAGCCACCCGAGGATCAGGCGCACTCCGCCGACTTCGGCGGCCGCCGCCGAGAGCGCCTCGGCGACGTCGGTGCCATCAGACAGCCGGCCGGGAGCGCCGACACCGTCCCCGAGAGCGACGGTCATCCCTGGCCGCAGCACACGGACCAGCGCCGCCGCGGCATCTGGTGCACTCACCGGGGTTCCTTCGGCAGTCCGAGTACCCGCTCGCCGAGGATGTTCCGTTGGATCTCACTGGTACCACCGAGGATCGTCTGGGCACGCCCCACCAGCATGGCATGCACCAGCGGATCCTCTGCCGGATCGATGCACGCATCGGTGCCCAGCACGTCGGTGGCGAGATCACCGAGGTCGCGTTCGGCCTCCGAGGTCATCAACTTGAGCACCGAGAACGTCGGCGAGGTGAGATCTCCGGACTCGATGGCACGCTGCCAGGTGTACCGCAACAGCCAGAGTCGTGCCCACAGGGTGGTCAGCGACCGAGCCAGCACCGGGTCCATGCTGCCGCGTGCAGTCGCGGTCTCAACCAGCTTCTCATGCAGCCGGAACATGGAGACTGCCTGTGAACCCAGGGTCAGCCGTTCCCGTCCCAGTGTCACCATGGCCACCGCCCAACCCTGTCCGGGTTCGCCTATGATCGCGTGGGCGTCGAGGACGACGTCGTCGAGGAAGACCTCGTTGAACTTGCTCTCACCATCGAGTTGGACCAACGGCCGCACGGTCACGCCGTCCGCGTTCATCGGGACGATGAAGGCGCTCAGGCCCTTGTGTTTGTCCGGGCCGGTGCGAGCGAGCAGAATGCCGTAGTCCGCCGACGCGGCGGCCGAACTCCACACCTTCTGACCGGATACCACCCACCGTCCATCGTCGCGTTGCTCGACGGTGGTGCGGATTCCTGCCAGATCCGAGCCGGCACCCGGCTCGGAGAACAGTTGGCACCAGATGTGGTCTCCGGTGCGGATCGACTCGAGGTGAGCTTCCTTCTGCTCCGGGGTGCCGAAGGCGAGCAGGACGGGTCCGACCAGGTCGATGGCGGTGATGCCCAACTGGCGCGGGACCCCGGCTCGAGCAGCTTCCTCGGCGAAGATCGCCTGCCCGACCACTGATGCGTCGGCGCCACCGTACTCCTTGGGCCAGTGCAGGCAGGTGAGACCGTTCTCGGCAAGATGCCGATGCCAGGCCCGCCCCGGCTCGACGTCGTTGGCCGTCGGCGTGGGGCCGTAGTCGCGCAACCCCGGCGGTTTCGGTGCCTGGTCCAGGAAGTCGCGGATCTCGGCTCGGATCCGATCAGGATCGTCGGTGCGGTCGAAGATCGTCGTCAGCCGCGGGAAATCGGTGGTCATCGTGTCTGGCTCCTCATACGATCTTCGCCTGGGCGGCGAGCGTTTCCCACTGGTGGCCGGTCCCGCCCAGGATCACCTCGTCGGTACAGGCCCGCTTGAAGTAGAGCTGAGCGTCATTCTCCCAGGTGTAACCGATGCCGCCGTGAATCTGGATGTTGGCCTGGGACGCTGACCGGAGTGACTCCGAGCAGACAGCCTTGGCCATCGCGGCTCGCCACTCCAGCTCAGCAGCGATCGGCCCCTCGGCGTCGGCCGCCTCGATGGCTGCGGCCGAGGCGGAGCGTGCGCGCTCGAGATCCACGAGCATGTCGGCGCACTTGTGCTTGATCGCCTGGAAACTCCCGATCGGCCGCCCGAACTGTTCACGCACCCGTGCGTAGTCCGCCGCCATCTCGAGCACACGCTCGTTGGCACCGACTTGCTCGGCGGTCAGCACCGCCAGAGCACGGTCGGCGTAGGCGTCGAGGCGCGCGCCGACCGACCCGACGGAGACCCGTCGTGAGCGAACTCGGTTGAGCTGTACGGTGATCATCGGCCGGGTGGCGTCGAGGACACGTTCCGGGGTGATGTCGAGTGTGCCGGCGCTGACCGCGGCGGCGACGTCGACATGATGCACCTCCAGTCCGGCGTCCCCCTCAGCGACAACCACCAGATCGGTGACCCACGGCCCGCCCAGGACATGAACGGCACGGCCTCCCAGCGTCGAGTCGTTCACACTCACCGAGATCCGGGTAGGACTCCATGCACCACCGTCTGGGCTGATGACCGCGGCCGCAACCCGCTCACCTGCCATCAGCCCTGGAAGCACCTCGCCGATGAGCTCGTCGTCCTCGGACTCGGCGAGCAAGGACTGAGCCAGAACCACCGACGAGTAGAAGGGCACGGGGGCCAGGCAGCGGCCGAGTTCCGACCCGACCACCGACACCGCGGCCGTCCCGTACCCCGCGCCACCAGCCGATTCCTCGAGTCCGATGCCGGCGACGCCGACCTGCGTGCAAAGCACCTCCCAGAGCTCCCGATCGAATCCGTCGGCGCTGAACGCCGCGGCCCGCACCCGGTCGGACGACGCATAGCGATCGCAGACCGCGCGCACCGACTGCCGAAGGTCGTCGGCCTCGGCGGCCGACAACACGTTCACTGCGTTCACCGCGACACCGCCCCGGCCGATCGCCTGGTTCGGTCATCGCCCCGACCGGCGACCCTCCGGCCACCACCCGAGCTCCACCGCAGAAGCATCTGCATTCCCCTTCCTCTCGTCTGCCACCGGTACCTGGTCACAGACCCCAGTTAGTTGATAAACATATAACGGTATCGATCTAGCGAGCAGGGACGGCGAGTGAAGCCGAAGCGCCCGTTCGATATGGAATCATATATCTGTTTTACTCTATACTGGCACACTCAGTGGGCCACTGCGTCGAGTCCACGAACAGGAGAACGACATGTCGATGAATCTGGTCTTGGAGATGGCCGTCGCCGATCATCCCGACCGCGTCGCCATCGTGTCCGACGAGCTGCGGCTGACCGTGGCCGACCTCGCATCCCTCGCCGGCGGTGGCGCGGGTGTGATCGCCGACTCCGGCGCGCGGCATGTCGTCTACATCGGCACCGGCGGCGCGGACCTCGCGGTCAGCATGCTGGCATCGGGACGCGCAGCCGTCCCGTACACGCCGTTGAACTACCGGTTGTCGACGCAGGGACTGCACGAGCTCATCGGCCGACTCGACCAGCCCCTGGTCATCGCCGACCTCGACTACCTCGACGTCGCCGCCTCGGCGGGAACAGCGATTCCCCCCATCGAGTCGGGAGAGTTCCTCGCCCGCGCCCATGACACCGATCCGGTCGACGAGTTCGCCGACCCGGACGCCCCCGCGGTGGTGCTGTTCACCTCCGGCACCACCTCGCGTCCCAAAGCGGTGCAGCTGTCGGGTGCCAACCTCGCGAGCTACATCATGCAGACCGTCGAGTTCGCCTCGATGACCGCCGACGACGCGAGCCTGGTGTGTGTACCGCCGTATCACATCGCCGGCGTCAGCGCGGTCCTCTCCAACCTCTATGCCGGCCGCCGGATCGTCTACCTGCGGAACTTCGACCCCACCGAATGGGTACGGCTCATCGAGCAGGAACACGTCACCAGTGCCACGGTGGTACCCACGATGCTGGCTCGTATCGTCGCGGAACTCGAGCGCACCGGCGCCACGCTGCCGTCGCTCACGTCGTTGGCCTACGGCGGCTCCAAGGTCGCCCTACCGTTGGTGCGCCGCGCCATCGAGCTCCTGCCGCACGTCGGATTCGTGAACGCCTACGGACTCACCGAGACCAGCTCGACGATCGCGGTCCTCACGCCCGACGACCACCGCGCCGCCCTCGACACCGACGATCCGGCGATCGCCCGCCGGCTGGGATCGGTCGGGCAGTCCGTTCCCGGCATCGAGATCGCTATCCGCGCCGCCGATGGCACTGACCTGCCGGCCGGGTATCCCGGCGAACTGTACGTGCGTGGTGACCAGGTGTCGGGGAGGTACGACGAACTGGGCTCAGTACTCGACGACGACGGCTGGTTCGCCACCAAGGATCTCGCCGAGCGCGACGAGGACGGGTACATCTTCATCAGCGGGCGCATGGACGACACGATCATCCGTGGCGGCGAGAACATCGCCCCCGCCGAGATCGAGTCGGTACTCGTAGAACACCCCGACGTCGCAGACGTGGCCGTTGTCGGAGTGGAAGATCCGCAGTGGGGTCAGATCATCGTCGCGGTGGTGGTGCCCGCCCCGGACACGACCGCCGAGCCCGACGAGCTTCGAGCGTTCGTTCGCGACGCTCTGCGCGGCTCACGCACGCCTGACCGTATCGTGCTCGCCGATGAGCTGCCGACCACGGCCACCGGCAAAGTGTTGCGCCGCAGTATCGTCGACGATCTCCGCACGAACCCGGCTGTGTCTTCCGACTCGACACCCGCCCGAACGCCCTAACCCACCTATCGAACCGACGAAGGACCGACAGTACACATGAGAACCATCACATCAGTGGCCGACGCGGTGAGCGCCCGGGGTGAGACCCTGGGCGTCAGCCGCTGGGTAACCGTCGACCAGGCTCGCATCGACGGATTCGCCGACGTCACCGACGACCACCAGTGGATCCACGTCGACACCGAGCGTGCCGCCACCGAAAGCCCGTACGGAGCGACCATCGCCCATGGGTTCCTGACTCTCTCGCTCATCCCGTCGCTGAGCAAGGACAACTACCAGGTCGACAACCGCAAGATGGGAATCAACTACGGTCTCAATCGTGTTCGTTTCCTGTCGCCGGTCACCCCGGGGAGCCGGATTCGCGTGCGCTCAGAACTCGTCGAAGTCGATCCGGTCGACGAGGTCACCGTGAACCTGACCGTGCGGCACACCGTCGAGCTCGACGGTGCAGATAAGCCGGCGCTCGTCGCCGACCTGATCAGCCGCAACATCTTCAACACCCCACAGCTGCCGTGACGGGCAGTCGCGGAGGCACGGTGAATGCCGGCCCCGGCAGCCGGCCGGGGCCGTTGCACCGCAGCCGGGCCGTGTGCAGCACTAGACTCCCCGGCACCGGGGATACGACCTGCCGGCTACCCGAAGCCACCTATGATCCGGAGGGCAGATCATGAACGCCGTCGACAATGCCGCGGAGTATCGGGCCGACGTGTCGCGGTATCGCCGCGATTTCCGCCGCTATCTCCAGGAGTTGTCCTGGGCGGATCAGTGGCGCGCGGTTTCCTTCACTTCGGCTGAGGACGAACTCGCCTTCGGCTCGAAGGTGCTGGCCGAGTTGTACGCGCAGGGCTGGAACCGGCTCGGTTGGCCCGTCGAGGTCGGCGGGTTGGGCGGCGACGAGATCCACCGCGCCGTCTACTACGAGGAGATCGGTGCCGCGATGCTGCCGATCCCGGCACAGCATTGGACCCTGGAGACTCTGGGGCCCGCGCTGATCCACTTCGCACCTGATCTCGCGTCGCAGTACCTTTCCGGTTACCTCGACGGCAGCGAATGGTGGGGACAGTCGTTCTCCGAACCCGAGTCCGGCAGCGACCTGGCGAGCCTGCGGACCCGCGCCTCGGTTGACGGCGACGAACTGGTGATCAACGGTCAGAAGATCTGGACAAGTCAGGGACCGACCGCTCGCCGGGTCGTCGCGCTGGTCCGCACCGGGACGCCCGAGAGTCGCCACCGGGGTCTGACCATGGTCCTCGTCGACACCGACACCCCCGGCGTCACCGTCCGGCCGATCGCCCTAGCGAGCGGCCGGCGCGAACTCGCCGAGATCTTCTTCGACGACGTACACGTGCCGCGCGAGCGCGTCATCGGCGAGATCGACGGCGGCTGGGCGGTAACCATGTACCTCATGCAGTACGAGCGCGGCATGTACGGTTACGCGGTACTGAACAAGGCGATGACCGAGTTGGGCCGGCTCCGTGAGTACATGGTCACTGCGGGTTCGACCGCAGACCGCGCGCGTTTCGGAGAGATCTACATCCAGGTCGTCTGCGCGCAGGCGCGCACCGCCGAGACTGTGCGGCGTCTCGCCCGTGGCGAGATCGTCGGACCCGAAAGCAGCGTCGACAAGCTACTGTTCGGCACTGCCGAGAAGGCCGTGAACGATCTCGTCCTCGACGTTCGGCGAGATCAGATGGTGGGTGGACGCCCCGATGTCGACGCGGCGGAACTCGATTCCCTTCGAGCCGAGTGGTGGTACACACGGGCTGGGACCGTGATGGGCGGATCCGCCGAGGTTCAACGCGGGATCATCGCCGATCACCTGCTACGACTGCCTAAGGAGAAGCGATGAGCAACAACACCCCGGTCGATGAAACGTGGCCGATGGTCGAGGAAGCGGTGATGCGGCTGTTCGGCGACATCGCAGCAGGCCAGTCCGCGGAGACCGAAGAGCACACGGCAGTCGCGCCCCGGCTCGATGAACTGGGCTGGGCCGACATCGTCGGCCAGTACCCGATCGACGCCGACCGCGTCCTTTTCCGCGCGCAAGGGCAGTCTCTGGCGCAGACGGACTGCCTGGACCGGGTGATGCTCGCCGAACTCTCACCGCTGCCGCTGCGCGGCGCCACTCGGGTTGTGCTGCCCGCCGCAAGCGACGGATACACGCCGCGTTCGGACAGTTCACAGGTCTCCGGGATCGTCCTCGGGCCACTGGTTCCGGGCGAACGCCTCGTCGTCCCCGTCGCCGGCACCATGGGAACGGTGTCGATCGGTGTCGTCGACGGCGACGAGTTGGTCAGCGAGCGCCTCAACACATTCGACGCATCCACCTACTGGACGTCTGTCCGCGGGCCGTTGACCGGACCGCTGACGGAGGCATCAACCGAGTGGAACCGCGCGATCGCTGCGGCACATCGTTCGCTGGCGACTGAATCGGTGGCCATCGCTCGGGAGATCCTGCGCATCGCCATCGATCAGGTCACCGTCCGCGCCCAGTACGGGACGCCGATCGGTGCATTCCAGTCGCCTCGGCATGCGCTGGCCCAGGCCCACGCGCAGCTCGAAGGCGCCGACGCACTGGTCACCGAAGCATGGATGTTCGGCGGCCGGCTCCCCGCCCAGGCTGCCAAGGCGGCCGCGGGCCGCGCCACCCGCGGGGTCGCCGACGTCGCCCTGCAGGTCTGCGGTGCGATCGGACTCACGGCTGAGCATCCACTGCACCGCTACGTCGGGCGCGCCTTCCAGATCGATGCCCTCGCGGGGTCCTACCACCAACTCGAACGTGGGCTCGCCGACCGTGTCTTCGACATCTACGCACCCGACCGGGCACTGCCGTCGATGATGGCCTGGCACCGCAACTGAACAACCGTCCATGCCGACGGGAATCGGCCTGTGCAAGTGGTGATCCACTCGCACAGGCCGATTTGCTCTCGCCGTCGCGACCTCACGTATTACGTCGAGCGGTGCCCTTGTAGCCGAAGAACGACTCGAAGTTCTCGTCGTTGATCGGCGCTCGACGATTGCGTTCCTGAGCGGCCTCGAGCGCGATCAACCGATCCCGCGCGTACGTGATCGCGCCTGGTTCGGCGCCCACGGACTCGAGCTCCGCAACGAGTCTCCGCTGCTTGTCTACCTCGTGGTACAGCCGCACGCCCGCCTCCCCATAGGTCAGCAGGTCGTGATCATCTACCTCTTCACGCTCCGGAGGACCCGAGTGGTCGGCTCCGGGGCCATCGAATATGCCCATAATCGCCTCCTTGATCATCTCCCGATCACGCCGACGACCGATGTGGGACGGGGTCGTTCAGTCTGAAATACTGCTTGCTCTCGTGCGTCCGAAAGGTCACAGTAGCGATGACGCAAACGTACACACCGGCGCGTGGCACCTGCGTCATCGCTACTGCGGTTGACACCGCCGGCCTCTCGCAGGACCGATCAGCTGACAGTGGCAGCCTCACGGGTCGCGACGCGCGGGAAACTCAGCATGCGGCGAGCGTTCTGTTCCACGATCAGCGAGCACTCATCATCCGGCACCTCGGCGAGCACTTCGGCGGCACGCTTGCGCGAGTTCGGCCAGTTGGAGTCCGAGTGCGGGTAGTCGACCTCCAGGGTCATCCGGTCCACGCCGATCGCGTACCGGTTCTTCACGCCGAAGTCGTCGTCGATGAAGCACCCCCAGAAGTGCTGCCGGAACAGATCCGACGGCTTCGCATCGAAGTCGATGTCCTGATAGTGACGGTGACGCTCCCAGACGAAGTCCGACCGCTCGAGGATGTATGGCACCCAACCGACGCCACCCTCGGCAAGGCTGATCTGCAGATCCGGGAACTGCTGCAGCTTCCCGGAGAACAGCCAGTCGACCGTCGTCCACATCAGGTTCGAGGAGAAGAGGGTGATGGCAACCGCAAACGGCGCGTCGGGCATCGTCATCTGGCCTGCGACGGGCGCCATCGACGAGAACGAGAAGCCCGGCACATAGGAGCCGGAGCCGAAGTGCTGCGATACCGGAACCCCGGCCTCGCTGAGCACCGCCCACAGCGGGTCCCAGTGGTCGGAATGCAGCGACGGCAGCCCGAGCGGTACAGGGCTGTCCGGGAACGACACGGTGCGCGCCCCCTTGGCGATAACGCGTTTGGCCTCGGCCACCGTCAGCTCGATATCCCACACGGGCAGGATCGCCATCGGGATGAAGCGGTCCGGGGCAGTTCCGCACCACTCGTCGATGTAGAAGTCGTTCCATGCCTGGACACAGTGGTAGGCCAGTTCCTTGTCCTTGGCCCGGAAGAACGTGCCGCCTCCGAAACCGGGAAACGACGGGAAGCACAACGCCGCCTGGACCCCGTCAAGGTCCATGTCCTTGACGCGTGCCGCCGGGTCGTAGCACCCGGGGATCATGTCCTCGTAGCGCACCGGATCCATTCCCCACTCCTCCGGCGGCTTTCCCGCCACCGCGTTGAGGCCGATGGTGGGGAAGACCTGATCGTCGTAGGTCCACAGGTGCTTGTTGTCGACCTCGATGATGCGCGGACCGGCTTCCTTGAAGCGCTCAGGCAGCCGGTCCTGCCATACACGGGGGTGTTCGACCAAGTGGTCATCGACCGACACGATCTGATGTTCATCTCTAAGCGGCATCGGATTTCCTCAATTCTCTTGTCGATTGTCGTCGGCAGAAATCGCCTGCTCCGGGCGGCACGGGCTGCACCGCAATCGTGGGTACCCGGAGGTCGCTGACGTGTCATCCCAGTTTCTGACATGCCGTCTTAAGTAGGCTACCTGTGATTGCAGTAACACGCCATACTTTTCTGTGATTGATACCTCCTCACGCTTCGAGGGTGTGACGATTCACCGAGTCCGGCTGGTCGGCCCGCTTAGTCGTGCTGAGGTCAGACCCCGTTTGGGGCGTGATCACCCGCCGCTGACCGGCGGCACCGCAGGCCGGGAGTAGGAGCCTTCCCTGCCGCATACAGCCGCCGCGGCCGGTAGCGGGCTGCCGAGAGCACAGAACACACCTACCCACCCCGCAGCGAAGAGCCCGGCTGATTCCCATGTCAAGTGAACCGGCGGTCGCAGGATGGGCAACAATGGGCGGGATGCCTTTTGAAGCGCCGTCCCGCCGCCCCGGATATGCGCCGGCCGATTCCCCTGTCGGCCGGCGAGGACTCGACACCCGAGACCGCATCTTGCGCAGCGCTGCGACACTGTTCATCGAGGTCGGATTCGACGCGGCGTCCACCGACTCCATCGCCCGGGCCGCCGGCACCTCACGCGCGAGTGTGTACCAGTACTTCGCGAGCAAACAGCAGATCTTCGAGGAGTTCGTGCTGGCGTGTGAACTCGACATCGGCGCACATGCGACCCAGCTCGGCGGACTCGGCCCCGATCCCGAGGGGGTTCGGGCTCTCGCTGACTGGCTGCACGGTTGGGAACGGCTCTACGACGACAACCTCGTGGTCATGGCAGAGTTTCCCGGAATCGGCACCACCGAGAGCGTCATCGCGGCTCCCACATTCATCGCGAAGTACATCACCGACGTGGCGGCACGACTCGAAGCGGCAGACATCGCCGGGATCGACCCACTGACCGCCGCCATATCGGTGTTGAGGATCATCCACGCGGCCAATCTCTTCCGCGCACGCGGGGTGGACATACCGCGTCCGTCTCACTACCACGCCGAGGGACTCGCCCTCGCAGTTCAGTATCTGTTGTTCCCCGACACCCCACGCACGGCCGTCGCTGAACTGATCCACTCGCCGGACCCCGCCCGACGCGCGCGAGTGCACATCACCGGACCGCACGACTACCCGGACCCGGACCGGGCCAATCCGCTCGTGTGTTCGGTCCTCGACACGGCGTCCCGGCTGTTCGCCGAGCGGGGCTACCACGCGGTCGGGGTGGAGGATCTGCATCGGAGTGCCGGCATATCGCGAGCGAGCCTCTACCGGTTCTTCAGCGGCAAAGCCGAGGTACTGCACGCGTTGACACTGGCGACCGCTGCCGAATTCGCGGACGTGATCGAACAGCTGCAAGCGATCGCCGATCTACCCGAGGACCGTCCACTCGAGCAACTGCGCGACTGGCTGCAGACCTACACCCGGTTCCACCGCGCTCATCGCGGAGTCGTTCGCACGTGGTTCGATCCGACAGTGCGTGCACAGGTCAACGCGGTCATCGCACCCACGAACGCACAACTGTGGAATGCCGTCGCCGACCTGGTCGAGCGGGGACGCCGCCCGGTAGCGTCGTCGCACCCGACGGCCGCAATCGTGACCTTCCTGTCGGTGATCGTGCGCATGACCGAACCGGTCACGACGACCCTCGGCGACAGCCACCCGACCGACCCCGGCCCGGCGGCCGATCTCATGACCACACTTCTCGATCGCGCGGTCCTGGGATGGTCCCAGCAATGACACCTCGAGCTCCGTCCCTCGTGGCCGGCCACTTCCCCAGATGAACGGTGCGGGGACGCACCGGGAGGAGCCGACTCCGGTCACTCCCGATGCGCTTCCCTGCTTCGCCCGGTGAACCCTACAGCGAGAGGATGGTGACGGCCGCGGTTCCGGGCGCACCGTACAGCTGCGCGTAACCGACCGACGCATCGGGGACCTGACGATCGCCGCACCGCCCTCGCAACTGATTGCTCAGCTCCCAGATCTGCCGCAGGCCGGAGGCGCCCACCGGCTCCCCATTGGCCAGCAGTCCGCCGTCGGTGTTGATCGGCAGCGCGCCGCCGATCTCGGTGGCGCCCTCGGCCACCAGCTTCTCCTGATCGCCGTCGGCACAGAAGCCGTTCTCCGCCATGTGGATCACTTCGGATCCGGCGTCGGTGTCCTGCAGCTGGATCACGTCCACATCCTGCGGCGAGATCCCGGCCTGCTCGTAGGCGGCTTTCGAGGCGAACACCGTGGGGCTCGACGCACTCTCGAGCGGCAGGGAGGGACTGAGCAACTCGAACGCGCCCTCCGACCGTGAGAACAGCGTGCTGGCCCGCAGGTAGACCGGAGTATCGGTGTAGCGATGGGCATCCTCGGCACGGCACAGCACGGCGGCGGCGGCACCCTCGTCGGGGCCGCAGTACATGTACTGACGCAGCGGATAGTTCAGCACCGGGCTGGCCAGGATCTCTTCCACGGTGATCGGCTTGTTACGCCACGCGACGGGATTGCGGGCGCCGTTGGCAAATGCCTTGGCCGCCACCTTCGCCAAGGTCTCCTCGGAGATACCGTGGTCGTACATGTAGCGGGTCGCCTTCATCCCGAAAAAGTGCGTGGTGAGAAACAGACCGAGATCGCCGTACCATTCCGGCAGACCCGACACCGACGGGTGATCAGAGAACGCTCCACGGGGATGCTTGTCGAGACCGACGGCGACGGCCAGATTGGCATCGCCGAGGCGCAGCGAATTGGCAGCCTGGGCAAGGGTGTTGCCACCGGATGCACATCCGGTGAACGTCGAACGAGCCGGAACTCCGGTGAGCCCGAGGTGGCCGGTGATGGCCTCGGGATTCTTGATCTCCATGCTCGATGCCCACAGGGTGTCGACATCGTTCCAATCAGCGGACGCGTCACCGAGAGCTTCGATGACGGCATCCTCACCCATCTCCAGAGCGGATTTGCCGGGGTAGCGCCCGAACGGGTGCAGCCCCACTCCGACGATCGCGATATCTGCAGAACTCATCAGTTGTCTCCTTCGACAGGCGCGAACGCGTACATCAGTGTGGGCTGCCCCTTATCGTTCTTCGAGAACGGCACGATCACGAGCTCCATCTCCTGGCCGATCCGCAGCTTCGTCCAGTCCGGTTCGGTCAGCCGCGCCTCGACGCGCAGGGCTCCGGGAAGCTCCACATAGCCGACGGTGAACGGCTCGAACGACTTCGCATCGTCGTCACCGGCGTAGGGCGGTGACGGCGGACGAAACACCTGGGTGGTGTAGGTCCACAGGGTGCCACGCCTGGGTAGCTCCACCCGCTCGAGCTCTTCCCGCACACCGTTGACCAGTCGATGACTGCGGTAGGGGAAGCTGATCTTGCCGTCGGACCCGCGGCCGCCGATCAGGGCCGGTTCCGTTGCCGGCCACGTGAACAGGTCGGCGGCCACCGGCACGGCGTCCTCCAGAATTTCGGTCATCAATCCATCTCCTCACTGACGACTCTCGTCGAAGTACGCGTGGTGCAGGCCGAGAATTGCGCTTGCACAGTTGTTTTCATCCCACATTCCACTTCATTCCGAGCCCTCGACGGGATGGGGAATCCCGGCGGGCTCAGCCGGCCGACGCACCGCCGATCGCGGTCGGGCCACCAGTTCGACCACCGCCCCGTCCGGATCGGCGAGGAAGAGCACGGTGAAACCACCGGTCGGAATATCGGGCATCGGGATGAAGACCGGTTCGGGCACGTCCGCACCGCTCTCGACCAGTGATTCGTAGGCGGCCGTGACGTCGTCCACGGCCAGTGCGATGCGGTACAGCCCTTGCGTATTGGCCCGCCAGTCCGGGCGCACCGCGTCGGTGTCCTCGGTGAACTCCACCGAGAAGGTGGGGTCCTCGCGGACCGTCAGGCTCAGTGTTCCGCCCGGGGCATCGGATGCGGGCGTGAAACCCAGTCGACCCCACCAGCGTGCCGTGCGATCGAGGTCGGTACTCACCATGCGGACGTGCGAGAGCTTTGTTCCGTCGGGCTCGTCGACGAGTCCGGCCGGGTCGAGCTCGATCACCTCGACCGGGGCTCCGTCAGGGTCGGTGATGAGCCGGGCGGCGACGTGGGCGCCCCGGCACACGACGGTGGCATGCGGCGCGTCCGCCGGCACGAATGCCGACGGATCCGGCGTCCGCAATCCCAGCCGATCGAACCCCGCGGCCCGGCCGTCGGTGCGCAGTTCGCGCGCGATCACCTGTGGTTCCTGCCAACCAACGAGTTCGAGCGCGGGCGCGCTGCGAGGTCCGCGGCCGTCGTAATGGAACGCCGTCACGCTCGCGGTGTGCTCGTCGAGTCCCATGGGGCGCCCGTCGGTGTCAGTAGAAACCGAACGCATCCGCTCCGGCAGTCCCAGGGCCGTGTAGTACGCGACCGCCTGGTCGAGGGCCGCGGTGTTGATATTGCAGTGCAGAACGGCGTGGACCTGCCTCCGCAGGTCCACGCCGTCGTCGGTAGCCGAAGTTTGCGTCATCGGGCATGTGCTCCTGATCGCAGTCTGCCGCACGGACAACGCGCGGCCTGAGTATGTCCTAGAACACTAAAACAAGTTGATGATTCTGACAACTGAAGAATGTCGAAACGCCCTAAGGCGACCGCCTCCACCCGTACTACCTGGCTGTTTAGCCGGGAGTCGAAGCACGTTTCCATTTGACACGCATGTCAACTCGGCGGTTGGCGACATCGCGGTATCGTGATACAAAGTACTAACTATTTCACTCTATCAGGGTCAGGCCCGAGGAGGGATCCGTCATGCCCACAGTCCTGCTGGTCGGAGCTACCGGAACCGTCGGCCGCGCCGCGGCCGAGGTGTTCGCCGGACACGGGTGGCGCGTCATCGGGGTCGCCCGCTCCGCCGAGCGCCTCGCTGATCTCCGGAACCGGTTTCCGGAGCACGTCGAGGTGGTCGAGGGCTCTCTCGCAACGCCGGAGACCACGGAAGCGCTCGCCGCGACCCTCGACGTCAGCGCCGTCGATGCGGTGGTACTGACCACCTCCATGCGATGGGAACCGCGTCCGATCGCCGCGCTCGACGACGAATCGCTCCGTGAGGTCCTCGCCGGCGACCTCTTCCTCCACGTCAATGCGGCGCGCGCTTTCATTCCTCGGATGCGCAGGGAGGCGGTCTATCTCGCCACGGGCGGCGGGATGGCCGACCACACCTTCCCCGGTATGGGGCCGGTATCGATGACCCAGGCCGCGCAGCGCGCATTGCTGCGTTCATGGCACAAGGAGACCACCAGCGGCGTCGAGATCCGGGAGCTGATGATCTCCTCGATGGTCCGTGGGCACAGCCTCGACGACGCTCGTCCGGCCTCGCTGACCGCCGTGGAGGTAGCTGAGCGCCTCGTCGACGTGGTGGAGCGCCCGGAGCACTATCCGGGCCCCGTCATCAGCATCGATCCCTCGATACGCGACGCAACAGCAGAAGAGTCCGCGGCCGAATCTCCGTGAGGGCGCCGACTGCTCTCGTGCCCGCCACGGCTGCTGCCGATCGGGATTCCGATCCATCACTCAACCTGATCCACCTACTGGGTCTGACCTGACACGAAAGAGAGAATCATGGGACTGCTCGACAACCGCGTCATCATCGTCACCGGCGGGGGCATGGGCTTGGGTCGCGCCCACAGCCTCGAGCTCGCCGCGCAGGGAGCGACCGTCATCATCGTCGATCCGGGTGTGAGCCTCGACGGCTCCGCAAACACCGACACCCCTGCCCGGTCGGTCGTCCGGGAGATCGCGGCGCTCGGCGGAAAGGCAGAGGTGGCCGAACTGTCGGTAACCGACTACGACGGGATCGCCGACCTGATCCGGTCGGTCGTCTCCGAACACGGTGATCTGCACGCCGTCGTGAACAACGCAGGAATCACCCGCGACAAGATGATCACCTCGATGACCGAACGCGACTTCGACGACGTGCTGGCCGTCCACCTGAAGGGCACCTTCAACCTGATCCGGCACGCCGCCGGCCACTGGCGTGAGCGGTCCAAGGCGGGTGAGGCGGTCTCCGGGCGGATCATCAACACCACCAGCGGATCCGGCATGCGCGGGAATGTCGGCCAATCCTCGTACAGTGCAGCCAAATCCGCGATCGCAGCACTGACCGTGGTCTCGGCGATGGAACTCGGCCGGTACGGCGTCACGGTCAACGCCATCTCACCGGTGGCCCGTACGCGGATGACTGAGGCCGCGGGCGGCATTCTGGCCGAGGCCGACGATTCGGCTTTCGATCCATACGCCCCGGAGAATTCGTCACCGGTGGTGGCCTACCTGGCCAGTGTTCGCAGCGAGTGGCTCACCGGGCAGGTCCTGCGCGTCGACGGCAATATGCTGCGTACCTATCGCCGATGGAGCTTGGGTCCGAATTCCTTCTCGCCGAACGAGGATCGTGCGTTGCGTGTCGACGAAATGGACACGGCACTACGCGCGCTGTACGGTGCCATGCCCCTCGGGCTCACCGACCACCGGCTGACTCCCGACGAGTAACCGCCCGCACGGGGTGACACTGATCGCCGCGGCGCCCGATGGGAGATCGGGCGCCGCGGCGATCAATTGTCGTAGTGGTGGCCTCAGGCCAGAACTCAGCCGATCGGTGTTCCGTACCGCGTGCGCAGTTCGTTCCGGGCGATCTTCGCGAGCCCCGTCCGGGGCAGCGACTCCACCAGCTCGAGTCGCTCGGGCAGCTTCTGCTTCATCACCTGCGCCCGGCTCAGGAAGTCGACGATCGCGGCGAGATCGGGCGGATCGACATCGGGCGCCGGTGTCACGACGGCGCACACCATCTCACCGCGGTCGGCGTCGGGAACACCGATCACCGCGACTTCGGCGATGGCCGGGTGGGCGATGAGCAACTCTTCGATCTCCTGGGGAGAGATGTTCTCGCCCTTGCGGATGATGACGTCTTTGAGCCGGCCGACCAATTCGATCTGACCGCCGGGATGGATCCGCCCGAGGTCGCCGGTGCGGAACCATCCGTCATCGGTGAATGCCTTTTCGGTCTCGACCGGGTCGGTATAGCCGCGGCAGACACCACTCCCCGATATCTGGACCTCGCCGACCTCGCCCGGTGTCACTTCCTGCCCATCGGCATCGACCAGTCGGACCGTGTTGCCCTCGATGGGGTGGCCGTCGGTCTTGGCCAGGACCTCGGGCTCATCACGTGGGTCGGCCACCGCAACCATCGGCACCTCGGTCATGCCGTAGTCGTGAGCGACCGTCACCCCCATGGCGTCCCGAACCTTGTAGTACAGCTCCGGTGGGCAGGGCGCGCCACCACCCTTGAAGGTGCGCAGGCTCGGTAGCAGCGGGGCGGGCGCGGCTGCTTCCGCCAGCGCCGCGAATGCCTGATAGAAGGGAGGCGCTCCACCGGTCAGCGTCACTCCCATCCGGCTGTAGAGCTCTACGGCGGCCTGGGGAACGAACGCTTCCGAGATCACCATAGGTGTTCCGGAACAGATGGCGGCGATGAGGAATTCGATGCCGCCGACATGCGCTATCGGAAACGCCATCGCCACGACATCGTCGCCGTTCTCGCCGATGTGACCGGTTCCGGCGAATGCCCGCCCGGTTGTCAGCAGGGTGCCGTCGGTGTGCCGTGCCCCCTTGGGAAGGCCGGTCGAACCGGATGTGAAGTACACCCATGCCACCTCGTCGGGATCCTGAGGCGCACGCAGCCCCGGATCCGGGTCGGCGTCCGGCGCCGTCGATCCGATCTCCATGATCGTCGGTGCGGCCAGGTCGCCCAGATCCAGATCACCCGCCAGCTCAACATAGTCGAAGCCGTTCCATGTCCCCGGCACCAGCAGAAACTCGGCATTGACCGCGCGTACAGCAGCGGAGACCTCACGCTTTCGGCCGATCGGGATGATCGGCGCCTGCAGCGCACCCAACCGACGAAGGGCGAACATCACCAACACGGTGCTGATCCGCATGGGTAGTTGCCAGCACACCCGCGATCCCTGCCCGATCCCTTGTGCCGCCAGGCCGGCGACAACCCGGTCCACGGACGCATCGAACTGCGCCCATGTCAACGAATTCCCATGCTCGTCGGCAAGCCCCAACTCATCCGGGCTCCTCCGGGCCCGGGCTTCGAGATTGGCCGAAATGGTCGGCTCGTCCAGCAGCCAAGGCCACAGCGTGTTCAACACAGACTCCTAAGTCATTGATGGCGCCGAGGAACCGAATGACCGGTCGCGATCGAGCGCCGTGCGATCGCGACCGGAGGGCAACGGTGGTGCGAACGCCCCGAGAAGCCGGCTACTTCTTTTCGGCCGGCTCCGGGAGCTTGAAGGTGGCACCATCCCAGTAGTCGCGGTTCGACGAGATCTTGCCGTCGACCAAGGTGCCGACCGACGAGCCCCGCAGGCCCTGCGGCTGCATGATCCACTCGGCGGCGTAAGCCGTCGGGGTGCTGTGCCCGCTCACGACGTCGTAGGTCACATTCGGGACGACCCTGTTGGAGATCCGGACGAAATTGGCCACCTGGTGACGGCCCCGCGAGATGTGTCCTGCCGTCACGTCCTCGTACACGCAATCATCAGTGACGAAGCTGGCCACCCCCTCCGGGTCCTCAGCAGTCCAGGCAGCGAAGTAGTCGAGAATCCATTGGTCGGTCATTTCTTTCTCCTCCTCAGATAGAGAGTGTCAGTGATGTCAGATACCTGCTGCGGCGTCGACGCCGCAGTGGCGTCGAGCAGCACTAGGTATACCTACAGTCTGTCAGACAATCAGCTATACCTCTTCCTATTTTGACAGATCCACCGATACCGAAGAAGAGTTCGCGTGAGCGCCTGCCGGCAGCACCGCGCTGACCTCAGCGGCTCCGGGCCGGGTCGAGGCCGACGGACGGTCGTACTTCCCTCCTTCCGGCTCTCCCTCTCACTCGTCGCTACCCCAGTCGGTGACACCAGAGGTCAAGCTCGCGGGCAGATTGGCGAGGATCCACGGCGGTAGCCGCGTAGGCATCGGCAGCGGCACTCGCGTCGCTCCACGCTCGGCCAAGAGCACCTCCAGCTTGGCTGGGTCGCCGCTGAACGGTGACCCCTCTCCCGCGATGAACCCATAGAGCTCGCAGCCTTCCGGGCCGGCCTCCCAAGGACCGAACACGTCACCCCATTCGAGCATGATGTGCGTGCCCGGCCCGGCGACGATGTCGCCGCACCGCAGCTCGCCGGACAGGATGAAGTTGCTGTGGTCTCCGGTATGCCCGTGCTCACCCGAGATGGCTCCGGGATCCCACTTGTTCCAGAATGCGAAATAGCGCGGTGAGAGTTCGATCCACTTCTCCCAGATCGACGCCGTGTGCCCATCCTCGAACTCGTACCGGAGCATTTCCTCGGCGGGTACGTCGTCGAGATGTTTGATCGATGGTCCACCCTGCATGACTTCCTCCTTGTGTGAGCGGTTCGTGACTCGTGTGAAATGCTGGTCCGCCGCGTCGATGCCGGCGAGTGCGATCAACCGCCCGACGAACACCCGACCACGGACCGGGCTGTGAAGGCCCATGCACCCGGCCGGAGCCGTCGGTCGGCCAGTCCCGGTGCCGGGTACTTCTGTCCGGCCGCCTCGTGGAGCTTGCAAGCGGCATCGTTTCACCTGTCACGGTCCGACGAGATCGCGTCGTCGTACCAGCCAAACACAACCGGTCACGATTCTGCAGCGGTCTTGCGACTGTTGCACGGCACCGCTCACTCCCTTGCCGAGTGGCCATCGGAAATACTTAACTCTCTATCTGATTCAATCTCTGCGTTGCTACACTCAGGCGCATTCCACAGCAGGAGTAGATCCATGAACTTTGTTCTCAGCGTGAAGAAGTGGGCTGCGGCGGCGGCCGTCGCAGCGTGCGCTTGTGCCGTCGCAGCGCCGGTCGCCGAAGCCGCTCCGGCCGACTCGACCACCTGCCGAGACGTGAAGATTCCTGTGGCGCTCACCCACGGCGGACCACAGAACTCCCACATCGCGGGCACCTACTGCACCGATGCCAAGGACCCGGGTTCGGTGGTGCAGATCCTGATTCCCGGCGCCACCTACGACCGATCGTACTGGGACTTTCCTGGTTTCGGCGGCCGCTACTCCTACGTCAAGCACGCTTCGCGCGCCGGACAAGCCACCCTGTCCATCGATCCCATCGGCGTCGGTAAGAGCACGCTTCCCGTCGGCTGGCAGGTGTCGTCGCCATCGAGCGCACAGGCAGTGCACGAGGTCATCCGAGCCATGCGCAACGGCCGCCTCGGTCGCTCCTGGGACAAGGTCGTCCTGGTGGGGCACTCGTTCGGCTCGCTGACAGCGATGCTCGAGGCCGGCACCTACAACGACGTAGACGGCCTGCTCATCAGCGGCGCCTCACACGCACCAGGCCCGGGGGGCATCGCTCAGATCATCGGCAACGTCCGCCCGGCCGTGGACGACCCGGCCACCAAGGGTACGACACCGGACGGCGACTACACCTATCTCAGCGTCCCCAACGTCCGGGCAGGTGCATTCCACGCACCCGGCGACTCCGACCCTGCGGTGGTCAAGGCAGACGAGGCCACTCGGGTGGCCGGTACCGCCGGAATCCTCGCGACCATCCCCGTCTTCATTCCAGCGACCTTCGACATCGACGTACCCGTACTCATCGCCAACGGCAGCGCGGACAAGGTGTTCTGTGCCCAGGGTGACGGCGGATCGCTGACCGACTGCGCCAACACTCAGAGCCTGTACCGATCTGAGCGACCGTTCTTTCCGCGGGCCGAGCTGAGCACATATGTACTTCCTGGTGCAGGACACTCGATGAACCTCGCCTTGAACAACCGCGCATTCTTCGACCGAGCAGTGTCGTGGGTCGACGCCATTTAGGCCACAGTCAGGCTGTGTCTCCCATGTTCCTTGGTCTTCCTCGACGGCCCGACGCCGGTCAGTAGATATGGGAGACACGACCTTGCCGATGCACCGATTGGGCGACTGATACCCCTCGTCGGCCTGCGACCGGAGAAGGCCGCCCTGAGTGGTCATCGCAAAGGCGCGATGCCACTCACCGACGCCGGTTATCCTGCGAGGTAGGTAAAATCTCTAACTGTTTTGACAATCGGTCTGGCGCCGGTCAGATCGGCGAAGGAGTGAGCCGTCATCATGGCAGACCCCACCTCGACCCGCACCCCGCAGTCGGCCCCGCTGCAGGGAATCAGGGTTATCGAAGACTCCCACACGACAGGTGCCGAACTCGCGGGTTGTCTCCTCGCCGATCTCGGCGCCGACGTCGTCCGGGTCAACACAGCGGAAGAGCAGACCAACCCGGCGCGCAACCGCGGCAAGCGACATGTCACGGCCGGAGACGAGGATGTGCGCAGCCTGATCCGCCGGGCCGACCTCGTGCTCACCGACCGGCCCGCAGAGGACAGGGGACTGTGGACACCGGCCGCGCATCCAGACGCCCATCAGCCGGTCTGGCTGTGGATGCCCGCCTACGGCGCCCACGACGACGCCGCCAGCGGACTGCCCGCCGACCCGATGCTGGTTGCTGCGCTGACCGGGCTCGCCGCACATCCACCGCTCGGCGAAATGAATCCCGTGGCCGGTGTCGTCGACCTCATCGGACCGACACACGCGGCCCTTGGAGCGACTGCCGCAGTCGCCGGGCTCGTCGGCCGCGAGCGCGGTTGTGGCTCGAGGTCGGTGGAGGTGAGCGGACCGCACACGGTCGCGCTGATGCTCATCGCCTTGATGATCCATGGGATCGATACCGACGTGGTGCGATTCGGTACGACCGGGCTGATGGCCAATTGGCGCCCCTACCAGGCGGCCGACGGTCAGTGGCTATTTCTCGCCTCCCTGACGGGCCCGTTGTTCGTCGAGGCGCTGTCGGCTCTGGACCGGACCGAGCTGCTGGTGATGCCGGGCATCGACGGGGACCTGACGAAGATGTGGACCGACCCTACGGCGGCGGCCGCACTGGGAACCGCACTCGAAGAGCACTTCGCCACCGAGCCTCGCGATCATTGGCTGGAGCTGTTTCGCCGCGAGTCGGTCCCCTGTGCGGTCGTCGCCGATCGGGAGGCATGGCGCCGCAGTGACCTCGCACGCGACCTGAATTGCTTCCGCACCGAAGATCACCCCGAACTCGGACCGGTCGACATGGCGGCCCTGCCGATCTCACTCACCGGCATAGACACCTCCCGGCCGACGGGATTCCAGCTCGACGTGCCGTTCACCGAGATCGACTGGGACGAGCCTTCGACGCCGACGACCGCCGACCACGCAGGGGAATCGACGACCGGTCCGCTCGCCGGACTGCGGGTAGTGGAGAGCGCGTCCTTCCTCGCGGCGCCGTCGATCGGTTCGATTCTGGCCGATCTCGGTGCCGAGGTCGTCAAGGTCGAGGCCCCGGGCGGCGACCCGTACCGGGAGTTCACGCTGCCGTTCCTGGCGTTGAACCAGCGGAAGTCCAGTGTGTGCCTCGACCTCACCGAGGCCGGCGATCATCGCCGGTTCCTGCAACTGCTGTCCACGTCAGACGTCCTCGTCGACAACCTGCGGCCGCAGTCCGCCGCTCGGCTGGACCTCGGGGACCAGGCTGTCCGCTCCGTCAAGGCAGATATCACGCGATGCTCGGTCACCGCGTTCGGTACTACGGGCGCAGACTCCGATCTCCCCGGTTTCGATCCGGTCATCCAGTCGATGAGCGGACTTGCCGCGGCGCAGGGCGGCTCAGGGGCACCGGCACTGACCACCCTCGGCGCAAACGATTCTCTGGCCGGAGCCCTGGGTGCCCTCGGTGTCGCTGTCGGATTGTTCTCGCGCGTTCGGAAGTCTGTCGTCATTCCCCGCATCGACGTGTCCCTCGCCCAGGCCACAGCCTTCTTGCAGTTCGACGCCTTCACGCAGTACGCCGGTGCGCCGATTCCCGAGGTGGGCGGGCCCAGCTATCCGGGCCCATTTCTGTCCCGGTCGTATCGCGAGTGCGCCGACGGGTGGGTGGCCTTCGCGGCCACCGATCCATCGTCGGATGCCGCGCTACTCGCCGCCCTGGCAGCGACCACGGACGATGTCGTGGAGGTCCTGTCCCACCGCCGGGTCGACGACGTGATCTCCCTCGCCCGGGAGATCGGGGTACCGGCATGCCGCATCGTCACCCTGGCCGAAGAGACTGACGCTGCGCTGATCGCCGACAACGCGATGCTGCACATCGTCCGCCATCTCGACTTCGGGCGCGTTTCGCTCGCGGCAGGATTCAGCGATTGGGAGGGGTGTACACCCGCCACCGCACGTTCCGTACCTTTGGGTGCCGATACCCAGGAGGTTCTCGGAGGGCTCGGTATCACCGAACCCTGAACCATGGGCCGCGTGGATGCACTACGCTCCGGCGTCGGTGCTCACAACTTTCGTGAGTACCGATTCCGGAGCGTAGGCATCGACGGTGTGCGCGAACGCTACATGCTCTGGGGTCCGCCCGGCACCTTCAGCAGCGAACCGGCATCCACGCGCAGCTGCTGGCCGGTCACGTAGCGGGATTCGTCCGAGGCGAAGTACAGCACCGCGTTGGAGATGTCCACGGGTTCCACGTAGGGAATCGGCATCGCCTGGAACATCGTGAATGCGGGTTCGACGTCTTCGCGCGTCGGGTGCTCCAGGTCCGGACGGAATGTCGAGTAGAGACCGTCGTTGTGCAGGAGATGGGTGTCGACGTTGGTCGGGTGAATCACGTTGACACGGATGAACTCCGGAGCCAGGTGCAGGGCAAGCTGCTCGGAGTACCCCATCAGCGTCTTCTTCGACCAGCCGTATCCGGCCGAACCGGGGCCCATCGCCGGATTGTCCGTGGCGCCCGGCAGCAGCGCCGCAGTGGACCCGGTGAGCACGACCGAACCGAATTTACCGAGGTGCGGGATCGACACCGCTACCGCATTCATCACACCGACGAGGTCGACGTCCACCGCATCGATGAAATCGAACGCCTGGGGGTCGCCCATGGCCATCGGCAGGATTCCAGCGTTGGCCACCACGATGTCGAGGTGGCCGAGCGTGGCGAGGCCCTCGTCGAGCGCAGACTTCAGCTGTGCCCGATCACGTACGTCGGCCTTGACGGTCACGATCCGACGACCAAGCCCCTTCACCAGCTCGGCGGTCTCGGCGAGGTCCTGCTCGGTGGCCAGCGGGTACGGGTTCGACTCGATCTGCTCGCAGATGTCGACCGCGATGATGTCGGCCCCCTCTTCGGCCAGCCGGACCGCATGGCTTCTCCCCTGCCCGCGTGCCGCACCGGTGATGAAGGCGACTTTTCCTTCGACTCTTCCTGCCATGATGTGTTCTCCTCGTTCAGTTCTGGATCAATGATGGTTGTGCCCGACGATGTCGTCGTGCACCGCGATGGGTTCGAGTGGCTGTCAAGGGATGTCGAGCGGCAGGGTCGTACCGACCGCCTTGGTCTCGAGGTACGTCTCCAATCCCTCGATGCCGCCTTGCCGGCCTACGCCGCTCTTCTTGTACCCTCCGTAGGGCGAGTCGGCCCCGTAGAACAGGCCGCCGTTGATCATGAAAGAACCGGTACGGACGCCTCGTGCAACGTTCAGCGCGCGCTCCGCAGAAGCCGTGAAGACGTTGCCGGACAACCCGTAGGTGCTCTCGTTGGCGATGCGAATCGCGTCGCTGTCATCGTCGAACGGTGTGACCGACAGGACCGGACCGAAGATCTCGGTCTGCGCGATCGTCGTCGAATTGTCAACGTCGGCAAAGAGGGTCGGCTGCAGGAAGTAGCCGTTGGGCCGATCCTCCGGAATCTTTCCGCCCACGACCAGACGGCCGCCCTCGGATTCACCGCGCGCGATCAGATCGAGGATGTTCGTCCGCTGCTTCTCAGTGATCACCGGCCCGCAGAAAACGCCGGGATCTGCCGGGTCACCGTAGGGAATGGCGGCGTAGACCTGTTCGAGCGTGGCCACCGCCTCGTCGTACTTGGAACGCTGGACCAGCAACCGGGTCGGTAGAGCACATCCCTGCCCAGCATGCATGCAGGCCGACATCGCTGACGGCACGGCAACGTTGAGATCCGCGTCGTCGAGGATGATGCCGGCGCTCTTGCCGCCCAGCTCCAAGAGAAGCTTCTTGAAGGTCGGTGCCGACTGTTCGGTGATCAGCTGGCCGGTGCGGGTCGACCCGGTGAACGAGATCATGTCGACGCGGGGATCCGTGATCAGTCGCTGTGCGACAGCGGTGTCCTTGGCCGTGATGACGTTCACCACACCAGCGGGTATGTCCGTCTTCTCCGCGATGAGGCGACCGATCCGTGTCGCGTTGAACGGAGTTTCCGAAGCAGCCTTGATGACCACCGTGTTCCCGGTCGCCAAGATGGGCCCGAGCTTGTTGATCAAGATCTCGAAGGGGAAGTTCCACGGGATGATGCCGCCGACCACGCCGACGGGCTCTTTGAACACGTAGCGCATGTTCGTCATCCCCAGCAGCGAACTGTCCGGGAGACGCCGGTGCCACGGCAGCTCGCCGGCCGCCTCTGCGGGCCACAGAAGCCCGTCGGACAATGGCCAGTCGAGCTGCGCCATATAGGTCGTCATCAGCGGCGCACCCACCTCGGCGACCAGCTCGAGTCGGAGCTCCTCCACTTCCGAGGTGATCGCGTCATGAAGTTGGCGCAGGCACCGCTGCCGGAACTCGAGGTCCGTCGCCCACGATGTGGTGTCGAAGGCGCGCCGCGCCGCGGCGATGGCCGCGTCCATGTCATCGGCGGTCGCGTCGGCGACCACGCCGATACTGGCGCCGGTGGCCGGGTTGACGACATCGAACGTTGCCCCGGTATCCGAGTGCCGTAGTGCCCCGTCGAGGAGGAACCGCTCCTCGTGCACGACTGAAACCGATCCCGCTGTCATCTGCGTCCTCCATTCCCGCACGCACACGTGCGGCGTGTTCTGTGTCCCCCATCACAGAGCCTATCTTTTGGACCTCAGGTCCACAACCCTCCGCATAGTAGAGTTCCGCGCTGGAAGGGGAGGCGGATGACCGAGCTACAGAAGACGAATCGCGGCGGCCGGCCGCGTGTTACCGATAAGTCCGCGATCGCGGCAGTCGGCCTGCGCCTGTTCGCCGACCGCGGGTACGACTCGGTGACGATGGCCGACATCGCCGACGCGTGTGGGATCGGACGCAGCACACTCCTGCGATACTTCGCCGCCAAGGCCGACATCCTCTGGGATCGCGCCGCCGACGAGGCGACCGCGCTCGCCGAGAAACTGCGGACCGCCCCCCAGTCTGCGGATCCCATCGCCGTGCTCTGCACGGAGTTGCCGGCGATACTCACCTATCTCGACTCCGAGATAGACCTGCTACGTACCCAGGTTTCCATTATCGCCGAGTCGTCGAACGGATGGCCTCTCGGATCGACGCGGTTCAACACCTGGGGATCCGCCGTCATCGAGTTCATCACGGACCGCACGCATCACAGCTCCGACGATCTGTTCACCAAGTTATTGGTTCAGAATCTGTTCAACGCCGGCTGGACTGCACTGACCGTCTGGGCCGAATCCAACGAAGCCCGCCCCGACCGACTACTCGAGGAAGCTTTCGCCCTGGTGCGCAATGGGTTCACCACCACGTGATCTCGCGGAGTAACCCCCTTCTCGGTCACGGGGTTCGGATCAATCCCACATCAGTCCGCCGTCGATGAGGAGGGTGTGCCCGGTGACGAAGCCCGCCTCATCCGAGAGCAGATAGGCGACCGCTGCCGCGACTTCCTCAGGCGTGCCCATGCGGCCGACCGGGATGAGGCCCGCCCATTCCTCCTGCTGATCGGCGCCGAAGGCGACGATTCCCTCGGTCAGGATCGTGCCGGGCCCCACCGCGTTGACTTGAATATTGCGGCGCGCGTACTGCAGCGCGGCGTTCTTGGTCAGTCCGACAACGCCGTGCTTGGCAGCCGTGTACGCCGGCATGCCCGGCGCGTTCTTGGTGCCGGCGTTCGACGCCATGTTGACGATCTTGCCGTGACCGGCCCCGACCATGTGGGCCAGCTCTCCGCGCATGCACAAGAACGTGCCACGCAGGTCGACTCCCATCACCGCATCCCATTCGGCGATCGGCAACTCATGCAGATCACCTGGAGTGTGTGCAATACCCGCGTTGTTGACGGCCAGATCGATGCCCCCGAGGTACTCCACTGATCCCACGATCAACGACTCGACGCTCTCGACATCAGAGACATCCGCTTGGATGAACGATGCATTGCCGCCGACGGCGGTGATGGCATCGACAGTCGCGGCTCCGCCTCCTTCATCGATATCCGAGACGACCACCTTCGCGCCGTCCTTCGCGAGGCGACATGCGATAGCCCTCCCGAGGCCGGATCCTGCGCCGGTGACCAACGCGCCGGCATTCTCGAATGTCATTGTTCTCCTCGATCCCATCGTGGCTGATCCGTCGATCACGGTTGAGGCGGCAATACCCGAACGAACAGCGCTTCTGCCTCGGCGCATACGACGTCGCCGTCGGCCAGTGCACCGGTCACAAAGGTCTTCCGACCCTCGATCCTGTCGATCGATGCAGTCAACCGCAGTTCCCGGTTGACCGGGGTGATGTTGCGATAGTCCACCTTCAAGAAGGCTGTACGCGAATCCGGCTGCCCCCTGCGGCTGACGAACGTCCCGAGGACATCGTCGAACAGCATGGTGATCGCACCACCGTGAGCAGTGCCGTCACCTCCCATGTTCGCGAGTCCGAACGACACGGACCCGAGCATCGACGTCTCGGACAGCCCAGTGACCCGGTAGGGAATCAGCACCGGGTGGCCTTGCCCGCGCATCCCCAGGTCCCGGGCAAAGCGCTCCCCCTCACCCACCTCGAACTCTTTGAGACGAGTGGCCACGTTCTCGATCGCGCCGGTCAATTCCGTCATCGTCTCGGGCGGCGGCGCGACAAGACACAGTGTTGACTGCAGGTCTCGGAATGCGGTGATCATCCCGACAAAGGCATCGGCCTGTGCCGCTGAAAGCTGTCCTTCCTCACACACCGCGCCGGGGCTAGACATGGGCATCCTGCCGATTGATCAGGCCCTCGCTGATCACGGCGAGGTCTGTCTTGAAATCAGCGAAGCTGCGGCTGGTCGGCTCGATCGTGATCCACGTGACGCCGGCGTCTTCATACGCCGCCAACGCAGGCCCGAGGGCAGCCACGAACTCGGCGGCGCCCCCCGTGCGCAGCACACCACTCTCAAACGGCACAAATGAGACGTCGATCGCCGACTTGCCTGCCTCGGCACGCAGCTTGTTCTGTGCGCTGACCTGCGTGCGCAGCGCCTCGACGTCCTCGAGGGGAGGCGTGCGGGTGATCGCGGCCATCTCGGCATTCTGCGCGATGGGCATCCAGCCGTCGGCCTTCTCGGTCACGCGTCGCCGCGCTGCCTTGCTGTTCCCCCCGATCCAGATGGGAGGACCACCCTCAGTCAGCGGCAAAGGCAACGCCACGTGCCCCGTGACGCCGAACGCCGGTCCGAGATGCTCCTCGCCACGCCACGTCGCCCGCATCGCGTCGATACCCTCGTCGAACAGCTTGCCGCGGCCCGTGTAGTCGGCACGCAACGCGTTGAACTCCGACTCCAGGTAGCCGGCTCCGAGACCGAGCGTGACCCGCCCGCCCGACAGCAGATCAAGGCTGGCAGCAGCCTTGGCGCCTAGATACGGGCTTCGGTATCCGACGACCATCAGATAGGTGATCAGCCGGATCCTCCTGGTCGCCTCGGCGGCCATCGCGAGCGAGACGAACGGGTCGAACGCATGATGGCCACCACTGTCCAGCCACTTCCGGTCCGGATACGGATGCTCACTCATGGAGAAACCGTCGAAACCGGCGTCCTCGCAGTACCTGGCGACCTCGCCGAGACTGCCGTCCCCGATCCACTCGCGATAATGCTTCACCGCGCGCATCGGGAACATCAGGTTGAACTGCAGAGCCATCTCACACCTTCACTTGAACAGTTCGCGGGCGACCACGACACGCTGTACCTCGGTGGCGCCCTCGCCGAGCCGCTTCACCCGCAGGTCGCGGAACCACCGTTCCAGCGGCAGTTCGTCAGACAAGCCCAAGGCGCCGTGGACCTGGATGCACTTGTCCATGACGTTGTAGGCCACCTCGGTGCCGTACATCTTGGCGATCGACGCATCGACCTTGACGTCTTTACCGAGGTCGGCATTCCACGCGGCCTGATACATGAGCAGCCGGGCCGCCCGCAGCTGCACTTCGGCGTCGACGAGCATCCAGGCGATGCCCTGCTTGTCGGCGAGCTTGCCCCCGAAGACCTCTCGATCCTTCGCCCAGCGGCATGCGGTGTCCAACGCCTCCTGCGCGATCCCGATCGGACCCGCGGCGTAAATGATCCGGCTGTAGATCAGGAAGTCGCTGGCGAGCTTGAACCCTCCGCCTTCCGCGCCGATCAGATTCGCCGCCGGCAATCGCACATCGTCGAAGTGCAATTCGAACGGAGAGAAGGAGGCCATCACCCCGATCCGATTGAAGGTCAGGCCGGGTGTTCCCTTCTCGACGATGAAGCAGGAGATGCCGGCACGGCCTTCACCGGTCCGCGCGTACACCACACCCCAGTCCGCGTTCTCAGCATGTGAGGTCCACATCTTGCTGCCGTTGAGCACGTACTCGTCACCGTCGCGCACGGCCTTGAGGGTGATGGCCCGCGCCGGGTCCGACCCACCGCTCGCTTCGCTGATCGCCGTGTACGCCTTGCTCATCTGACCGTCGAGGATCGGCTGTGCGAACTTCTCGAACTGCTCGGCGGATGCCTTGAACATGACGTTGGGCGGGTTGCCCCCGAATGCTCCGAGCGCCGGAAAGAACGCACCCATACGGCATTTGGCCGCCTCTTCGGCGACAACGACCTGGCCGAGCACACTCAAGCCCGCTCCGCCGTACTCCGCCGGCGTCTGGAGCGCCCACAAACCCAGCTGACGAGCCTTTTCCTGCAACGGAAGAAGCTGCTCGCGCGGCAGCCCGGCCGCATCGTGTGGAAGGGTCGACTCGAGCGGGTGCACCTCCCGGTCCATGAAACCCTTGACCGTCTCGCGGAGCATCACCAGCTCCTCGGGCAACTCCCACGCGCCGAGTGGCGGACCTTCGGTCTCGGTCTCAGCGCCCACGCTCACGCGTTCCCCTCACCGAAACGGTGGTCCTTGGCGCTCTGCAACTGCGGCACGTGATTGGCGTCGTACTGCGCGATCCACTCTGCGGGCAGCTTCGACCAGGCTTCGCCGATCTTGAGCCGCTGCGCGTCGCTGAAGACCTCCGAGGCGACTACGTCGCCGACGAAGATCGTGTTCTCCTGGGTGTCGAGGGAGCCGATGACTCGGCACTCGACGTAGCTGTGCGCATCGAGCAGAATCGGCGAACCCGTGACGCCTTCCTTGGTCCGGAGTTTGCCGATCTTGTCGCCGTCCCGGCCCGAGCTACCGCCCAGGGTCATCAGGATCTCCATCGACGCATCGACCTCGTCATCACCGGCACTGAGCATGTGCATCGCGAAGACGCCGGAATTCAGCAGCATGTCGTGGGTCTTGTTGTACTTGGTCAGGCTCACGGTAGCGCGCGGCGCCTCCGGGATGATGCTGGCAGAGCCTGCAGACAACGACATGAGGCCGTTTGCGAAGCCCCCGTCGATCGTCGTGATAGCAACCGGGAACGGTCGGAGTCCGTTCAGCACTCGGTTCGCGGCATCAGTGTCCAGGGTCATTGATCTTCCTTTGTTCGATTCGATGGGGACTACTCGGCCGCGGAGGCGGGAACCTCGATGACGACAGCGCCGGCCTGGCCGCCGCCGGCGCACATTGCGGCGACACCGTAGCCACCGCCACGGCGACGCAGTTCGTTGATGAGCGAGAGGATCATGCGTGCGCCCGACGCCGCCACCGGGTGTCCGATGGAGCAGCCGCTGCCCAGAACATTGACGACGTCCTCACTGATACCGAGCTTCTTGCACGCCGCGACGGGCACGGAGGCGAAGGCCTCGTTGATCTCCCAGAGTGCAACATCGGCCACGCCGATACCGGCCCGATTCAGGACCTTCGGAATGACGTCCAGCACGGCGAGCCCGGTCTGCGCCGGCTCGACAGCGGATGCGGCCCACGCCTTCACCGTGGCCAGCACGGTCAGGTCCTCCGCCGCAGCCAGGTCGGACCCGACCACCATCACCGCGGCGGCCGCGTCGTTGACGCCACTGGAGTTGCCCGCCGTGATCGAGAACCCTTCGATCTCCGGGTGAATCGGCTTCAAGCCGGCGAGTCGCTCAGCCGTGGTGTCGCGACGCGGGTGCTCGTCGGTGGTGAAGTCCACGAACGTACCGTCCTGCTGCCGCGCGGAAACGGGAACGATCTCGTCGACGAACGCCCCCGAATCGATGGCCGCGACGGCTCGCTGATGCGACCTGAGGGCCCAGGCATCCATCTCCTCACGCGTGAGATCCAGTGCAGCGGCGGTGTTCCAGCCGACGGTGATGGACATGTCCATATTCGGGGCCTCGGGGCTGTCCGGATGGGTCGGCGGCAGCCACTTCTCGGTGAACTGGTCCACGGTGCCCGGAGTACGGAAGGCCTGCATCGGGCTGGTCGAGACGGACTGGGTGCCGCCGGCGATGATCGCCCGCTCGGCACCCGAAATGATCTGCCCGGCAGCATTTCCGATGGCCGTGAGGCTGCCGGCACAGTGCCGGTTGAGGGACTGGCCGGGCACCTGAGGCATCCCGGTCACCACCGCGGCGTACCGAGCGACGTCGCCGCCGCCGTAGTTCGATTCGGCGAGAATGATGTCATCGACCTGTGACGGAGCCAGGCCTGACCGCTTCTGAACCTCCGAGACGACGACCTCGGCGAGCTCCATCGCCGTGGTATCACGCAGTGTGCCCTTGAACGACGTACCGACCGGAGTACGTGCTCCGGCGACGATGACGGCTTCGATTGCTGACATGGTTGAACCTTTCGTTAGGTGTGCGGGCCTCAGCCGAGCGTGAAGGGGTCGCGGGTGACGCCGCTGAGTTCGATCCAGACGGACTTGGTCTCGGTGAAGTCCTTGACGGCATCGATACCGTTTTCACGACCGATACCGCTCGCGCCCACTCCGCCGAAGGGGACGTGCGGTGCGACCGTGCGATACGCGTTGACCCAGACGGTGCCCGCCCGGAGCTTGGCTGCCACCCGGTGAGCACGGTGCACGTCCTTGGTCCACACCGAACCCGCAAGTCCGAACTCGGTGGAGTTTGCAGCGGCGACGGCCTCCGCCTCATCGGCGAACGTGGACACCGTCAGCACCGGTCCGAAGATCTCCTCGGATACGGCGCGCATATCCGGCGTCACATCGGTCAGGATCGTGGGCTTCACAAAGTAGCCGCCGAGTTCGGCAGCGGGTTCACCGCCGTAGGCGATGGTGGCACCGTCCTCGCGCGCAGAGTCGAAGTGCGACAGTACTTTCTGGTACTGCGGTTCATTCGACACCGGTCCCATCTCGGTGCGCGGATCCTTCGGGTCCCCGAGGACGATCGTCGAGGCGCGAGCGACCACTTTCTGAATCAGCTCATCGGCGACGCTCTCGTGGACCAGCAACCGCGATCCCGCCAGGCACGTCTGTCCGGTCGCCGCGAAGATGCCGGACACGACCCCGTTGGCCGCAGCATCCAGATCGGCGTCGGGAAAGACCACCTGCGCCGACTTGCCGCCCAGCTCCAGGGTGAACCGGGTCATGTTCTCCACCGCGGCCTGCCCGACGCGGATCCCGGTGCCCGTCGACCCGGTGAAGGCGATTTTGTCGACCCCCGGATGCGAGGCCAGCGCGGCACCCGTCTCCGGTCCCCAGCCAGTGACCACGTTGACCACGCCGGGAGGGAAACCCGCCTCCGCGAACAGACGCCCGAACGCCAATGTCGAAGCCGGGGTGTGGTCGCTGGGTTTGATGACGAACGTGCAGCCGGCGGCGAGGCCGGCGGCGAGCTTCCACGTCAGCAACAGCAGCGGAGAGTTCCACGGCGTGATGGCGCCGACCACGCCGACCGGTTCGTGGGTGGTGTAGACGAGGAAGTTGGACTTGTCGGTGGGGACGACACTGCCTTCGAGTTTGTCGGCCATCCCCGCGTAGTAGTAGTAGTAGTCCGGAAGACCGCGCATCTGCCCGGACATCTCGCGCAACAGCTTCCCACCGTCGCGGACCTCGAGCTCGGCCAGTTCGTCGGCATCGCGTTCGATGAGCTCACCCAGTCGCCACAGCAGTTTCCCGCGAGCCGTTGCGCTCAGGTCACCCCACGGTCCCGACAGTGCCGCCCGCGCGGCGGCGACAGCTCGGTCGATGTCCGCTGCACCGGCGTCGGGTACTCGGACCCAGGGTTCACCGGTGAACGGATCGATACTGTCGTAGGTCTTGCCCGACTCGGCTGCCACCTCGGCGCCGTCGATGAGCAGTGGGTAGCTCGCGATCTGGTCGGTAAGCGTAGATGTGCTCACATGAACTCCTTGTCCAAAGTAGGGGTCGGATCAGCGAAAGCGGGGGCTGCGCTTGTTCTTTCGCGAATCGGTACGCCCGGATCCCACATTGCCGACCTGGGTGTACGACAAACCACGCCGCAGAGCCACGGACGGGGTCATGTCCAGTGATTCCCAGATAGCCCGAACGGTCCCCTGGATCGCTTCCGGACGCCGGCCGGCGATCTCGGTCGCGAGTTCCTGAGCCCGGTGCCGCAGCTCGTCACGAGAGGTGATCTCGGTGACGATCCCGGTCCGCAACGCCGTCTCTGCCGTCATCCGCTCTTCACTGCCGATCAGCGCCCAGCGCAGCACATCGCCGAGCGGTACGCCGCGGGTCAGCATCCCCATGGGTTCCAGAGCCGAGACCATGCCTCCGTTGGCGTGCGGATCGAAGAACGCCGCATCGTCACTGCAGATGACGATGTCCGACTCGTTGACGAAGTACATCGCGCCCCCGGCCACCATGCCGTGCAGTGCGCACACGACCGGCTTCCAGACCCGATGTTGCTTGGGCCCCAGCAGCACTCCGGGGTCCTCCTGGTTGAACCGGTTGATATGGGTCCACCAGGCGCCCTGCGCGAGGTCGACGCCGGTGCAGAAGGCGCGGTCGCCATTGGCCTGCAGGACGGCGACGTGGATGTCGTCGTCGTCTCGGACCCGCCCCCATATCTCGGCGATCTCGTTGGCCATCGTCTCGTTGAAGCAGTTCAGCCGGTCCGGACGATTGAGCGTGATCGTGGCGATGTGCTCGCTGACCTCGAACTCGACCGTCTCGTACTGAGTTTCCGTGGACTGCGCTTGTGCATCCTTCGATTCGGACGTCATCGTGATCACCGAGACCTTTGCTGCGAGTCGAGAAGGTCACTGCGCACTTGCGACTTGGTGATCTTCCCGAGTGAGTTGCGTGGAATCCGGTCGACGACCTCGACCTGTTCCGGATACTTGCGCTTGTTCAGGCTGGTGGTGGCGAGGAATGCGCGGACCGAGTCAAGACTGGGCGGTACCGCGGGATCGGCCGGCACCACGACAGCGCACACCCGCTCCCCGGACGTGCTGTCGGGCATGCCGATCACCGTGAGATCCGCGATCGCCGGGTCCTTGATCAGCACCTCCTCGACCTCCCGGGCCGAGATGTTCTCCATCTTGCGGACGATGATGTCCTTGATGCGGCCAGTGACTGACAACCGACCTGCCTCGTTCAGGAAACCGAGGTCACCTGTCCGGAAATAGCCCTGCTCATCGAGTGCACCCTCTTCTTGCGCCGGGTCCACGTAGCCTTTGAACAGCTGCGGCCCGTACACCCGGATCTCACCGATCTCTCCGGCGGGCAGTTCGGCTTCGCCGTCACCGACGATACGCAGCCGGCCTTGAGGACCTGGCATACCTTCGAAGACCGCATGCTCTTCGGCGGTGTCGTCAGGGCTACCCCAGGTCAGGTAGGGGCATTCGGTCATTCCGTACCCGGAGATGATGCCCACTCCACCGAGATTCTCGGCCGCGGCCGCACTCAGTTCGGGGGGCCTTCCGGAGCCCCCGCCGAGGGTGGCGCGAGCGTACTGGAACAGCGGTACAGCACCGCGCTCACGCGAGATGCGGAGGTACTCGGTGGTGAACGGCAGTCCGGAACCGATGAGGGTCGCACGCTCGGAGATCAACTGATCCGCGTTGTCATCGGGCACGAACCCGGCAGCGGTGATCAGCATGTGCCCGACGAGCAGACTGCTCAGGACATGAGCTATGCCGCCGACATGGGTGATCGGGACGTACGCCGCGCACCGCTCCTCGGGAGTCACCCGCACGTTGGTGACAAACGTCTTCGCTGCGGAGATCAGTCCGGCGTCACTGTGCTTGACGCCCTTGGGTGCCGCCGTGGTGCCGGATGTGTAGAAGATCCAGCTGGTTGCGTCATCGTCTCGGTCAGGCCGGCCCGGCAGGGCCGACGGGTCACCGGACATCCACGTCTCGTCGACGATCAGTGCGCGCAGCCCATCGATCCGTCCGGAGATCGAGGTCGCCATCGCACCATGGTCGAAACCCCGGTACTCACCTGGCACGATAAGCAATGACGTACCGACCTGCCCGGTGATGAACTCCACCTCGTTCTCCCGCAGCATAGGGATGATCGGATTCTGCACTGCACCCAGGCGGCCGAGCGCCAGCGCCAGCGCCATGGATTCGATACTGCTCGGCAGTTGCCAGGACACCACGTCGCCGGCCCGAACACCGTAACCGTGGAGGGCTGCGGCCGTGGACTCGACGAGGTCCAAGAAGTCCTTGAACGTGAACCGGCGGCCGCGTTCATCGACCACGAACTCGCGCGTCGGGGTCGATCGCACCCGCTCGGTGAGCAGGTCCCAGAGATTCTCCGCGCGGATGAGTTCGACGGCGGGTTCGCTCTGCGGCGACGTCACGACGTCACCGCAGGCGCCGAGACCGTGTCCTGTGCGGCGACCAACGCATCGGCGATCTCCCGCTTGAGGATCTTGCCAGCCGGTCCGAGAGGAAGACCGGTTCGGAACTCGAAACGGCGCGGCTGCTTGTATCCCGCGAGCTCAGCACGGCACAGCGCGGTGAGTTCCGCGGTGACGGACTCCACGTCGATCTCACCTCTCGGTACCACCACGGCTATCGGGGTCTCCCCCCACTCGGGGTCTGGAACTCCGACCACCGCAACCATCTCCACCGCGGAGTGGTGTCCGATCACCCGCTCGATCTCGGCCGGGTAGACGTTGAATCCTCCGGAGATGATCATGTCGGTCTTCCGGCCCGTGATGTGCAGGTAGCGCTCCTCGTCGAGGAACCCCAAGTCACCCGACCACAATCCAGTCGGGCGGAACGTCTCCTTCGTCTGATCCGGACGGTTCCAGTACCCGATGGCGTTCGCATCGCTGCGGATCACGATCTCACCGACCTCACCGGGCGGCAGTTCGTTGCCGTCCGCGTCAACGATGCGGATCGAACACATCGGGGTCTCCTGGCCGCAGGAGGTCAGGATACTGGTCTTGCCCGCAACCATGTCCCGATGATCCTGCGGCGTCAGGATGGTGGCCTGCCCGCCGCATTCGGTCAATCCGTAACGCTGCTGCAGGTCACATCCGAGCATGTCCATGGCCCTCTTGGCCAAACCCGGAGGTACCGGCGCCGAGCCATAACTGATCCGGCGCAGACTGGACATGTCGCGTTCGGGGCCCTCTTCGAGGATGCGGAGGGTCCGCTGCAGCATGGTCGGGATGAAGGTGGTGAAAGTGACACCACTGCGCTCGATCTCGTCGATGACGGCCTGCGGGTCGAAACGCTTGTGAATCACCATCGTCTGACCGAGGTACGTCCATGACAGCGTCCGTACCATCCCGCCGGCCGTGAAGAACGGCGTCGTCGCCAGAAACACGTCGCTCCGGTTGGTCTCGGTGACCAGACTGGTGTCAACGGCCTGTGCGAGCATCCCGCGGTGGGTGTTGACCACACCCTTCGAACGCCCGGTGGTGCCGCTCGTGTACAGGATGAACTGGATGTCGTCGGGCTGCAACGACTCCGGGGTCGGATCGTCGACGGCGGCGGCCCGAAGCGCAGTCTCATAGTCGTCGCCGACCGTACGGCCGCCGATTTCGAGAAGCGTCTTCAGATCACCGAGCTCCGCGCCGAATCGCTCTACCTGATCGGTGTGGACCACCGCGGCCACCGCGCCCGAATCCTCGCGGACATGGGCCAACTCATCCGGAGCCAGCCGGATGTTCACCGGCACGGTGACCAGCCCCGCCTTCGCACAGGCAAAGGTGATCTCCGGCCATTCGATGCAGTTGCGGGCGATCACGATGACCCGATCGCCCTTGTTCAGGCCGGCGGCAAGCAAGTGATTGGCCAGGCGCCGGGCCCGCTCGTCGACCTCGCTCCACGTATGAGTCCGCCCGGACTCGACGATCGCGGGCTTATCGGGGTATCGACGAGCGTTGTTCTTCGGGATGTCGCCTACGAGCACGTTACCTCACAGTCTACGGCGCGGAGCGTCTGCTCCGAGTTCTTCGGCACGGAGCGTCTGCTCCGAGGGATTGGATCAGCTTGTTCAGATCAGGAACGCAAGGGTGTCGACCGGCCCACCGGCGCTGACCATGTGGACGGTCTTGCTCACCAGCTTGAAGCCATCGGGGTGGCGACGAACCTTGTGGATCACCCGGCCGGCCCAGATACGCTGGGTGTAGCGGTACTCGAAGAGCGCGAAGTTCGATCCGACCGTGACGGTGTCCTCGTCGCTATCCAGCACTTCCATGTTCGTCAGTTGGCGCCGCATCACCGACGGCGGTGTCTGCGAGTGCCTGTTCCCCGTATTCAGCTGTGCGACACGGCTTTTGATCCGCGGGCGGTTGTCGTAGATGTACGACAGGTTGGTCGCGGGGTCGTCGTCGGGATGCATCGGCACCCAGTACAGGGCGTCGTCATCCCAGAGGTGCTCCCACTCGGAGTAGCGTGCCTCGTCCGCAAGGCGGGCCTCGAGGTAGAGAAAGGCCGCGACCTCTGGCGAAGGCGCCGGATATGTCCGCAGTGCCGCCGCGAGGACGTCGGTGTCATCGAGTGTGCTCATCAGTTGATCTCCTGTCCTACGACGCTCGCCCACTGGCGGTAGAAGCCGCGCTGGGGTGTCTCGGCGCTCTTGTCGCTGTTGACGATTCCGGTCTCATCGGTGAAGTCGGTCTCCAGACCACGCGACAGCACCAGCCACTCGGGCTCCTTGGCCGCCAGTCCGGCCTGGTTCCGCATTCCGATCTCGCCGTCATCGGCGATCAGGAAGCCGGCCGGGCCCATGGCCCCCTCTGAGCGACGCAGGATGCGGACGTTCAGCTCATCCTGGCCCGGCATCTGCACCCCGGTGGTGTACGCGACCGTCTCCTCGGGGCCGATGGGTTCGACATACATCACGTTCATCTCGGCCAGGAAGAGGTTCGGCCAGATCAACGTGTGCGGGGGTCCGACGACCAGTGAGTCGTGGGTCTTCTCCTCGCCGTACTTCTTCTCAAGCGCCGCTATCCACTTGGGCAGCTTGGTCCGGGGCATCCGGCCGAACCAGATGAACTCCTCGTCCAGCTTGCGATACTCGGCCGAGTAGTCGATCTCAGAATGGCCGTCGCCGAGGTCTCGAACCACCACATCTGTCTTCGACGGGATGTGCGACACCTTTGCGGGGCGGATCGCGTCATACACCGAGGCGTGCGTGAACAACGCGTGGTAACCGTCGACGTTGTTCTCCACCACCATTTTCCAGTTGGCGTGGTGCAGATGCTTCATCCAGTTGGCACGCAGATCGATCGTTCCGGTCGGCGACAGGTTGAGCAGCCGATCGATCGCGGCGGTGGAGCCGCCGAGGTGCTCGGTCAGCGAGGGACCGTCCGCAGCCAGCGAAGCGAAGATGAATCCGCCGTAGCTGTCCACTCGAGGCGCCTCGGCCATACCGAGCTCAGATCGGACCTGCCGGAAGGATTCACCGTAGCCGTCCTTCATCGGGATCGACGTCAGCGAACCCGTGTTGCTGAACGTCCAGCCGTGGTACGGGCACCGGAAAGAACTGGCGTTGCCTTTCTCGGCGTTGCACAGCTTGTTGGCTCGGTGCGTGCAGCGGTTCAGCAGAACCCTGATCTCACCGTCTTTACCGTGCGAGACGACCACCGGTTCAGTCCCGATCCGGCGGGTCAGATAGTCACCGGGCTCGCTGACCTCGCTGTCGTGGGCGACGTAGACCCAGCCGGTACGGAAGATGGTGTCCATCTCGCGCTGAAAGATCTCCGGGGATGTGTAGACGGATCCGTGTACGCGATCCTCCTGAACGATCTTCGACACGTCGAAGTCGTCGGCGGCGTCGGCGGCGTCGGCTTTCGACTCAATGGTTGTCATTTGTGTCCTCCGTATCGGTGGAATTGATGGGCTGAGCGGCCGGGATGGCTACTCCGGCGAGGTTCCTGAAGGCGACTGCGACGGTGTCGCCGATCTGCGGTGCGCGTTGTGCCGGGTCGACAGTCGTCATGATCAGTCGATGCCCGTCGGCGAGCTCGACGTCGACGATGGGGTAGGGACCGCTTGCGGTGACCAGACCCGGCTCCAGGCGGTGCATGGTGGTCGACGAGTGCACCACCCCGGTCCGCGCGGTTTCGCGCCAGTCGATCCGGAGGGAGCCGCAGCCGTCGCAGCCGTGCTGCTCGAGGTCCAATGCAAGGGAGCAATCGGCGCAGAACGGGAGTACCAGCACCCCGCGAACGGCCCCGGCGTACAGCGGCTCCAGCGGGTCACTGGACACCACCGGGGCCAGGGATTCGCTGAGCAACCAGTCCGAAGTGGCAGTCATGCCACACGCTCCAGGATCAAGGCGGCATGGTGATCGATCCGACCACCGATCCCGCCGACGAGCGCAGTCGTCGCGTCGGGCACCTGGCGCCCTGCTCCGCTGCCACGCAACTGAACCACCGCCTCCGCGAGGGGCGTCATGCCTTGCAGATAGAAACCGGACAACTGCCCGCCACCGGTGTTGGTCGGCAGGGTCCCACCTGCCGAGGTGTGGCCTTCGCGGACGAACTTGCCCGCCGGCACTCCCCCGGTAAGTCCGTATTCTTCGAGAAGTATCAATGTGACGACCGAGAACGGGTCGTAGAGTTGAACGGTGTCCAAGTCGTCGCGGCTCATCCCGGCGCCGGCCAGCGCGTCGTCCACACAGCGCCGACCACCGCCGAACCAAGACTCCGCCCCGGAACGCCGATGACGGACGGGGTGATCGCGTCCGGTACCGCGGATGTCCAGGCGCACCGGATGCCCCACCGCGGGATCGGCGCTGACGATGACGGCTACCGCGCCGTTGACGGGCCGCGCGCAGTCGAGCCGGCGCAACGGGTCGGAGATCATCGGGCTGTCCAGGTAGCCCTGGACATCCAGAGGTTTGCGGACGACTGCGTCCGGATTCTCCAGGGCCCACGCACGGGTCGTGGTGGCCACTGCACACAGATCTTCCGGTGAACCGTTGCTGACGTGCATCCATCGCTGGGCGAGGAGGGCGTAGGTGGGCACTGATCCGAGTACGCCGCTTGCGCGCTCCAACCCCCGTGAACCCGACTGCCCTCCGCTCTGCGCGTAGGTGGATCCGGCGGCTTTGCCGGCGACGAGAGGCGCGTCGGCAAAGACGCACATCACCACTCGCGCGGCACCGCTCTCGACGGCGAACTGTGCGCGCTGGATCATCGCAATCGTGGTGGCGCCCTTGATCTCCACATGCTCGAGCAGTCGGAGATCGGAGAAGCCGCCCGCCGAGGCGAAGCCGACACCTAGCCGATCAGGCCGGATGCCCTGCGACGAGCCGACGAGCAGCCCGTCCACGTCGGACAGGGCGATCCCGGCATCCCTCACGGCATCGCGGCTCGCACGACAGGCGAGTTCGAGCGGAGAGTCCCCCGGCGTCAGGGACATCGGGGTCATCCCGAAGCCGACGATCGACGCAGTCATGAGAAGCTGCCCCGCAGGGGTCCCAGCGAGCGGTCGCGGCGCTCGTCGCGATAGTTGCCGACGCGCAGCCAGTCCTCGCGGTCATCGGGCGTCGCCAGGCACAGGCTGACGAGCTCCAGGGGCGACAGGAAGATGAAGTCGCCACTCTCCAGATCTTCGACGAGCAACCGATCACCGTTGCCGCTCGAGTCCAGCGTCACACGTGCCGCCGCGAACTCATTGATCAGCGAGGCGAGCTCCCGACGGCTCGTGCGGCGCAGATCGCCGTCTTCGTGTTCGTATGTGGTCATAGTCATCGACGACCTGTTCGCCCAACCTTGCTCCGGTGCCCTTCGGACGAGTGGGGGTCGACCCGTCCCAGGTTCTTGCTCTTACACTTCATAGTCATATCGTATACGAGTGTCAGAAACAATCCCGCGATTCGGCGGATCGCAGGCAAGAAACCTGACAGGTAGCCTGTTCAACGCGCTGCAAGTGCTAGAACTGAAAGTGCACACAGTGAAAACTTACGTACCGCAACGGAGGCCCCGGCCATGACAGAAACAGCGATCCCCGCACAGACCGACGATACTGAGGAGTACCGGAGCATCTGGGGCTATCTGCGAGAACTGGAGTTCCGACAGGGGTTCGTGGACATCGACGGGGTGCGAACCCGGTTCGCCGAGGCCGGGTCGCCGGACAAGCCGCACGCCATCCTGCTGCACGGCACCGGCGGCCACTGGGAGACATTCGCGCCGAACCTGAGGGCGCTGTCGGAGCACTTCCACTGCGTCGCGATCGACATGGTGGGCAACGGCTTCTCCGACAAGCCCGACTACGACTACGAGATCGCGGTCTACGTCAAGCAGGTCCTCGGAGTGATGGAGCACTTCGGGATGGAGAAGGCCCACTTCATCGGGATGTCGTTGGGCGCCTGGGTGTCGGCCGCGGTCGCAGTCGAGTACCCGGAGCGCGTCGACAAGGTGATCCTGATGTCCCCCGCCGGCCTCATCGCGACCGCGTCGAACATGGCACGTATCCGTGCCGAGCGCACCGAGGCGGTCAACAACCCCAGCTGGGAATCGCTCCACAAAGTGTTCGCGCACCTGATTGCAGACGAAGCGAACCGGCTTCCGGACCTGATTGCGCTCCGCCAGGCGATCTACCGCCGCGAGGACACTCGCACCACGATCGATCATCTGCTGATCCTGCAGGACGCCGAAGCCCGGGATCGCAATCTCATCCCGGAAGAGAAGTGGGCCACGATCGCAGCACCCACGATGGTGGTGGCGTCCGGCAAGGATGACGGCGAGTACCAGAGCACGGCGCACATCGTCGCCGGCCTGATTCCGAACTCCGAGGTCTTCTCGATGGCTGCGGTACGGCACTGGCCGCACTTCGAGGATCCGTCAGCGTTCAACCCCGCCGCAGTGGAGTTCCTGCGTCGATGACCAACACAACTCTGGCCGAGTCGGAAATCGCCGAACTGGCGCGCCGCCTGCATGAGGCCGAACAGACCCGGACCCCGATCCGGCAGATCTCCCTGCAGTATCCGGAGATGACCATCGAGGACTCGTATGCGGTTCAGCGGGAACTCATCCGGCTGAAAGTTGCCGGTGGTGCCGAGTTGCGGGGCCGCAAGATCGGCCTCACGTCCAAGGTCATGCAGCGCGCGGTCTCCATCAACGAGCCCGACTACGGTGCGCTGCTCGACGACATGTTCTTCGATGACGGCGGGGTGGTGCCGGCCGGCCGGTTCATCCGGCCACGCATCGAAGTCGAACTCGCATTCATCCTGGGGGAACCGCTGACCGGGCCGGGAGTGACCCTCTACGACGTCCTGCGGGCAGCGGAATACGTGACCCCAGCACTCGAGATCCTCGACGCACGCGTGCAGATGGCTGATCCGGAGACCGGGCACCTCCGCACGATCGTCGACACCATCAGCGACAACGCCGCCGACGCCGGGATCGTTCTCGGGGGGCGTGTGATGAAGCCCCTGGACGTCGACCTGCGATGGGTGTCGGCGCTGCTACTCCGCAACGGCGTGATCGAGGATTCCGGCGTCGCGGCGTCGGTACTGGGGCACCCGGCAAAGGGCGTGGCGTGGCTCGCCAACCGACTCGCCCCCCATGGTGTCTCGCTGAATGCCGGAGAGGTGATCCTGGCGGGATCGTTCACGGCGCCGGTCTTCGCCGAACCCGGCGACACCTTCGTCGCGGACTACGGCCCCATGGGAACCGTCTCGGTCCACTTCGCCAAGGAGGGCTCCGCATGACCACCGGATCGAATATCTGGGCCCGGCAGATCCACGGAGACCGGCCCCAGATCGGAATGTGGATCGCGTCCGGTAACGCGTACAGCGCGGAGATCTGTGCGGGCGCCGGTCTCGACTGGCTGATGCTCGACCTCGAACACGTACCGAACGACATCAGGTCGACGCTCGCGCAGTTGCAAGCACTCGCCGCGTACCCCGTCCAGGTGCTCGTGCGGCCGGCGTCCGGCGATCCGATCGCCATCAAACAGCTGCTCGATATCGGCGCCACGAATCTGATCATTCCGATGGTCGAATCGGCCGCCGAGGCCCGCGATCTGGTCGCCGCCACACGCTACCCCCCGGAGGGCATCCGCGGGGTAGGCAGCGCCCTCGCCCGAGCGTCTCGCTGGAACAGGATTTCTGACTACCTCATCACTGCCGATGGCACCGTGTCACTGACCATCCAGGTCGAATCCGCCGCCGCCCTGGACAACCTCGACGAGATATTGGCCGTCGACGGGATCGACGCGGTGTTCATCGGCCCCGCCGATCTGGCCGCCTCGATGGGGCACCTCGGGCAGCCCGAGCATCCCGCGATGGTGTCTCTCATCGAGAAGACATTGTCGCAGATCAAAGCCAGCGGCAAGGCGGCGGGCGTGAATGCGTTCAACCCCGCACTCGCACGCCGGTACATGGCCGCAGGCGCTTCGTTCGTACTGGTCGGCGCCGACGTGACGGTGCTCGCCCGGGGAAGTGAGGCGTTGGCGGCACAGTACGTCGAGGCCCCCGACACGATCTGATACTTGACTCTTCGCACTTTGAATCTGACAATAGCGTCACTATAGTGAGCGAAGATCACCCGCACGACGACGGAAGGTCGGCAGATGGATTTGGACTTCAGCACCGAGCAGTTGGAGTTCCGGGACGAGGTGCGTACGTGGCTTGAGGAGAACAAGCCTTCCGAGCCCCGTCCCCGGGATGCCGCGGGCATCCGGGACTACGACACCGCCTGGCAGCGGACCCAATGGGACGGCGGCTGGGCCGGAATCGCCTGGCCTAAGGCGTACGGCGGCGGCGGACTGACGCTGCTGCAGCAGCTCATCTGGTACGAGGAGTATGCCGCCCAGGGCTTTCCTGGCATCGATGCCAACTTCGTGGGGCTGTCGCACGCCGGACCCACGCTGATCACGCGGGCCGACGAGGCGCAGAAGGACTTTCATCTGCACCGGATCCTCCGCGGCGAGTCCATCTGGTGCCAGGGCTTCTCCGAACCCGAAGCCGGCTCCGACCTCGCCTCCCTTCGCACGAAGGCAGTCATCGACGGTGATGAGCTCGTGGTGAACGGCCAGAAGATCTGGACCAGTTTCGCCACCATCGCCGACTACCAGGAACTGCTGGTCCGCACCGATAACAGCGGCACCAAGCACCAGGGAATCACCTGGGTCATCTGCGACATGAGCAGCCCCGGCATCGAGATCCGTCCCATCGAGACCATCGAAGGCGGCGCCGAATTCTGTGAGGTCTTCTACGATGACGTACGGATCCCGCTCTCGAACGTCGTCGGCGAGATCAACGACGGATGGCGGGTCGCGATGTCGACTCTGTCGTTCGAACGCGGCACGGCATTCACTGCGAATCAGGTCCGTCTGGCCAAAGTCGTCGAAGACCTCATCGAGTTCGCCCGCCACCACGTCGGCCCGGACGGGCGTCGGCCTGCGATCGCCGACGACGAGATCGCGCGGCGACTGGCCAGGGCACGGGCAGAGGTGACGTCGTTGCGCGCGATGACCTACGTCGGCATCTGCCGCAGTATGCAGACCGACACGCCAGGACCCAAGGGCTCGATGCTGAAACTGTTCTATGCCGACCTTGCTAAAGAGGTCGCCGCACTGGCCATGGACATCATCGGATCCGACGCCCTGCGCAGCACCTCCCGTTGGGACAAGGACGGCTGGGTGGGCAACTACCTCTACGCGTTCTCCCAGTCCATCGGCGGCGGGACATCAGAGATTCAGCGGAACATCGTCGGCGACCGGGTCCTCGGACTCCCCCGCTGAAGGAAGGAAGTACATCATGGACCTGCTCCCATCCGAAGACCAGCGAGACCTGGTGGCGGCCGCCGGAGACTTCATCAGTTCTCGGCGTCCCATCGACGAGATCCGCAGCCATCGCGGCGACGCGCAGCTGGTGGATCCCGGCGGGTGGGGCGAGGGCGCGGAACTCGGTCTCCTCACCCTCGGTCTCGACGAGGAGTACGGCGGCTCGGGTCAATCCATCGATGACGAAGTCATCCTGTTCATGGAGCTGGCCAAACACCTTGCCGTCGGCCCATTCCTCGCCTCGACTCTCGGCGCCAGGGTGGCCGCCGCCACCGGCCAGCAGGAACTCGCCGGCCGGATCGGCGAGGGCAGTGCGATGATCGGACTCGCAGAACTCCGCGGGGAGGGGGAGATCGGAGCCGACGGCTTCAAGGGATCCTTCGACCTTCTGGACTGTGCCGGCTGCAGCCACGCACTGCTCGTGACCCGTAAGGGCGCCGCCCTCGTCGAATTGGCCGAGTTCGGGGACATCACCGAAGCCGAATCCGTCGATCCGGGAACCCGACTGTCGGAGGCGACGGTGTCGTCCGGCCGGGTCAGCGCCTGGCTCCCGGCGGAGACGGACTGGATCTGGGGGCGCGCTCAGATCCTGGATTCGGCGTACCTCGCCGGCCTGGCGGACGCGATCACCGAGCTCTGCACCGAGCATGCGAAGACCCGCGAACAGTTCGGCCGGCCGATCGGGGTGCACCAGGCCGTGAAACACGCCATCGTGGACATGGCCGTGCGCGCCGAATCCGCGTCGGCGCAGACGTTCTTCGCAGCGGCGGCGTTCAAAGCAGGTCGCCCCGACACCGAGTTCCAGATCCTCGCGGCCAAGACCGTCGCGGCCGAGGCCGCGATCAGCAACGGCGGCGCGAGCATTCAGGTGCACGGCGGAATGGGCTACACCTACGAGCACGATGCCCATCTCTATCTGAAGCGGGCCATCGTCTACAAGCAGCTGTTCGCAAGCGCATCCGATGTGCTCGCAGACCTGCTCGATCTGGAGGCAGCACAGTGAATCGCAAGGTGGCCATCGCCGGCATCGCACTATCCGATGTGGGCAGGGTCGATACCAAGAACGCCTACGAGCTCATCGCGCAGGCCAGTCGTCGGGCGCTGGCCGAGACCGGCCTCACTCCGGCTGATATCGACGGTCTGGCATCGACCAGTCAAGGCACGCTCCCTCCGACCGACGTCGGCGAATACCTTGGCCTCAAGCCGCGCTGGATCGATTCGACCTCCGTCGGCGGGGCGTCCTGGGAGGTCATGGTCTCGCACGCGACCGACGCGATTGCCGCGGGGCATGCTGACGTGGTCCTGCTGACCTACGGATCCACCGCGCGTGCCGACATCCGGAAGGGGCTACGCGGAGCCAACATCAACTGGGGCGCCCGTGGTCCACTCCAATGGGACGCACCATACGGACACACGCTGATCTCCAAGTACGCGATGGCCGCCCGTCGTCACATGCACCAGTACGGGACGACGATCGAGCAACTCGCGGAGGTCGCGGTGTCGGCGAGATTCAACGCCGCTGAGAACCCCGAGGCCATGTACCGGGACCCGATCACCGTCGACGACGTGCTCTCCGGGCCGATGATCGCCGACCCGTTCACCAAACTGCACTGCTGCATCCGCTCCGACGGCGGTGCGGCGGTCATTCTGGTCGCCGAAGATCGAGTACCCGACCTCAAGTCGGCCCCGGTATGGGTCCTGGGTTCGGCGGATGCCACCTCCCATATGCTGACCAGCCAGTGGGAGGACATGACCGTCGGACCCGCCGCAGTGACCGGGCCCCTCGCCTTCCAGCGAGCGGGACTCACACCCGCCGACGTCGACGTGGCGGAGATCTACGATGCATTCACGTACATGCTCTTGCTGACTCTCGAGGATCTCGGGTTCTGCGGAAAGGGCGAAGGCGGAGCCTTCGTGGCAGAGCAGAATCTCCGCCTCGGAGGTGGACTGCCTACCAACACCGACGGCGGCGGCCTCTCAGCCTGCCACCCCGGCCAGCGCGGGCTGTTTCTCCTCGTCGAAGCCGCCCGACAGTTGCGGGGCGAAAGCGGTGCCCGACAGGTTCCGGACGCAAAGATCGCCTGTGTCAGCGGGACCGGAGGCTGGTTCTGCTCGAGTGGAACCGTCCTGCTCGGCTCGGAGAAACCGTGAACGCTGCGGCTCCGGCCACCAGTGAGAACACACCACCCCTGGCCGACACTTTCGCGAACACCCGGGAACTGCTGGAGGCGGCCGCAAGGGTCCATGGTGACAGGGACGCGTACGTCGAGCCCGGGTCGCGGGTTTCGTTTGCGCAGTGGGTGTCCCAGGCGCGTGCGGTGGCTGCCCGTTTTGCGGCAGCGGGAGTCGGCAAGGGAGACGTGGTCACGCTACTTCTCCCCTCGGGAATCGACTACGCCACCTGCTATGCCGCCGCAGCGATGCTCGGCGCCGTCACCACTGGGGTCAACGGACGGCTCGGTCCCACGGAAGTCAACTCCATTCTGCGGGTGTCGGCACCGGCTCTCGTCGTCCACGGAACCCAGTCACCGCCGGAATCCGAGGCGCCATCGGTCGGGGTCGACGAACTGCGGACCTGGTACTCGGACTCCGGTGAACCGCCGGTGGTCGACGTCGACCGCGGCGACCCGGTGGCGATCATCTTCAGCAGCGGGACCACCGGTCTGCCCAAAGGCGCCTGGTTCGACGCCGACAACCTCGCCGCCTCAGCACGTGCGGCGGGCATCATGAGTTCGCCGTATGACCGTCGGATGACGTCGACGCCGTTCTCCCACGCCGGCTACATGTCGAAGCTGTGGGACCAACTGTTGTGGGGCACTGCGCTCATCATCCCGCCCGCGCCTTGGACGGCGGCCGGTATGGCGCACACCCTGGCCGACGAGCGGGTGACGGTCGGCGGCGGGGTGCCGACCCAGTGGGCCAAGCTGCTCGAACAACCCGGGCTCGATCGAAGCTCCTTCCCCCACCTCCGGGTCGGAGTCGTCGCCACCGCGCCCGCGTCGCCTGAACTGGTTGAGGCTACCGCCGAACTCATCGGTGTACCGCTGGTCGTCCGGTACGCCATGACCGAGTCCCCGACGGTGTGCGGAACCGAGCCCGACGATCCACCCGAGGTGCAGTGCCGAACCGTGGGTCGTCCGCAGTATGGGATGACTGTGGAGGTCATCGACGATGCGGGGAGCGTTCTCGGCTCCGGCGCAGTCGGCCGGGTCCGTATCAAGGGCGAGTGCGTGATGCGCGGCTACTGGCACGACGAGGAACTCTCGGCCACCGCATTCGACTCCGACGGCTTCTTGCTGACCGGGGACCTCGGTATGTTCACGCCGGAGGGCAACCTCGTGCTCGCCGGCCGGGCCAACGACATGTACATACGCGGCGGCTTCAACGTCCACCCTGTCGAGGTAGAACAAGTCATCGCCCGGCATCCGGCGGTTCGCGACGCCGCCGTCGTCGGATACAGCGCCCCGGTGATCGGTGAGATCGGTGTCGCCTTCGTGGTACCTGCGGATCCCCTCCAGCCGCCCACGCTGAACGACCTACGTGCGTGGACCGCATCGTTGGTCGCCGACTACAAGGCTCCCGACCACCTGGTGGTAGTCGACACTATTCCTCAGACGGCAATGGCCAAGACCGATCGGAAGCGTCTGCGCGAACTCGCCGCCGCGCATCCACCACCACCGCGGCGCGCCCCGACGCTCCCATGATCGATCAACTGGTCAACCTGCGCGACGTCGGCGGGCTTCCGCTCGTCGACGGAGGACAGTGCCTCCCAGGAGTCCTCTACCGGGGCGACGCCCCGCACGTCGATGACGTCGCGCCGGCGAACGTCCCCAGCTGGCCGCCCGGCACCGTCATCGACCTGCGCGGTGCCGCGGAACGCGAACGAAGCGGATTCGATTGGGGTAAGCGCACGGTGCTGCATGCCCTTCCACTCAACGACGCCGCCGCGCCCGGTCAAGCTCTGCCGCCCGATCTGCGCTCCCTGTATCGGTCGACGCTGGAGACCAAGGCCGACCGAACGGCCCGCATTCTGCAGATCGTCGCGCACGCCGAAGGCCCCGTCCTGGTGCACTGCACCGCGGGCAAGGACCGGACCGGTCTGGTCGTGGCCGCACTGCTGCTCGCGGCCGGTGTCCAACCCGCCGCGGTCCGCGACGACTACCTCGTCACCACCGCCAACATGGCGCGGCTGCGCGAACGATGGAAGGCCAAGGGAGCGAACTCGGGACCGCGGACCACGCTGCCGCCCAGTTGGCTGACCGCACCGCCCGAGGCCATAAACGAGGTCATCGACTACTTGCTCGGATGGCCCGGCGGTGTGGACGGTTGGTTCAGCGATGCCGGCGCCTCAGAAACCGATCTCCACGCCTGGCGACACCGACTTACACTCGGCGACAAGCCCTGAACAGCCCCTCACCCCTAGGAGACCCCTATGCGAATCCACATCGCCTTCGACGAATGCGAAGGGCACGGAATGTGCGCCCTGCACGAGCCGGATCTGTACGAGCTCGATGATGACGGCTACGCCGCCAACGCCGATTTCACCGTTCCCCCGGGAATGGAGGCGGCCGCACGAAACGGTGCGAGCCGCTGTCCGATGAGCGCCATCAAGGTCCTCGAGGACTGATCGACCACGATTCTCGGCCTCGCTCATGCACCTTGAGCGATGAGCCGAATTCGTGCACGGCGTGGCGTGAATCTACACAGTTCGTGGCCGACTGATTCGCGCAGCGCGTCGACGGCTGCCGCATGCACGGGGAAGCGCGACGGTTTCCCGCGGGTCCGACCGATTCCTTGACGGCGTGATCTGGCTCATACTAGTGTATGAAGTGTCAGATACGCCACGTAGCGGCTTGTCCAGACCAGAGCAGCTATGCCATTTTCCTTCTGTGCGCAGCAAATACGCCGAGAATGCTGCTCGACTCTAGACGTCACCCTGTCAGAATCGAGGATTCCACGGATACTCACGAACCGCCTCGGAGAACTGACCCGAAGGCTGCACCAGAGGAAGAGCGCCTGGCTCTGCAGATAGAAGAGTTGGTCGGCGGGACGGTCACGGCTTTGGAACGCCAGGCCCGTTGGCGGAAGGCGTGGTATGCGACCGTCGAACGGGACGGCGACGAGATCCCCATCTACGTACGCGGCGACAAGCAAATCGATGCCGAGCCGTTCCCGGGGCTCGACCGCGAGGCGGCAATCCTCACGGCACTCGAGGCCGGCGGGATCAGGGTGCCACATGTTTATGGAATGTCCACCGATCCTGTCGGCATCATCATGGACCGAGTCCCCGGAACGCGGGACATCGCAGAGGCCGTCGATGACGCCCAGCGGGAGTCGATCGCGGAGCAGTACATCGATGAACTCGCCGCGATCCATCGCCTCGATCTCCAGCCCTTCATCGATGCCGGGATCACGGTGCCGGACAGTGCCGAAGGTATCGCTCTCGCGTACGTAGATGCCAACGAAAAGCTGTACCGTCGTACTAAGACCGGACCGGAACCGCTTGTCGAGTTCGCGCTTCGCTGGGTCCGGCGACACGTCCCGCAGGGCCGGCGGCGGCCGGCATTCATCCTCGCCGACACCGGGCAGTTCCTCTATGTCGATGGCAAGATCACCTGCGTCTACGATCTCGAAGCCGCACACGTCGGTGACCCGCTGTTCGATCTGGCTTCGCTGCGGACCAGAGCGGGCACGGAACCGCTCGGAGCTGACATCGCCCATCTGGTGAAACGCTACGAAGAGGCAACGGGCGAGGCCGTCGATCCAGGGGTGCTCAGCTTCTACACTGCCGCCTTCATGCTGACCGCGGTCAGTTCGCTCAGCGGCCCACTGTCGAATCTCGCGCCCCATGACCTACAGGCGGAGTACCTTCAATGGGACCTGATGACCCGCCGCGCCATGCTGTGGGCAATCGCCGAGGTCGTCGGCATCGACATCGAGCCGGCAGCCCCCGTAACACCGCCATCGGGGTACTACTCTCGCGTGACCAAGGTTCTCGAGGGCACGATCACCCGCATGACACCCTCGAGTCCCACCGACGAAGCGAATCGCGATGCGGCAATCGCACTGTCTCAGTGGGCAGGAGCACTCATCGCCGTGGGGCGTGAGAATGCTGCCCGCGATCTCGACCGGCTCAGCGAGATCCTCGGCCATCGCCCCACAGACTGGCGACAAGCCGATCAAGAACTCGAACAGTTCGTGATGAGCGCCGGTCCCGAGCACGACGAGAAGCTGCTGGCCTACTTCATCGCACAGACAGAGGACCGTGTTGCGGAGGCGGTTTCCGCAAGATCCCGACTCGACCACTACGCCCTCAAACCTGTCGAGATCTAGTGCCGGTTGGATTTCGCATGAAAGAAGGAGCTGAGTCCACTACCTCCACCGAGAGTTCGGTGCAGGTGCGCTTCCACAACCCCAACGTGCAAAGAGGTTAGCCATGCTCGTGACATCGAATTCTGTGAGTTCATCCGGTTTCGCCGACCACACCGGATGGAGCATCAAGCCACATGGCGCCTGCAAGGGCGAGCACTGCGTGCCACTGCCTCACGAAGTGCATACCGAGGACGGCCGGCTCGATGTCGCCATCCTGGCCGAGCGTCTGGGGATGCCCCTCGTCCGTGATGACGAGCGCGGGATCGCAGCCCTCGGGCCGGAGTCCGCGGTGACCGGCCGGATGCTCACCACCGCCCAAGCACCCGAGATAGAATTGCCGACGTTCGACGGCGGCACCTTCGCGTTGTCGAGTCTGCTGGGCACCCGGGTCATTCTCGTGGCCTGGGCGTCGTGGTGCGGGTGCGCGCATGATCTTCCGCTATGGCAGGAACTGCGCGAGCGCATTCGCCCGCTTGGCGTTGAGATCGTGACTGTCGCGATGGATACGGCGGGCCCGGAGGCCGGCCGACAGTTCGTCGAGAGGGCCGCCCCTCGACATCCGGCACTGATCGATGTGGCTCACATCCTCGGCGAACGACTCGGAGTGACCAATGTGCCCAGTGGTATCTGGATCGACGAAGACGGGATGATCGTGCGGCCTCCCGAAACCGCGTTTCCGGGACGTGCGGTGGTCTTCGAAGAACTACGACAGGCCGACCTCGAACGGGAAACCAACGAAACCGGCAACTCCCTGACGCTGACCCGTGAAGTACTCAAGAGCGACGAGGAGGGGTTGACGCCCGAGGTACTCGAACGCCTCGAGATGACCAGAGGAATCGCTGCCGCCGCGGAACCCGAGCTCTACCTCGAGATGGTGCTCGACTGGGCACACGCAGGACGATCCAGCAAGTACGTCCTATCGGCCGAAGACGTTGTCGAACGCTCCAGTCCCAGAACACTCGATGTTGCCACTGCAGCAGCACATTTCGAGATCGGACAGCATCTGCAGAACGCCGGCGACCACGCCGGTGCGGTCGCACACTGGCGGCGGGCCCACGAACTTCAGCCACTCAACTGGACATACAAGCGCCAGGCTTGGCGGTACGAGTACGGAGAGGACGGAGACCCGTCGCTCTACGACGGCAGCATGGAGAAGGACCTTCGCGAAGTCGGACCCGGGAACTACTTTCACAAACTTCGACCGTGACAGCCCGCCGATCTGGTGACCGTCTACATCGATAGGTTGTGACGTCGCGGATCCGGCGGAGGCTTACTGCGGAGGACGGGCGGCGACGATCTCGCGGGACGCGGCCATACCCGCATCGGCAACGACCTTCCTCGCGGGGCGCGACCCGGTGTTGCTCTTGCTGCGCCGCGATGGATTGACGATAGTGCACTCGTTGACCTCCTAAATGGAGAATGTTATTCTCCATTTTGAATCGTTGCCGATCCGGGAGGTACCTGTGGAGGACCCAGAAGACCACACCGCACTGGCGAGGTGGCTCGACGATGTCGGAGCACCGGGCAATGGCGAGACTCCGGTGATCGAGCGCCTGACCGGCGGCTCACAGAATGAACTGTTCCGGGTGACTCGTGAGGGCATCGACGGTGTACTGCGGATGCCCCCGGCAAGTGCCGATTCCGCTCGACTCGACGGTCTGCGGCGCGAACTGCGATTGCTGTCCGCACTCAAAGGTTCTGACGTCCCACATGCCGAACTCATCGCCGGCGAGCCGACCGGAGACGTGCTCGGGTCGCCGTTCTATCTGATGAAAGCCATCGATGGATGGAGCCCGACTGCGCGGTGGGCCCCACCGTTCGACACCGATCTCGAAGCCCGCAGCGAGCTGGCATTCGAACTCGTCGGTGGAATCGCGCAGCTCTCCAAGGTCGATTGGCGCAATCGCGGGCTGACCGGGTTCGGTCATCCGGAGAACTTCCACGACCGGCAGGTCGACCGGTGGCTCGCCTTCCTCGGCGAGTACCGGTTCCGCGAGCTGCCCGGCCTCGACACCGCAGCAGAGTGGCTACGGAACAATCGACCGACGACATGGTCGCCGGGAATCATGCACGGGGACTACCAATTCGCCAACGTCATGTTCGCACATGGGGCCCCCGCAGAACTGGCAGCGATCATCGACTGGGAGATGACCACCATTGGAGACCCGCTCCTGGACCTGGCCTGGGCACTTCTGGGCTGGGACGGTGAAACACCCAGAACCGACTTCTACGTCGACCTCGAAGGAATGCCGAAACGCTCGGCACTGACCGCCCACTACGAGAAGATCAGCGGACGCTCCACCGCCGACCTGCACTACTACCTGGTGCTGGCCAACTGGAAACTCGGTGTAGTACTCGAGAAGAGCTACGCGGCACTTGTCAAGGGCGATCGTGCGGACGACAAAATCGAGACTTTCGGACCGCTGATTCTCGACCTGATCGCGACCGCGGCCGACCTGACCACCCAGAAGGAGAGTGCGTGAGATGGGATATGCAGACACCCTGTTCGACTTGACAGACCGAGTCGTCGTCATCACCGGCGGCAGCCGGGGACTCGGGCGCCAGATGGCCTTCGGCGCAGCGCAATGCGGCGCAGACGTGGTCATCGCCAGTCGCGACTTCGAGTCCTGTGCTGCGACCGCCGAAGAGATCGAGAACGCCACCGGCCGTACTGCGCTGCCCTACGGTGTGCATGTGGGCCGGTGGGACCAGCTCGACGGGCTCACCGATGCCGTCTACGACCGATTCGGTCGTGCCGACGTCCTTGTCAACAACGCGGGAATGTCACCGCTCTACGCGTCGTTGGCCGACGTAAACGAGAAGATGTTCGATTCGGTCGTCAACCTGAATCTCAAAGGACCGTTCCGTCTCTCGGTTCTCTTCGGAGAGCGGATGCAGAAGGCAGGCAGCGGTTCCATCATCAATGTGAGTTCAACCGGATCCATCCGGCCCACGCCCCCCATCATCCCTTACGCTGCGGCAAAAGCCGGCCTCAATGCGCTCACCGAAGGACTCGCCCTGAGCTTGGGGCCCGCGGTCCGTGTCAACACCTTGATGTCAGGGCCGTTCTACACCGACGTCAGCAAGCACTGGGACCTCGAAGCCACCAAGGAGGCGAGTAAGGCCCATGCACTGCAGCGGGCCGGCGACCCGCCCGAGATCATCGGCGCTGCCCTGTATTTGATGTCAGACGCCGCTAGCTACACCAGCGGATCGACCCTTCGCGTCGACGGCGGCATCCCGTGAACACGACGAAGGAGCTTTGACCATGGCCTGGGACTTTTCCACCGATCCGGACTTTCAGCGCAAGCTCGACTGGATCAAGACCTTCGTCGAACAGGAGGTCGAGCCCCTCGACGTACTCTTCCCCGGATGCGAGTATCTTCCGCTCAACGACGAACGCCGCGCCATCGTCGACCCGCTGAAACAACGGGTCCGCGATCAGGGGCTGTGGGCCGCGCACCTCGGGCCCGAACTCGGCGGTCAGGGTTTCGGCGCCGTCAAGCTGACACTCATCAACGAGATTCTGGGACGGACCGACTGGGGGCCCATCGTCTTCGGTACTCAGGCACCCGATACCGGCAACGCGGAGATCCTCGCCAGATTCGGGACAGCTGCCCAACGCGAACGCTATCTCGCCCCGCTGCTGGCCGGCGAGATATTCTCGTGCTTCTCGATGACCGAACCCCAAGGCGGCGCCGATCCCGGCGTCTTCACCACCAGGGCCGAACGTGACGGCGACGGCTGGGTGATCACCGGTAGCAAGTACTGGTCGTCGAACGCCGCGGTCGCCTCGTTCTTCATCGTCGTGGCGATCACCGACCCCGACGTGCCTGTCCACCGTGGTGCGACCACGTTCCTGGTACCCGCCGACACCGAGGGGCTGAGCATCGAGGACAGCCACCACCTGTTCGGCGCCCACCGGCATGAACCTGGGCATTCGCTCGTCCGCTACGACGCGGTCCGGGTCGGCGGTGATGCATTGCTCGGCACCGAAGGCGCCGGATTCGAAGTCGCCCAATCACGTCTCGCCGGCGGCCGGCTGCACCATGCTATGCGATCCATCGGAGTCGCGCAGAAGGCCATCGACATGATGGCCGAACGGGCACTGAGCCGTACGACCAAAGGCTCTCTGCTCGCGGACAAGCAGCTGGTGCAGGCAGCCATCGCCGACTCGTACACCGAACTCATGCCCTTCCGGCTCGCCGTCTTACATGCGGCCTGGCTGATCGATGAAAGGGGCGAGCACGCCGTACGCACCGACATCGCTGCTCTCAAGGTGCTCACCCCCAAAGTGCTCCAGTCGATCACCTTGCGGGCAATCCAGATTCACGGGGGTCTCGGAGCCACCGAGCAGCTTCCTTTGGTGGACATGCTGATGACCGGTATCGCACTGGGACTGGCTGACGGACCCACCGATGTCCACAAGCTGAACCTGGCCCGCGGTCTGCTCAAGAGCTACACCGCCGACGACCCACAATGGCCGTCCGAGTTCCTCGGCCGTAAGATCGAGGCGGCCAGAATCAAGTACGGTGACCTGGTCGGCGACGTACCGACGGTCCCAGCCGGACCTCCAACCGGACCGTGACCCCGCGTCCTTCTCGGCGCTTGTAGTCGTCACTAGGAGCAACATGAGTTCACGCGCGAGTGCGGCGGTCGACCGCGCTCTGGACAAGCGACAGCGTCAGGCGGCCGCCGACGTCGAACGGATCCTGGTCGCGGCGGCCACCGTAATGGAACGCACGTCCCCTGCCGCGCCCCGGGTCGCCGACATCGTCGCGGAAGCCGGTACGTCGAACAAGACCTTTTATCGGTACTTCACCGGTAAAGACGACGTCATCCTGGCGGTCATGGAACGTGGTGTGGGCATCGTGATGTCGTACCTTGAGCACCAGATGTCTAAGGAGCCCTCGCCTGTCGCGCAAATCGATCGATGGATACGAGGTGTGCTCGCGCAAGTAGGCGATCCAAAGCTGGCCAGTATCAGTCGTGCGGTCACCAGGCAGCTCACCTCCACGCCGTACTCGGGCCAGGAAGACCTACAACTCACCCAACCGCTCCGCGACCTGCTCTACGGCCCCGTGTGTGAGTCCGGCGTCGACGACCCCGCGCGCGGCACCGACAGCGTGTACACCGCGACCCTGGGGTTGATGCGCAGGCAGTTGTCCCTAGACGAGCCCGCCGACGCGGCCGACGTCGAGTACTTCGTTTCATTTTGCCTGAAAGGGCTTTCAGCAGGATAGGTCATCTCAATGCTCGCAGCGATTTGCCGGAGATACGGTCCACCGGAGACGGTGGAGGTCGGCGACTATCCCGATCCCGTCGCCGCGCCAGGCGACGTGCTGGTGGCAGTCCGGTCGGCGGCAGTCAACTATCCTGATGTGCTCTCGCTGGCCGACGCCTATCAGCGGTCCACACCGCTGCCCTACGTGCCGGGAAGCGAGTTCGCCGGCGTGGTGGTCTCCGGCGGCGACGACGTCGGCCTCGGCCCGGGCGAGCGGGTGTACGGGACCGTTCCCAACGGCGCGTTCGCCGAGTACGTCGCCTTGCCCGTCGACCGCGTCCAGCGCATCCCCGACGGCGTGGGCTTCGATGCCGCGGCGGGTTTCGGTGTCGCCTACACGACGGGGTACCACGCATTGTCGACTGCGTATCGAGTGCAACCGGGCGACTGGGTCGTCGTGCTCGGTGCGGCCGGCGGCGTCGGTCTCGCAACCCTCGATCTCGCACGCCATCTCGGTGCCCGGGTCATCGCCGCCGCGGCGGGCGAGGACAAGCTCGCGCTGTGCCGTGAACGGGGCGCCGCCGCGACCATCGACTACCGAACCGAAGACCTGCGACAGCGCATCAAGGACATCACCGGCGACGGCGCGCACGCTGTGATCGACCCGGTCGGCGGTCCGTCATCAGAACCCGCCCTGCGTGCCCTGCGCCGCGGCGGAACCTTCGTCACCGTCGGCTACGCCTCAGGCGAGATCCCCGCGATCCCACTCAACCTCGTACTGCTGAAGGGGATCACAATCACGAGCATCGACATCGGCACGATGTCCGTCCACCAGCCCACCGCCGACGCAGAGGGACGTGCAGCGCTCCACGAGATGTTCGCCGGCGGTGCGCTCGAACCCTACGTGCAGCAGGTCTACTCCCTGAGCGAGTGCGCGGCCGCCCTTCGCCACGTCGCCGACCGCAAGGCTCTCGGGAAGGTGATCGTCCGCCCCTGATTTTCAGTTCAGAGGCGGCCTTCGGCGCGCAGGTCCTCCGGTACCCAGGATGGTGAGCGCCGTTCTTTGAACGCTCGGTACCCCTCGACTGCCTCGTCGCCGACCAGACTCTGCCCCATCGCCATCCGGTCGAACAATCCTAGATAGGCGTCGAGACTCTTCTTGATGTCGAGCCTCGCGACCGGCGCCGTCTGACAGACGCCCGCCAGCACCTCGGTCGCGGACTCCATCAGTTCGTCGTGCGGCACCACACGGGTCACCAGGCCCCAGTCCAGCGCTTCAGCGGCCGTCAGCACCCGTCCGGTGAACATCAGGTCGCGGGTGCGGACCGGCCCGATCGTGCGGGCCAGGATCTGCGCATAGTAGGTATCGCTGATGCCGCGGAAGAGTTCAGGCACGCGGAAGGTGGCGTTCTCGCTGACGACGGAGACGTCGCTGCAGAGTGTGATCATGAAACCACCGCCCTGGCAGATGCCGTTCACAGCCGCGACCACCGGTAGCGGCGTGACGCGCAGCGAGTCGAACGGGGTGACGTCCATCCCCAGATGGCGTAGGTCCATCCAGTTGTCGACGCCGGTCTGGCCGAGGTCGCCACCGGGGATGAAGACGTCGCCGGTACCGGTCAGGATCAATCCGTGGATATCCGGATCGGCCTCGCAGTGAGCGATCGCGTACCGCAGACCGAAGTACATCGCCGGGCTCAGTGCATTCCGGGCATCCGGACGATCGACCGTTACGACGGCGAAGGGACCGCGACGCTCCAGCTTCAGGTACGGCGTGCCCAGCCAGTCCCCTTCGGGCGGCCGCGGCGACGGTGACGGCATATGACTACTACCCTCCTAGGCGCAGGCCCGACGCCCGCGTAGCGAACACATCGACGCCCATGATAGTGCCGAGCTTGTTTGCGTCCCAGCGTTTTCCGCCGTTGGACACCGTGCTGATCGGCGTCCAGCCTTTGAGCCACTGGATGTTCTCGCCGAGCGCCTTGATCACCTGTCCGCTTACATGGCCGGCCTCGGGGCTCGCAAGCCAGGCGACAACCGGTGAACCGAGCGATGGATCTTTGGCGTCGAACTCATCCTCGCCGCGCTCGTCGGGTTCGATCGGCGCTGCGGCGCCCGCCATGGTGGCCGACATCCGGGTACGTCCACCCGGGCTGATGGCATTGACGGTGGCGCCGATCGAGGCGAGCTCAAGACTCAGCGTCTGCGTGAGGCCCACGATCGCTGCCTTGGCGGCACTGTAGTTGGTCTGACCGAAGTGCCCTTGCAGACCGGCACCGGAGGTGGTGTTGATGATGCGGCCGTACACCTTCTCGCCGGTGCTCTTGGATTCCTCACGCCACTTGCGCGCGACGGCGCGGCTGGTCAGCCAGCTGCCGCGCACGTGCACTCGCATCACGAGATCGAAATCGTCGACACTCATGTTCCATACGGCTTTGTCACGGACGATGCCGGCGTTGTTCACGACGATGTCGAGACGACCCAGCTCCGAGTATGCGCGCTCGACCAGCCGGTCCACCGACTCCTCGTCACCGACATCGCTGAAGTCCGAGATCGCCTTACCACCGCGGTCCTCGATGATCTTGACGACATCGTCGGCCACCTTGCCGGTGCCCTCGCCGTCGAGGGACGTGCCCAGATCGTTGACGATGACCGTCGCGCCGTGCTTGGCCAACTCCAGCGCATGGCCACGACCGATGCCATGTCCGGCGCCAGTGACCAGTGCAACCTTGCCGTCGAGCAACTTGCTCATAGGGTGATACTCCTTCGAAGAGATTTGGTGTGAGTGCGCTTGAATGCACGCGGCCTAGGCAGGCCGGAAGATGGTAGCCGTCAACTCGTCGGTGATCGACCGGAATCCGACTGTCACCGGCATTCCGACCTCGAGATCGGCGGTTTCGCATCCCTCGATATTGGTCATCAACCGCGGGCCCTCATCGAGTTCGACGATGGCGGCGACATAGGGCAGTCGCTCTTTGAACGGATGCAGATCATTCATGTACACGGTCGAGTACGTGTAGAGAGTCCCGTGGCCGGTGGATTCGAAGCTGGTCACGTTCTCGCTCCAGCACGATGGACAGAACGGTCGCGGGTAGTGGTGAACCTTGCCGCAATCCTCACACTTCGCGATGAGCAGCCTGCCCTCGGCAGCCGCATCCCAGTACGGTTCAGTCGCTGCTTCAACCGTCGGAATGTCGGCACGAGGCTTGGCCGGCTTGACCTCGTCCGGCTTAACTTTGTCAGTCATCGTCACCATCCCACGAACTCTGTCGGTCGCTTCTCCACAAAGGCCTGCACGCCCTCGCGGGAATCCAACGAATACGATTGGATCTCCTGGGCCATTGCCTCGGTAGTGAACGCTCCCGCTCGATCGACATCGGGCGACTCGTTGAACAGCCGCTTGGTCAGGCCGATCGCACTGGTCGGCGCCGCAGCCAGTCGCTGCACGTAGTCGTTGACGGCCTCGTCGAGATCCTCGGGTGCCACCACCTTGTTCACCAGGCCGAGGTCGAGTGCCTCCTGCGCTGAGAGCTTCTCGCCGAAAAAGACCATCTCCTTGGCCTTCTGCATCCCGATTCGTCGTGGCAGGAGGTATGCGCCGCCGCCGTCCACGACCAGGCCCCGCTTGACGAAGGACTCGGCGAAGTATGCGTTGTCCGTCGCGACGACGAGGTCCGAAGCGTAGGCCAGGTGCGCGCCGATGCCGGCCGCACCTCCCTGGACTACCGCCACCACCGGCTTACTGCAGTCCAGCACCGACGCGACGAGCCGCTGCGCACCGCCCATGATGGTCTTCATCGGGCCGGTGGTCCGCTTCACGTTCTTGGCGCGTCCGTCGGCGAGCTTCATCACATCCGCGCCGGCGCAGAAGAGCTTGCCGTGGGCCCGGAGGACGACGACGCGCACCTCGTGGTCGGTACTCGCCTCCTGGAACAACTCGATCAGGGTGTTGCGGTCATCGGGCCGGATGGCATTCGCCGCCTTCGGACGATTCAAGTGGATCGTCAGGACACCGTCGACCTTTTCGCTCTGCGGCGTTTCCTCATCGACTGACACGTCCGGGGCCGCCGTCACTTCGCCACCGGGGTGTACTCGACGCGAAGGTGCTTGATCCCGTTCAGGAAGTTCGACCGCAGACGCACCGGCTCCCCCACCGTCTTGATGTCGGGGTACCGCTCGAAGAGCATCCGGAAGGCGACGTCGAGCTCCAGCCGGGCGAGATGTGCACCCAGGCAGAAGTGGGCGCCCGCACCGCCGAATGCCACATGCGGGTTCGGATCCCGGGTGATGTCGAACTTCTCCGGATCGTCGAAGATCGTCTCGTCGCGATTCGCCGACGTGTACCACATCACGACCTTGTCGCCCTCGAACAACTCGAGGTCGCCGAGCATGACGCCGTCTCGGGTGACCGTACGCCGGAAGTGGATGACGGGTGTCGCCCAGCGAAGCATCTCCTCGATGGCCGTGGTCGCATACTCCTCATAATCCGACAGCCACAGGTCGCGCTGATCCGGGTGCTGCGTCAGAACGTGCAAGCCGTGCGAAATGACGTTGCGCGTGGTTTCATTGCCTGCGCCGACCAACAGGATGAAGAACTTGGCCATCTCTGCCGGCGTCAGGTTCTCGTCGTCTGCGGCAACGAGTTGACTGATCAGATCGTCCTGCGGATCGGCGATCCGATCCTTGGCAAGATCATTGAGTAGCGCGATGAGCGCCTCACTTGCGGCGGTGACCGCCTTGTTGATGCCGGCGGCCGACTGGTCGGCGATGTACTCCGAGTCCGAAGCACCGAGAATCGTATTGGTGGCCTCGAGGATGAACTGTTCGTGCTCACGAGGGATGCCGAGCAGGTTATCGATGATGCGCAGTGGCAGCAGCGCCGCGAACTCCTCGACGAAGTCAGCCTCGCCGGTCTCCGACATCTGGTCGAGGATCTCGCTGACGGTGTCCTCGATCTCGTCACGCAGCCCCGAAAGGTTGCGGGCGGTGAACCCCCGCGACACGATCTTGCGAAGCCGGGCATGCTCCGGATTGTCCATGTCGATGATGGACCCGCGATACTCCCGGAGTTCAGCCGGCTGGTCGAAGATCTGTGTCCCACCGAGGCCCGAAGAGAAGTCCTCAGGCCGCCTGCTCACCTCGAGGATGTCCTCATAGGTGGTCACCGCCCAGAATCCCTTGGCGCGCCCACCTTCCTCAGCCGGCCCCATGGGGACGAACATCCGCGGGCGATCGCGGCGCAGGGCAGCGAACTCCGCGTCTCGTTCGGCTGGCGACCGCTGCCACCAGGAAAGGTCATGCAAGGGAGTCGACGCGATCTCGTCTGTTTTAGTCATGGGCACCGCCTCTGATAGATATGCTGGGTTCATTCTGGCATTACCGTCACGTTTTGGCAACCACGATGAACTGCATGTTCAGCTGGTTCCAGCCAAGAAATGTAACCGCTAACTGGCTACCACGTCACTTGAGCCGCCCGGAGGAAGTATGCCGAAATTCGCCGCCCCCGCCCTCGTCATCAGCGAGTGCCAACAGGGGCTGCTCCACCCGCCTGCGGGAGCGTTCTCCGCACTCTCCACCCAGGCCGCCGACCGCGACATCGTCGGACGTACAGCGCAACTCGCCCGCACCTTTCGAGCGCGCTCGTTGCCCGTCGTCCATTGCGTCATCGCCCACCGGCCCGACCAGATGGGCATGCTACCGAACTCATACCTCGGAAAGCTGGCCATCCGTGACCACCTGATGATCGAGGGAAGTCCCGATGTCGCCATCCCGGCCGAGCTTGGTCCGGAACCGACGGATCTGGTCAGCACACGAGCGACCGGGCTGACAGCGTTCTACGGCACCAATCTCGATGCCATGCTGCGGCTGCAGCGCGTGCAGACACTCGTGCTTGCCGGAATCTCCACCGATGTCGCACTGCCCGGACTGGCACTCGAGGCCGTGAACCGCGGATACGACGTAGTCCTCGCCGAGGACTGCACCGCCGGGAGCAGCGCCGGGGGACATGACTTCATGGTCAAGAACATGCTGGGGATGCTGACACGAGTAATGCCGGCAGCCGAGGTAATCCCTCGGCTGCCGGCATGAGGACGCACCCGAACCTCAGTCGGCGGTCGGCGCCGCTTCCGCGTCGGACACCGCGTCACCGTTGATGGAGAATCCGCCATCGACCGTGACCATCGAGCCGGTCGCGAAGGCCGCCTCATCAGAGGCCAGATACGTCGCCGCGTAGGCGATATCCATTGGGTTCCCGATCCGGGTGAGCCGACCGCCGCCGGTGTGATGCCCGGAATCACCGCGCCCCGAGACCACCCGGCCCACGAGGATGCAATTCGCCCGGATCCCGTCCGGACTGCCTTCGACGGCCAATGACCGCGTCATACTCGTCACTGCGGCCTTCGCCGCTCCGTAGGCTCCGAAGCCCTTGAAGCCGGCGATCGCCTGGCCCGACGAGATGTTGAGGATCGACGCCCCATCGGCCTGCACGAGGTGGGGCCACGCGTACTTCGACGCCCAGAACACATTGCCGGTCAGGGTCCCTGTCATGATCGAGTCCCACTCCGCAGTGGAGTACTCGTGCAACGGCTTCACCGTCGAGGCGACCACATCGGTCGGGGCGGCGTTGTTGACGAGTGTCGAGAGTGCGCCGAAACGCGAGACCACCGCCTCGATCGTGCTCTGCACGCTGTCCTCGGAGGTGACGTCGAGCGGAAAGAACTCTGCCTCACCACCGGCGTCGCGAATGAACTTCACCACCTTGTTCCCACGCTCGACAGTTCGCCCGGTGACAGCGACCTTTGCGCCTTCTGCCGCGAAGTGCTGAGCGATGGAGCGTCCTATGCCCCTGGTAGAGCCCGAGATCAGAGCGACCTTGCCGGACAGCCGCGAACCCTGCGCGCTCATAGCGAAGCTCGCAGATTCTCCATGGCTACCAACCTGCGTTTCGTCAGATCGAGCGAAGCCTGGTTGCCCGCAGCGGATTCGAGCTCCTTCAGCTTCTTCCGCTCGAACTCGATCTCCTCGTCGAGACGGTCCCTGGACTCCTCTTTCGTGAGCAGATCCTGATCGACCCAGTCCGCTGCGTCGATGTCTTTGCCGTGTGCCATGTCCGGGATCCTTACGGCGCTGTCGCCTCGACGCGCGGGAAGTTGTACAGCTTTCGCGCATTGAGTTCGACGATCTTGTGGGCTTCGTCATCAGGCACCTCGGCGAGGAGCTTCTCGGTGTACCGCCGACTGTTGGGCCAGTTGGAATCCGAGTGCGGGTAATCGCATTCCCAGGTGATGTTGTCGATGCCGACCTTGTGGCGACGGGCAACACCCTCGAAATCGTCGATGAAGCAGCCGTAGATGTTGGAACGGAACAGATCCGAGGGACGCACCTCTTTGTTCACGTTCTGGTACCAGCGATGCTTCTCCCAGGTCAGGTCGATCCGCTCCAGCAGGTACGGCATCCAGCCGATTCCGCCCTCGGACAGTGCGACCTTCAGGTCGGGGAACTTGTAGAAGACCGGCGAGAACAACAGGTCAGCAGTCGCGTACATCGAGTTGGTGCCGAACAGCGCGATCATGACCGCCATCGGCGCCTCGGGCGAGGTCATCGGAGCCTTGCCGGAAGACCCGAAATGCATGCACAGCGGCAGCTTGGTCTCCTCGGCCGCACGGAACACCGGATCCCAGTGGTCCGTGTAGAACGACGGAAGGCCCAGCGTCACCGTGTTCTCCGGGAACGCGATGGCCTTCGCCCCCTTGGCGGCGCAGCGGTAGATCTCGGCCGCGGCGGCCTCCGGATCCCACAGCGGGAGGATGATCAACGGGATGATTCGATCGGGGGCCGAAGCAGCCCACTCGTCGATGTGGAAGTCGTTCCACGCCTTCACAGACAGCAGAGCAAGTTCCTTGTCCTTGCCCTCCAGGAACACCGTGCCCGCGAAACGCGGGAACGATGGGAAGCACAGAGCAGCCTGGACGCCGTCGATGTCCATGTCGGCGACACGGGCCTTGGCGTCGTAGCAGCCCGGCAGCATGTCCGAGTAGCGAGTCGGGTCCATGCCGTACTCCTGCGGCTTCTTACCGGCGACCGCGTTCAGTCCGATGTTCGGATAGATGCGGCCCTCATACGTCCACACCTCGGCCAACTTCTTCTCCGCGGCACGGCCACCTTCGCCGCGTGCGGCATCGAGCAGCGCCGCGGAGAGGCCCTCATCGCCCTGCTGCTCACTCATGTCCATCTCGACGATCCGCGGCCCCTCATCGAGGAATCTCCGGGGAAGTCGGTTGGTCCAGACGTCGGGCGGCTCAATCAAGTGATCATCGACTGAAATCAACTGCATGTAATCCTGGAGCGGCATGGTGCCTCCTGCTACGTGTGACTGTCAAAGAAGCGGGGCATCTTCGATCCGGCCCGTTTCCCTGTATCTGACAGTCCGTCACGCTAGTGATCACCCTCACAGCTGTCAACTCACCTGTGTAATCGGCTGTAGATCGCATCTACCCACGAATCTTCGGCCCGCTCTAGTACCGTGTCTGTCTGACATAAATGTCACTAAAGGAAGGTGGTCGATCAATGGATCTGGGGATACGGGACAAGCGCTACGTGCTGGTAGGCGGCACTGCAGGAATGGGGTCCGCTACGGCCCAGGCACTCGCGGGCGACGGAGCTTCGGTGGTTCTCGTCGGCCGCGACGCGGACCGGGCCCAGGCCGCTGCCCGCGCCGCCGAGGAAGCCGGCGCCGCAAAAGCGATCGGGATCAGTCACGATGTGAGCGCCCCCGGCGGCGCTCAGTCCGCCATCGATGAGGCCGCCGAGCTGCTCGGCGGGATCGACGGGTTGGCCGTCACGATGGGTACTGAAGGTATGGTCCCGGTCGAATCCTCGGACGACGTCTGGGTGTCGGCGTTCCGCGACGTGCTTCTCGCCACGACACGATCGGTCGAGGCCGCTCTGCCGCACCTGATCGAGACACGCGGAACCATCGTCACGACTGCCGCCTACTCGATCCGATCTCCGGAGATCGCCAGGCTTCCCTACGCCTCTCTCAAAGGCGGCGTCGCAGTCTTCACCAAGGGAATCGCCAAGACCTACGGCAAGGACGGTATCCGGGCGAACTGCGTCTGCCCGGGAGCCGTGGAGACCGCGCCCCTCGCGGCGCTGCGCCTTCAGCTCGCCGAGCAGCGCGGCTATCCGGTGGAGACGGCCCTCGAGCGGGTCATGGTCGAGGAATGGGGCTTCGACGCCGCCCTGGGCCGGCCCGGCAAGCCCGAGGAGGTAGGCGAACTGATCGCATTCCTGCTCTCGCCGCGCGCCGGATACCTGACAGGATCGCTCATCAACATCGATGGCGGTACGAACTTCTAACCGACGCGAGGAGAGTCCGTCCTCGTCAGAGCTGCACTCGCCCAAACGGATTCGTGGTGTCCGTCCGCCGTTGCGGACGGACACCACGAGCGAATGGTTCGTGACCTTCGGTCAGTCGCCGATACGCAGGAGCATGGACCCGGCCTCGGGCCCGCCGCCGATCCCGACGGCGGCCACTGACACATCCTTCTTGATCTGACGGTCACCGGCTTGCCGCCACAGTTGCGTACAGGCTTCGTGGAGGAACCCGTAGCCGTGCAGCCGACCGGCCGACAGCTGTCCACCGTGCGGGTTGATCGGCAGCGTGCCGTCGAGCGCGTAGTAGCCCTCGTCGTCGAGGAAGTCGCCGACCTTCCCGTGGTCGGCGAATCCGAGCGCTTCGATCCACTGGGAGCACAGGTAGCTGAATCCGTCATAGAGCGTGGCGAAGTCGACGTCGGCCGGCGTCAGGTCGGTGCCGTCCCACATCGAAGCGGCCGCATCGTGCGCCGCCATGGTGGTGAAGTCGGTCCGCTGATCCCACGTGTGCCGCTCGTACAGTGCCGAACCCGCCGCCTCGATGGTGATCGGTACCTGTTTCAAACCACCGGTTTCTTCTCGCCGTGACAAGATTATCGCGGTCGCGCCGTCACACGGTACGTCGCAGTCGTAGAGACCCATCGGAGTCGAGATCATTCGCGCATTCAGATAGTCGTCCATCGACATCGGCTGGCTGTAGATCGCATTGGGATTCAACGCCGCGTTGTTGCGGGCATTGATGACCAGCTTCCCGAGATGCTCACGCGTCAAACCGAATTCATACATATAGCGTTGGGCGTACATGCCGATCCAGTTGGCGGGCGATGCAGCTCCGAACGGCATCCGGAACTCGGCGTGACCCGAGGCCCGCACGGCCGCTCCGGCCAGCGCCTGCGCACGACCCGAAGCCTGCGCGGTGGCCTCCCATACCGAACGGAAGCACAAGACATGGGTGGCCCGGCCGGACGAGATCGCTGCGGCCGCATCGAGCAGTGTGCCGATCTGCCCGGAGGTCTCCACTCCGCTGACATGCCACTTGGTTTTGAGCCCGAATGCGTCGCGTACGTCATGCGTGGTCGCGCCGACGAACCCACCCTCAGCCTGGACCGGGCCGGGGTAACTCGCCACTCCGTCGATATCGTCGTAGGTCAAGCCGGCGTGCGCCACGGCCCGCTCGGCGGCTTCGAGTGCCAGATCGATCCCGGAACGGCCGATACGCCGCCCGATCTGGGACTGGCCGATGCCACTGATGACTGCTTTATCGTCTACGAAGCTCATGCCGCCACCGGCCTGAAGAAGGGCAGGGACACGTCATCGTGCGCTTCGAAGACGACCTCGACAGGCATCCCGATCTCGACCGCGTCGGGGTCGATCTCGACAATGCATGTCGTCAGACGCACGTCCGGCTGGTCGTCGAGTTCGACGACCGCGATCACATACGGCGGCGGGAAAGCGGGGAGCCATGGGTGGTGGTTGATGGTGAACGAGGCGATCCGCGCTCGCCCGGAGGCCGCCTCGGGACCAACGTTCCGGCTTCGGCAGCGCCAGCATGCCCCTACCGGAGGATGAATCCAGCCACGGCAATCCTGGCAGCGGTAGATGCGGAGTTCACCCTCGAATCCACCGGTCCAGAAGGCCGTGGATTCCAGAGTCACCTCCGGAAGCATCCGTCCTGTCTCCGTTGACATTGTGCAGCTCCTTCCGAATGCCACCGGTCTCCCCGGTGGCGTAGGTGGTGCCGGTCGTGACGCCGGTCACGAGAAGTCAGGCTACCACTTGTGATCACACCGTCAGATTGCCTTCACGGGATGTAGTCCACGCCGCGTCCCGGCGAGCATAGGCACCCCCCTGGATCAGTATTTTTGCCCACATGTCGACAGCGACCCGCAACGCACTCTGCGCATACTTGTATGTACAACCAGTCAGATAGCCGCTCACCAAGTCACGGCGGCCAGCAGCCGAGGCGCCGGCGAACAGATCAGACCGGGACTTCAGGCCCCTGCGGGAGCGGCTTCGCGAGCCTGCGCATCCGCCGCCTCAGCAGCCGGGTAGCGAAGGATGCCCCGGACATTCCGGCCCGCGCGCATGTCGTCGTAGCCGTCGTTGACAGCCTCGAGCGGGTAACTGCGAGTCACCATGGATTCGAGGTCGACGAGGCCACCACTCCACAGTTCCAGGATCTTCGGGATATCGGCACGGGGATTCGCCGAACCGTACAGGCTGCCGACGATCTGCTTTTCCTGCAGGGTGAGGTCCATGAGGTTGACCGAGACGTCCCGCTCGAGCATCGGGTGGATGTTGGTGACGATGAGCCGGCCTCGCTTGGCCGTCATCGCCAGAGCCTTGGCGATCAAACGCCCTTCACCGACGCCCATGGAGCAGATGAACTTGTCGGCGCCCCGGTGCCAGGTCGCCTCGGCGACCACGCCCTCGGCTTCCTCCCACGACTCCGCGACGTGCGTCGCGCCCATGGACAGCGCGATCTCGCGCTTGTACTCCGAGGGGTCGATGACGGTGATCGTCCGTGCACCGGAAAGCTTTGCGCCCTGCACTGCGGCTGCGCCGATGCCACCGACACCTGCGATGACCACGTTCTCTCCCGGCTGAACGTCGGCCGTGTAGACCGACGAACCCCATCCGGTGATGAAGCCGCAACCGAGCAGGCACGCCCGGTCGAGGGGGTGGTGCGGTTCGATCTTGATGCAGGTGGCCTCGTTGACCACGGTGTGATAGGCGAAGGAACCGACGCCGCAGGCGAGCGCGAGATCCTCGCCCTTCGTATGGTGGCGCGACGTATCGTCCTGGATCTGATTGCCACCATAGATCTTGGCGCCCAGGTCGCACAGATTCTGGTGCCCGTTGGAACACGACGGGCACCGTCCGCATGACGGTATGAATCCGAACACCACATGGTCACCCGGCTCGAGCCAAGACACGTGTGAGCCGACCTGCTTCACCACTCCCGCGCCCTCGTGTCCGCCGATGCAGGGCAACCGGAACGGCATGTCGCCGGTCACGATGTGCTCATCGGAGTGACACATCCCCGAAGCATGCAGCTCGACGAGCACCTCCTGCTCCTTGGGAGCATCGAGCTCGATGGTTTCGATCTGCCAGGGGGTATTACGCTCCCACAGGACCGCTGCCTTGGTCTCCATCTGATTTATCCTTCCGCATTGCGTTTCTGATGAAACGTCAGAGAATGATCGATTGTGCTTCGAGGTAGTCCGCAATGCCCTCTGGACCGCCCTCGCGTCCGATACCTGATTTCTTGAAGCCGCCGAAGGGACTTCCGAAGTCCATTGGCGCCGGCGAATTGATCGACACCGAACCGGTTTCCATGCGGGAGGCGACGCGCGTCGCCCGCGCAGGATCCGCCGACCAGACCGCGCCCGCCAGTCCGTACTCGGAATCATTGGCCAGGGCGACCGCTTCGTCGTCGTCATCGAAGGCGATCACCACCGCAACCGGACCGAACAGTTCGTTGCGTGCAATCGTCATGTCGTTGCGCACGTCCGCGAGCACTGTCGGGCTGACGTACGATCCGCTGTCCAATCCTTCGGGCCGTGTTCCACCGGTGACCACCCGAGCGCCTTCTGCAACCGCATGGGCGACCGCAGCCTCGATCCGGTCCCGGGCGATCTCATTGATGACCGGCCCGACCTCGGTGTCACGTTCGGCCGGGTCTCCGATCTTCATCGCCGAGACGGCCGCAGCAAATGGTTCGAGGATCTCATCGTAGCGACTTCTCGGCACCAGAATTCGAGTCTGAGCAGCGCAAATCTGACCGTTGTTGGCCATCACGCCAGTGACCAGACCGTCGATGAGTTTCGAATCGACCACGATATCGTCGAGGACGACAGCAGCCGACTTACCCCCGAGTTCGAGGGTCACCCGACGGATGTCCGCAGCGCACGCGGCACCGATCTGCTTACCTGCACCGGTCGATCCGGTGAAGCTGATCTTGTCCACGCCCGGGTGCGCCACCAGCGCCTCTCCAGTCGCGACAGCACCGGAGACAATGTTGATCACCCCCGCCGGGATGCCGGCCTCCTCGATGCATTCGGCCAACATCGAGACCGCAAGCGGTGCGTCCGGCGACGGCTTCAGGACAATGGTGCATCCGGCGGCGAGCGCCGGTGCCATCTTCAGCGCAGTGGTGAACAGTGGCGCGTTCCACGGCACGATCGCGCCGACGACGCCGACGGGAACCTGATTGACCAGGACTTCACCACCCATCACCGAGGGCCGCCTCGCCTGGAACTCGAAGTCGGGAACGATGGCGGCGCAGGCACGGAAGACGCCCAGCGTGGTGGCCAACTGACCGAACGTCGCCCACTTGCGCGGCGAACCGACCTCGGCGGAGACCACGTCGGCAAGCAGCTTGGTCCGGGATTCGATCGCGTCGGCCAGCGCAGTAATCGCCGCGGCACGCTCGGCGGGCGTACTGCTCTGCCACGGTCCGCTGTCGAGTGCGGTGCGCGCTGACTTGACGGCGGCATCGACATCGTCGGCACTTGCCTCGCTGACCCGGCCGAGCAGTTCTCCGTCCGCCGGAGAACGGACCTCGATCGTCGGCCCAGACGTCGGGATCCATTCGCCCGACACGTACATGCCTTCGTATTCGTACACGTGCAACCTCTCAGTCTTCGCCGCCGGCGTCGGAGCCGGCATGCGGCCGCCGCTCACCGAATGCGTTCGATTCTGGCAGTAACGTCACTCTAAGGCAAAAACGCCGCCCTGTTCGTCTCAGTCGAAAAGCGGAGCCAGTTGATCGGGAGTGCTGCCGTGCAGAACCAGTTCGTCGGCACCGGCCTCCCGGTACCGCTCGAACGCCGCCCAGCAGTCACTCGGCGAACCCACCGCCGACGCCGACCGGATCCATTCCTCGGGCAAGGACTCCGCCACCTCGGTGAGCTGCTCGCGCGTCCGGACCGAATCCACCGCTCCGCGGACGCCGGCCAGGTGCGGATGCGCACGGAGCGCGGTGAGGCCGTCGAACGACCAGCCGTTGGCCCTCGCCAGCTGTTCTCCTAGGCCGGGGATCTGGTAATACGTCACTGCTCGCCCGCCGACGACCGCCATCTCCTCGGCGGGATCGAGACCCGATGCGACGACCACGGTCGCATAGATCTTCACGGACCCGGACGGGCGGCCCGCCTCTTTCTCCGCCTCGCGTACGAGTTGCACGGACCGACCGACCGCGGACGGCGTCAAGAACGGATGCAGCAGCACTCCATCGAAATGGCGGCCCGCGATTCCGAGGCCTTTCGGACCGATCGCGGCGAACACGACCGGCGGGATCGGCTGGTCCGGGACATCAGTCAGGCGCAGGGACGGGTACTTGCCTGCAGGTCCGTCGTATTTGACCTTCTCGCCACTGCAGAGCCTCCGGAAGATCTCGAGCGAGTCGATGATCGAGGCGTTCGTCGACGGAGGCAGCCCTACGGCCTTCCACATCGCGTCGACCGAGCGCCCGATCCCGATGATGATCCGCCCGTTCGACATGGCCTGGGCCGTCATCGCCATCGAAGCGAGGATGGCCGGGTGTCGGGACTGAAAGTGGGTTATCCCGGCTGCGATCTTGATCGTGTCCGTCGCCTGGCCGATCGCCCCGGACAGCACACCGAAATCCTTAGTGCCCCAGCGCTCACTCAGCCACAGCGTGCTCAATCCCAAGCGCTCTGCTTCGATCGCCTGCCCGATCGCCGGCCGGGGATCGGGAACTCGGCCGGGCAGTGTGTAGGCGCCGAGGGCCGGCGCTTCCGGCGGCACCGTCTTCCGGGCCGGGCCCTGCGCGTTTTCGGCAATGCTGGATTTTCCGTCGCTCATACCCCTATTCTGACAGTGTTGGTCACTTTAGGGAAGGCCGTTCGTCGCCGAGTTGCTCCGCGGGCGTTCGACCCACTGGAAGGGTAGTCGCATGACGTACACACCGAGCCGAGGCGATCTCGGGGACGGCGCACACGAGGTCCTGAACTCCTGGCTCCCCGAGCACATCGCCCCGGGTAGCTCCGACTTCGAGATCTCGGACTTCTCGGCGCCGGACGCCGGATATTCGGGCAAGACGGTGTTTCTCACTGCAACGTGGACCGACGCCACCGGAACCCGGCAGGAGGCGGACCTGGTGCTCCGCATGCAGGCGGCGGATCACCAGCTGTTCACGACACCGGACGCACCCCGGCAAGCCGAGATCATGCAGCGCCTGGGCGGAATGGCCGGCATCGCGGTCCCGGAGATCATGTGGATCGAACACGACCCGTCGGTCCTTGGCGCCCCGTTCTACCTGATGCGTCGAGTCACCGGCCGCACGCCATCCGACGTACCCAGCTGGCACAAGCGCGGCTGGACCACCGAACTCTCGCCGGAGCAGCGAGGGCTGCTGTACGACAATGCGATTCAGTCATTGGTCGCCCTCCACCGAATCGACGATCCGGACGTGCTGGAGTTCTTGCGCGCCGATCCCGCGACCGGAGCGACAGCACTCGACCGCTACCTCGACAACCTCGGAAAGTGGTTCGAGTGGGCCCGTGCCGATCTGGTGGTCGGGCCGGAGACGCTGGCGAGGGCCTTCGACGTCATCCTGACCGAGGCGCCTGCCACCGCGAGGGAAGCAGTGGTGTGGGGCGATGCCCGCGTGGGCAACATGTCGTTCGCCGACGACATGTCAGTCGCCGCTCTCTTCGACTGGGAGACCGCGACTACCGGACCGCCGGAGATCGATCTCGGCTGGTGGCTGATGTTCGAGGAATTCCTGTGCGAAGCGATGGGTTTCAGCCGCCCTCCCGGCGTTCTCGACAGTGATGAGACCGCTCGCCGGTACGTCGAGCTCGGCGGTCGGGTCGACGGCGACATCACCTATTACAAACTCGTGGCGGCATTCGTCTTGTCGCTCATCAACAACCGGCTGGCCGTTCTTCTCGCCAGAGACGGTCTCGATGTCGAGGTGGCCCACAGCTACCCCACCACCGTCGTCGGACTCGTCGACCGGTATCTCACCGAACTGAACCCAGGAGGAAGTAGATGACCGACCCCACCCCGCCTGAACCGTCACCGGTCGGTACCACCGGCCAGCCGTGGGAGATGGTGATCGAGCAAGGAAAGATCCGCGAGTTCGCGGCAGCCATGCAGTCGGACAACCCCGCATATCAGGGGCCCGATGCGATCATTCCACCGACCTTCCTCGTCACCGCCGCACAGTGGGCACCGGCCGGCGTCCGGGTCAACGTCGGTTTCGAGCGCAAGCGACTGCTGCACGGCGAGCAAGAGTACTCGTTCACGGGACCCCCCCCTAAGGTCGGCGACGTCCTGGTGGCACAGGAGCGCATCGTCGATCGGTACGAGAAGCCGGGCAAACGCGGGGGCCAGATGCGGTTCGCCGTGGTGCTCACGGAATACCGGGACCGCGCCGGAAACCTGGTCGCCCAGGCCAAGGCAACCTTCATCGAACGCGCTAAGCGAGGAGCATCCGAATGAGCAGCACCCGATCCACCCTCGCCGTCGGAGACACCGCCGAGCCACGCGATTTCGGACCGCTGACCCGTCAGATGTTCGTCCGGTACTCGGGGGCATCCGGAGACCTGAACCCGATGCACTACGACGACGCAATGGCTCGGAGCGCCGGAAATCCGTCCGTGTTCTCACAGGGCATGCACCAGTCGGCGTTGCTCGCGACCTTCGCCACGGACTGGCTCGGTGCCGGCAACGTGCGGCGTTTCGGTGTCAGGTTCCGTGAGCAGGTGTGGCCCGACGACGTCTTGACCTGTACCGGGACCGTCACCGCACTCGCCGAGGGAGCCGACGGCGAGGTCGTGGCCACCGTAGAGTTGGTCTGCAGTCGGCAGAACGGTGCTGTGGCGATCGCCGGATCGGGTGACTTCGTCGTCACACCGGCGACGATGTGACAAGTATGACCCCGCCGGTTCCGACCTCCGCATCGCTGAAAGCTGCACTGACCAGTTAGGGTTACCCCCAGTGCCAGATACGACGCCGATTACCCGGAGAGCAAGCTACGGCCCGTCTAGCCCAGATGTGGGCAGCCGGGGCGCGAAGACGCGTGCCGCGATCGTCGACGTGTCCCTTGACCTGTTCGGTCGGACGGGATTCTTCAACACCTCTGTCGACGCCATCGCCAAGGAAGCCGACATCTCCAGAGCCACGCTGTATCAGTACTTTCCCGGCAAGGACGAGATCTTCTTCGAGCTTCTGGAGGTGTGCGGACGGGCGCTGTTCCGGGTCACCCGGCGTATCGGCCCCCTCGGCCCCACCCGGATGGGATTCGACAACCTCAACTGGTGGCTCGGCGAGTGGAGTTGGGTCTTCGATCGCTATTCCACGATGTTCGTGCAGTGGACGAGCGTGGCCGTGGTCGACACCGCCGTTCGTCCACAGATCGACAGATTCATGTCCGGCTACATCGATCTGGTTACCGCACGACTAGAGAAGTCAGGAGTGGAAGGCCTCGAGCCGCGGACCGCCGCGATGGCCCTGGTCGCCATCGTGCATCGGGTCAATCTGTTCATCGCCACCGACCGAACCTACGGCCGGGGCACCCAGGCGGTGGTCGACTCACTGTCTGTTTACCTGCAGTTGCTCCTGTTCCCGGAGACACCCTCGTCGGTGCTCAACAGCCTGTCGTTGGAGGTTCCGCCGGAGGATCCGGTCATCGAGATGCCACCGATGCCGTCGACCGCCGGTCTCTCGACAGAGGACCGGACCGCTACGCTGAGCAAGCGGGCGGTTGCTACCGTGCGCGCTCTGGTCGACGCCGGTTCCAAGCAGTTTCAGATCAAGGGCTACCACCGCACGAGCGTCGACGACATCGTCGAAGAGGCCGGCCTCGCTCGCGGAACATTCTACAAATACTTCAGCGAGAAGCAGGATCTGCTGATCGCCATCAGCATCGAATGCGCCGAGGAGACGGTCGCACAGGCCGAGCGCCTCCGCACGATCGATCTCACTGATCCCGACACCACCGAGTTGCGTGCCTGGATCGCCGGCTTCAATTCCTTCATGAGGCGCTACTCGGGATCGATCGGCGCGTGGGCCGAGAGTTCGGCCGACGACGACCTAGTGAGCCGGCTCGGCCGCTACGGGCAGGCGGCCCTCGATTCAGCGATGGTGGCCGGTCTCACCGCCACTCAGCGCGACTATCCGTTCGACCCCGTTGTCGGCGCAATCATCTTCCGATCGTTGGTCGCGAGACTTCCGGAAGCTGCGGAGGAGTTCTCACCTCCCCTGCAGGAAGATGCGAGCACCGACCTCCTGATCCAGTGCATCCGCCGAGGGTTCTTCACCCATCTGGCGTGAGCGATAGTGGACAGACTTGTCAGCGATTCGACTTTAGACTTTGCGTATGGCTGCGGCGAGAAGTTCTGATCCACGGGTCTCCCGGACCCAGTCGGCAGTTCGGGCTTCGGCTCGGTCTCTGTTCGAGGCGGAGGGGGCTGCGGCTCTCACCCATCAGCGAATCGCGCAACACTCTGGCGTCGGGCGCGCCACCGTCTATCGGCACTGGCCTGAGACTATCGACTTGTTGTCGGAAGCACTCCAAACGATCGACGAGCCTCTTCTACGCCCTGGGCGTGGTCCGCTACGTGCGTGGCTGCGTCGAGAATTGACGCGCCTGGCGATGAACCTAGCTGAGCCGACTGCAAAACAGTTCCTAGCAGCGATCATTACCAGCGCGGATACCGATCCGCGGATCGCGAGTCTTCGCGACGACCTGATGCGACGGACCGTTGACACCTTGGCATCGATGCTCGACAGGGTCGGAGGATCCGAAACCGCCGAGTGTGACCCGGAGCTGTTGCTGACCCAGCTGGTCGGTCCGCTGATCGTTCAAGTATCGATCATGCGGAATCCAGTCGACCGCGGGTTCATTGACCGGGTCATCGATTCAACCCTGGAGGGCCGGGTGGCGGCGAAGCGCCCGACTTAGCGGATCTCGACGCTACTCGTCGACGAGAGTCAGGGCACGTTCAGGGCATGCTTTCACCCCGGCCATTGCCTGCTTACGCGCGTCGTCGGCTACCTCGAACATCGGCGGTATACAGTATCCGTCGTCGTCGAGATCGTAGACATCGGGGGCCGCGACGTTGCACAAGGCATGACCGACGCAGCCATTCAATTCGATTCTCGCCATCATTCAACGCTGAACTCGAGTGGCAGTGAGTCGAGGTGCAACGTTCCACTGGGGAACACGACCTGCGGTGTGAAACCGTCAGGTACCCGATAGTCGGTGATGCGCGCGTGGAACTCTTCGATGGTCAGCCGGAGCTCCCGTCGGGCGAGATGCGAACCGAGGCAACGGTGCACACCGCCACCGAAGGACAGGTGACTGACAGGGTCCGCGAGGTCGATGGTGTCCGGGTGGTCGGTGTTCTCGCGATTGGCCGTTGCCAGTACCAGCATGACGCGCGAATCGGCCGGGATGGTGAGACCATCGACTTCGACCTCCTCGGTGGTGACGCGAGGCGTCAACGGCGCCGGCAGTTCCAGTCGCACCGACTCTTCGATGAACGGTCCGATGAGGTCGGGATCTTCGATGATCGCTCGCCGCAGTTCCTCGTTCTCCGCGAGAGTCATCATCGTGAAGCCGATGGTCGCTGTCACTGTGTCCAGGCCGGCGAGCACGAAGAGGAAGCCGAGTCCCAGGACCTCCGCATCGTCCCAGGCGTCGTCGCCGCTGAGGGACAGGATGTCGCTGAGCATGTCATCGCCCGGGTTCGCGCGTTTACGTTCGATGTGCTCTTGGAGGTACCCGAACAGACCGAGCGCGGCCGTCATTTGCTGCTCGCTCGGTTCTGCCAGTTCCGTGACGGCTCCACCGATCAGAGCGTCGACCCAGTCGAGAAACTGCGGCAGGTCCTCGCCGGGCAACCCGAAGAGGGTCAGGACCGCTTGAGTAGGGAACTTGAGTGCGATATCGCGGACGATGTCGCACTCCCCGCTGGCGGCGAAGGCGTCGATCAGTTCGCGGACCTGTTCGCGCAGGCGGTCTTCGATCCGGTCGATCATCTTGGGCGCAAGCATCGGGTCCAAGATCCGGCGGTACCGCTTGTGCTCCGGCGGGTCGACGGCGAGCGGGATCAATTTGACGACTGCGCTGATTGCGTCGAACGCTTTGGCTGAAGAGAAGATCTCTGGGTTGCGCTGTGCGTACCGCACCGCTTCGTAGCTCGTGAGGTAGTACGTGTCGCCGGCTCGATACGCCGAGCCCGGACTCCGCATGTAATTCCAGCCGGCCGTGCGACTCTCGGCCATCGGCGCCGAGTCGTAGTAACCCTGTTGCAGCTCACTGCTTACCGTCATGACAGCACGCTCCTCAAGCGTCTCCGCGATTCATCCTCGTTCTATGAGACATGATGACTCATAGATATTGACTCCGTCAACGGTTTCCGCGATCTGGACGCGGGTCCCCGTCACTTCACGCCGAGGACCAGTCCGTCACCCCTTCCGGCCGTCCGCAAAGCTGTCTGCATGAGCTCGCTCAGGTCGACCATCTTCAACTTGTCGGTAGCCGCGATGACCGCGGGCAGAGTCGCATCTCCAAGGATCTTGAGGTCGGGACTCGCCTTCGCCAGGAAGGCTTCGAGGTTCTTCAGGAAGTCCCCGATCTGATGGTCCAGCGTTTCCGGCAGACCAGTGACGACGACCACCTTCCCGAAGCCGCCGAGAACCTCGGCGAAGTTCGAGCCGAACGGCCGCGCAGGCGGACCGGCAGCCCGTAGCGCTGCGCTCACCGTGCTGCCGTCCTTGAACAGCACCTGCATCTTGTCCAGCACCGTCTCGAAGTCCGGTCGCGTCGACAGAAATGTGTTCTGCAGCAGCCGGCTCCCCCTGGCCAGGTTCGTAATCGTGGTGCCGTCGGGCGCCAGACCCGTATTCACTTCATCGATCAGACCCGAAACGGCGGCTACGTCGACCTGGTTCATCAGTCTGGTGACCCGCTCGGAGAGCTCATCGACGGTCGTCGGGACGGCCACCTGAGTCGTATCCAGCACCGACCCGTCACTCAGCCAAGGACCCCTGTCCACCTCGGGGAACACACCCAGGTAGGTCTCCCCCAATGCTGACAGGTTGTCCACACGGTATGTGGACTCGCGGGGAATCTTGTAGTCCTTCTTGAAGTTCCACGTCACCTCGACGCCGTCGAGAGAGGGTTTGACGTCGGTCACGTAGCCGACCTCGATTCCGCGCAGCAATACCCGCGAACCATCCTGCAGGCCATTGGTTTTGGGAATGTTCATGACGATCGAGTTGGTGTTCGCCGATTTGGTCACCGAGAGCCCGATCGTGAACATGTACCAGACCGACAAGATCATCACGACGACCATCGCCAGAAACGAGATGAGATAGCGGACCATCAGTTCACTGCTCCCAACATCCGGAGGATATCCACCGAACTCTTCAACACGTCCTGCCCTTGGGGGGTATTCGCTGAGATCACCTTGAATTGCGGCTTGCTCAGGAACGGGAACAGCTTGTCGGTGAGGAACGCCTCGATCCGATTCGAGTTCTGGCCGACCGCGTCTATGCCGTCACGAACGGTGTACACCGAGCCATTCAGCTCCTGGAGCATGGGGACAAGCCAGAAACCGCCCTCGAATACGCTGCCGACACTGGGAATGAGCACACCTAGGCCACCGAAGATGTCTGAGACCTGATTCCAGTAGTGCATGCCCACCGGGCTGAACATCTCCTCGATCTTCCCGACCCGGGGCAGCATGGCCCCGTTCAGCGCGTCGAATGCGCTGAGGGTGTCGTCGATCGTGTCGAGGGAGGCGGAAAGATCCCGCAGATCGAGTCCTGCGATCCGTGCTACCCGCTGGGTCTGCTTGCGGTCGGGGAAGGCGGAGTTCATCTCGCGGATGGTGTCTTCCAATCGCGAAATGCTGCCACCGTTCACGAAGGTGGAAAGCACCGCCAGGGTGTTCTCCAACGGTGGCGGTGACGCGGTCTGCCCCACCGGAATCTCTGCGCCATCGGTCAGTGCGGACGCCGATCCAGCGCCCGCTTCCGGTGCCGTCATCGCAACATACGCGTCACCGAGCACCGTATCTGACCGAATCTCCACCCTTGCGTCAGCCGGCACCGGCGTATCCCGATCGATTCGCACAGTGACCACCACGTCGTGAGCCTGCAGGCTCATCCCAGAGACCGTCCCCACCTTTGCGCCTTCGTAGGTGACGTTGGTCCCAGGCGGCAAGTTGAGGACCGAATCGAAGTGAATGCGCACCGAGACGCCGGATCCGGACTGAATGCTCGGTGTGATGTCTTCAGGGCCGTACGAACAACCCGCCAGCACCATACTTGCCGCAGTGACCAGGGCGAGGAGGCCGCCCACGCTTCGGCGCACCCCGCAGGTGCGACGTCGAATAACCTTCATCTGCCCGCTCCCGCCAAGCTGAACAGTCCGTCCACACCGATCCGTGCCGCCCTCGGGTCGCCCGACGCCGGAACACAGCTCGTATAACTGCCGATCTCCTTGCAAAGGGCCGCTGCCGACGGGGTACGCACCAGTGCAGTGGCTCCGCGTACCGTGACCTGGGCTCCGCCACGGTTCTGCCGCCACGCCACGCTGACCTTGTCCGCCAGCCCGGGCAACACCTGGATGGCCTTCTCGATCTCGCCGACATGCGAGCTTGCGATGTGCAGCCCGTCGGCGACCCTGTCCAGCGCTGGCCAGAGGTCGTCGGAGTAACGGTTCTGCAGATCGGTGAGCAGTTGCAGCACCGGAGTGATGCCAGCAACGATGTTCTTCGCCCCCGGCCACAGCACCGTGCCGGCGGATTCCAGCGAATCGGCGAGTTTCAAAGAGATCGACTCGATCTGAGGCCAATGCTGCACAGCCGACACCGACAGCGGCGCAATCGAATTGATGATCGTTCCCAGATCGGAGACCGCCTGATCCGGGCTCTGCGCCGCGCGCCCGGCCGTCGTCAACACCGAGGCGATGTCCGTCCCGGTGCCATCAATCGCATCCGACAACCCCATCAGCGCACCCTGCAGCGCCTCGGTATCACCGTTGGGTGCGATCTGGTCGATCAGGTCGCCCGCCGATCCGGTGATCTCAGAAATGCTCTTGGGGGTGTACGCCTTGGTGACACACACACCCGGCTTCAACCGCGGGCCCGAGCTGTAGTTGCCGATCAGTTCGAGAGAACGATCGGCCAGCACTGACTTCGATCTCGTCACCGCGGCGACATCTGCCGGAAGGGGTCGTGACGTGAGCGCACTGAACTCCACCCGAACTGCCGTACCAACCGACTCGATGGACTCAACCTTGCCGATCCTGTAGCCCATCTGCGTCACCGGGTTCCCCTTGTAGAGGCCGATGGAGTCAGGCATCACCGCACAGTACGTCGTCGAACTCTCATCGTCGTCGCGGCTGAGGGCGAACGCCGTGCCGGCCGCCGCAACGGCCACCACGAGAACGACGCCGACAACGGTGAAGAACACACGTTTGGTAGCTCGACTCACGGATCAACACGTCCTTCCACCGACGGGAATGCAGACATTCGACATGTCCAGTACGAAACCGGATCGAGCGTCTCCTGTGCTCGCCAGCGGTACGGCCGCTGCGTTGAGTTGCTTGACCACCGGCTCGAGTTGGTCGATGAGTCCGGACATGCCGTCGCTCATCTGCTTCGCAGCACTCTGCATCTGACGGACCGCGGCATATACCTCGTCCTTGTGATTCAGATAGTAGGTAGACAGAACCGCCAGCTGTCTGATCACCAGACCCATCTGACGGTAGGCCTCGGAGAATCCTTCCCGGTAGACGTAAAAGGAACTCAGCACAGTGTTCACCTTGTCGACGGTCTGGAAGAGGAGCTGGCGCGATGCGGCGAAGGTAGCGCTGTACTCGGAGACCATCCCCAGTATGGAGCGCACCTGTGTCCGTTGCTGATCAAGGATCGTGGTGACTGATTGCGCTCCCGAGAGCAACTTGCGAATGGACTGGCTCTGGGCCTGGAAACCAGTGCACAACTGATCGAGCACCTCGTTGATCGGAGCGCCCTGTACGTTTTCGGTGACCCGCGGGAGCGCCTGCAGGGTGTCCGCCACCGTGTAGGGGACGGTCACCCGAGCGACCGGAATCGGCTCGCTTCCGATGTTTCCTTCGCCGGCCGGGATCAGATTTACCGAGTATCCGCCGACTGCCGTCAGCAACCGGACCTCGACTCGGCTCGCGTCACCGAGACGGATCGAATCCTCGATCTTCGCGGTCACCTCGACGGCGTCCTTCTTCAACGCGACTCGCGAGACTTTGCCGACTGAGATACCTGCCACGCGCACGTTCTCACCTTTAGAGATGGAGACGGAGTCCCGGGCGAAGAAACGAATCTCCTTGGTGCCGGGCGGCGAGATGTATACGTACGCCGCTATCGCTCCGAGGATCACCACGAGCAGCAATGCTCCTAGCCCGAGACCGATCTGCGGGAGGTCACTCTCTGGATGACGGGCTCGAGCCCGCAACCCCGACCACCAACTGCTCACTGCGTTCGGCACAGGACCACCTCCGTACCACCGAGAAGCACGGTTCCCCAGGCAGGCAGCTGGTAACTGCCATGTTGGCATCGACTGCCGGAAGCGGGCATCGCGCGCGCGTTGGCCACCTGTCCGGCGATCGTCGGCAGCACGCCAAGCGCGCGACCGAGATTCGCCACTGTGGGGAATGCCTGTTTCAGCACTTGATCGATATCGGTATCGGTTTCTATCCCTAGTCCGTACAGCAGCCTATTCACTTCGCCCATAAACGCCGGGCCGTAGGCATCGCCCTTCTTGAATTCCCCGAGAACGGTCAACACGCTGTCAATCGGCTTCTGGAGATAGCCGATGAACTCGATGAGCTTCGGTGCGGTTCCTCCCACGCCCTCGGCGATGCCCGACATGTTCTTCACGATCGTCGCAATCACCGCCTGGCGGTCAGTGGCGTATTGGGCAACACTCTCGATGCTCTCGAGCATGTCGTCGAGTCCCGAACCGTCACCGAGCATGAGAGTCGTGGCATTGTTGCTGAATTTATTCACTTCGGCGGGACTGAGTGTCTCCAGCACCGGCTGCAACCCGTTGAACAGCTCAGTGACGTCGAACGAGGGAACAGTCTGGTCGGAGGAGATCTCGGTGACGCTGGTACCCGCACCTGTTTCCACCGAGGTGGCATCGATGTATCGGACGCCGGTGAGACTCGCATACTTCACGGCCAGCCGCGTCTCCCGCGTGACACGGTACTTCTTGTCGAGAGTGAAGCTCACCTGCGCGTGGGTCGCCTGTCCTTCCTCCTTCAGGTCGATGGACGTCACCTTTCCGACCTTGATTCCGCGCACGCGGATATCAGCATTGGGACTGAGTCCCGATGCGTCGGTGAACACCGCCCGATAGTCACGCGTCTCGATCGCGACCGGACTTCGTATCCCGTTCACCACGAAGATCGCGATCACTACGGCGACCGCCGCCGCGACGACAAGTTTGATGAACGGCCGCACTGCACTCTGCCGCTTCCGACCACGACTGAATCTACTCATCGGGGACCTCCCTCCCGGGCCGACGGCGCACCGGCGAACGGGACGTCGAGCCCGGGCAGATACTTGAGGTTTGCGCGTATCTTGAGAATCTGACTTCCCCCCGGCCCGTCGGCGAATGCACCACTGAGTTTTGTAAGCAGAGTCTTCAACGTCTCCGTCGTCACCACTCCCTGACCGATCGTCGGCAACACCGAGCCTGCCGCCCGAAGCTCATCGACCACCGGCAACAGGTCGGTCTGATGACTGCCGAGCACCTGGCCGATCAGGTCGAAGAAATTGACGGCGACGGACTCGATGCCGGCATCCAACCGAGACCGTACGGAGTCGTCGAAGTCGGTCCGCAACTTGCTGTTGTATATCGAGAACAATGCGTCGGTACCACCGCCGAGCAACGAAGGTAGAGCGGACACCACCTTGTTGACGTAGATCAGGTTCTCCCGCGGGAGTGCCCGCTGAGTCTGCTCCACGGTGTCCGCCACTATGGCACCCGCATTGAGCAGCGGACTCAATGCATCGGTGTACGTCAGCGCCTTCTCGACTGCCTCGGTCATCCCGTCCGTCAATGTCCCGGAGACGATGATCGAACCCTTTGCGATCATCGTCGACATCGTGTAATCGGTACCGGAGGCAAGCGCGAGATCATCCCCGTCTCGCACGTATCCCGCCTTCGCCGTGTTGCCGGCATCGGCGATGTTCACAGCTGTGACACCGAAATAGCTCGAGGGGCGGTAGTCGAGGGTCATATCTCTGGCAAGACCTTTGACCCTGTCCTTATCGAGCCACAGCGTCACCTTGATGTCGTCACCGCTGATGCCGACCGAGGTCACCTTCCCGATCTTCGCACCGTGAAGGATGACCGGACTCCCGTCTTCGAGGCCTGGGCCCACAGCCGGGGTATGCACGGTCAGCGACACCCGATCACCGTCGGCCGGTACCAGTCGGGGCACCACGAAGACGCCAAGAACGATCGCGGCGATCAGTATTACCACCGTATAGCGCGCGACTTTGCGCATCCGCTGAGCACGCGACTGATCCGATCCCACCATGAATCCCGAATACGTCATCGCTCATCCCTTGAAGACAATGGTCGGACGCAGGCCCCAGAGCACGATCGTCATAGCGAGGTTCAGCACCACCACCGCGACCAGGCTTACTCGGATCGCCCGGCCACTGGCGCGTCCGACCCCCTCCGGCCCGCCGCTGGCGAAGTAGCCGTAGTAGCAGTGGACGATGGTAATGACGACGCAGAATACGATGGCCTTCACCAGCGACAGCGCTATGTCTATCGGGTCCAGGAACTGACTGAAATAGTGGTAATAGGTTCCTGAGGGCGCGTCATTCAAGGTAGTCACGAATAGTGCCGCCGTACCGAAGGCGATAGCCAGCGACAGCAGATATCCGGGGATCACACAGATCAGTCCGCCGACCACCCGCGTGCCGACCACGTACGCGATGGACCGGATGCCCAGCGCCTCCGTCGCGTCGATCTCCTCGGAGATCCGCATCGATCCGATCTCGGCCGTCATCCGGCAACCCACTTGCGCGGCGAATCCGACCCCGAGCATGATCGGCGCCATCTCCCGAATATTGAAGAATGCTCCGATGACTCCGGAGAGCGCACCGAACCCAATCAGATTCAAGGTGTTATAGGCCTCGATCGCGATGGCGACACCTATGGCGACACCGAGCACGAACAGCAGGGAGATCACCCCACCGTCGATGATGATCGACCCACGCCCCCACGCCATGCTGTTCATTGTGCGCAGCGTCTGTTTGCGGTAGCGACGCACCGTCAACGGCAGGTAATAGAGGGTCTGTACGGTGAAGATCACCCACCGGCCTATGCCCTCCTCAGCCGTTCGAATCCTCTGTGCAGCCCGATTGATTGTCCGCCGCGGAAAAGGTGCATACGTACTCGGCTGCCAGGATTCGTACCTACCTGAATCGACCATCCCTCAACCCACCTGAGTCGGAAAGAACATTGCCTGAACTTGGGTGATCAAGACATTCGTGATGAACACCGAGATAAACCCGAGGACGACGGAGGCGTTGACCGCATCCGCTACTCCGCGCGGTCCCCCCTTGGCCTCCAGCCCGCGAAGGCTGGAGATGAGAACAATCTCCATTCCGAAGAGAACGGTCTTGCCGATGGCGAAGTAGAAGTCAGTGGGGCTTGCGAACGCACCGAAAGACTGCCAGAAGCTGCCAGGGATCACGCCGTTGATCATGACGCCGAGCGAGAAACCAGAGACTACCGCGGCACCGATGATGATCACGCACAGAATCGGCGAGATGAGGATGATTGCGAGGAATCGTGGCAGGACCAGTCGACGAATCGGATCAACCCCCATCACCTTCATCGCGTCGATCTCCTCGCGAATGGCCCGAGAACCGAGATCGGCGGCGATCGCCGAGGAGGCGGCACCACCCATCAACAGGCCGGCCGCGATCGGTGCGCCCTGCGAGATGACACCGATACCGCTGGCGGCACCGGCAAGTGACTTCGCGCCCACTTCGTTGACGATGGCCCCGACCTGAATGGCGATCTCTGTGCCGAACGGCAAGGCGATCAACAGCGCGGGCAGCATGGTGACGGTCAGCAGATACCAGGCTTGATTGAGCGTCTCTGCTATCGAAACGCGCCCGGTCGGCAGATCGGTGATCACATAGCGGACCACCTGCCCGGACATCGATGCAGCCCTTCCCAACGTCGCGAGCGAAGCGCGAGGAACGGTTGCCAGGTAGCGCCCGATCTTGCCGAGTACCTGACCCAGCGGTGAAGCGACTCGCTCCCGCGGAACGACCGACGCGCCGGCCACCTGCGCAGTACTCATCGGTCCCCTCCTCTCGCAGTTTCGGCTGTCGATGCTGTGCGGATCCGGCCGGTCCACCCGCCATGGGGCATGGATCCCCTACGACCGGCCGCCGGCTTCCGGCGGTTGAACAACGGTTGTGATCCGGATCTCACGGCGAAATAGTAAACTATATATAGATACCTAGGGCGAGCATCTGCTCGCAGTCCTACTCGTCTCACTTGGGACCGGTGACATCGGCGTCGATACCCGCGACATCAGTGATCTTCCAGTCCTGTTTCTTATCGATGATCACGTTGTACGTCGCCGTCGACTGGACGCCGTCGGGCGCTTGGGCATTCTTGGTCAAGACACCGACGAATGCCGCCACGGTGTAGACACCGTCATCCTCGGACAGCACTTTCGCTGCGATCGGACGGGACGTCGAGACCCACTGCAGCGGCGTGATCACCTGCTCCATCGCAGTGGACGCCTCCGTCAACTTGTCCGCCATCTGCGGCGAGGTGCCGTTTGTCAGCCGCTCGCGCCACGCACTCAACTCCCGGAAGTCCATTTCGGCCGCACCGGCCGCGTAGTCGAGGGCGATCTCCTCCGCACGGTTCCGATCCGCAGCCGCAGCCTCGTTGTCGCTGACTGTGCCGCTTTCCGCCGCAAAGAGATACGACAGGACACCGATCACCACCGCCATCGCGACGGCGAGCACGACCAACGCGATGATGACGGTGTGCGGGTCTCGCCACCGAGACTCCGCCGGCACACGTGCAACCGACCGCGGACGGCTCTTGGGTTCGCGTTTCGGCATGTCGGTCGACTCGTCAACGCCGGTTGCCCCTTCCTTATCCCCCGCCGAATCCTCGTCCTTCTCTACAACCAGGTCCTCGTCAATCGCCGAATCGTTCCCGGTCTCCGAGTCGATGGTCTTCTCGGTTCTCACCACGATCTGCAACTCCTTCGAGTGTCGAATGTTGGTCCGTCACGGACGCCCATCACCGATGGCCGGCTGCAACATATCCGGTAAATATATAACCCGTTACTGGAATCGTCACCGTTTTGGCACGAGGACGGCGGTTAGCAGCTCGTTGGTTGGTACGTGTCGTCGACCCGGACCCGGTGAGCCGACTCTGGATACCGCTGGCACTTCCACCCGGCTGTGCGGCTTTCTACCATCGGCGCCGAGTCGCAGTAGCCCGGTTGCAGTTCCCTGCATATCGTCATGACAGCACGCTCCTGAGCGTCTCGGCGATCGATTCTATGAGGCATGTTGCCTCATACAGTGCGCCTTCGTCAGAGATTTCCGAGATCAGGACTGATTCGTAGTCAGCCGCAGATGGGAGTGTCCCCAGGGTTCCCGTGAAGCGGCGGTGCTCGCCGGGGTTCGGTAGAGCTCGTGGTGGGTGATCATGGCGTAGATGCCGGCGCACCATCGTCGGGGCCAGGCAGATCAGTGCGGCACCTACACTTCTTGCCTTCGGTCACGTGGGAGCAGCGACCTCGGCGTCGACACCGACGCCCATCAACGGTGTAAAGATATAACCGGTTACTGGAATCGTCACCGCTTCGGCACGAGGACGGACGCCACCTCGCCGCACTCCATCCGTGGAGCCGAAGTGCCCGGCAGAAGCCCGGTCAACGACCGTAGGGGCGCACAAACCGGCCGCCTCCGCAGCGCGGAGGCGGCCGGTCAGGCGATCATGAGTGTCAGACGGCATCACCGAGGTAGGCCTGCTCCAGCAGCTCGGGATTCTTCGCCAGCTCGTCTGCGGGGCCGCTGAGCCGGACCCCGCCGTGCACGATCACCAGGGCCTCGTCAGCGACCTCGAGAGCAAGTTGAACGTGTTGTTCCACCAGCACTACAACGGCGTCGGTCTCATCGGCGATGCGCCGGACTATCGGTAGCAACTCCTCGACGATGACCGGAGCGAGCCCCATGCTCATCTCGTCGATCAGCAGCACTCGCGGGTTCTGTACCAGTGCTCGGGCGACCGCGAGCATCTGCTGCTCACCACCCGACAGCGCGCCGGCGTTCACTTTGATGCGTTTGCCCAGTGCCGGGAACATGTCGATCGCACCGTCCAGGCTGAGTCCGCCGGATCGTTTCGCGATCGACAAGTTCTCCCGCACAGTCATCGATGTGAACAGGGCACGGTCGTCGGGAACCAGAATCAGTCCATGCCGGTTGGCTTCCGCTGGACGACCATTCCGCAACGACTTGCCCTCCACGACGACATCGCCACCCTTGCGCGGCAAGAGCCCGGCGAGGGTATTCATCAAGGTGGATTTGCCGGCACCGTTCGGGCCGAGGACCGCAAGGACGGAACCCGCCTGGAGCGCGAAGTTGACGTCGCGCACCACTCGGACCGGTCCATAACCGGCAGATAGGTTCTGGCAGTCCAGAATCGGGACTGCTGCAGACCCGGGGGCGGTCGAATGGTCGGCTGTGTCAGCCAGTGTCGAGTCAGCCATTGGTCTGAGCCTCTCTTCCTAGGTATGCGGTGGCTACGGTGCGGTTGGACCGGATCTCCGCTGGAGTGCCGGATGCGATGAGTTCACCGAAGTTCAGCACGTGGACCTGGTCGCAAACGCTCAGTACCAGATCCATATCGTGATCGACCATGACGATGGTGGTCCCACTGTCCCGAACCTTGAGCAGCCGTTCTCCCAGCCAGCGACTCTCGGTACTATCGAGGCCTCCTGCCGGCTCGTCGAGGAGGAGCAGATTCGGCGAACCGGCCAGCGCACGCGCGATCGATACCAGCTGGCGCTGCCCCTGTGACAGTTCTCCTGCCGGACGCTCCGCGATGTCGGCGATATCGAGTAGGTCGAAGACCTGGGACAGGTGCCCGAAGTCACTGTGCTCGGCCTTTGACTTCGGACGTCGGACCGCCGCAGTGCGCCCGACTTTGACGTTCTCCGTCACACTGAGGTCATCGTAGAGCTCGATGGCTTGGAAAGTACGCCCGAGACCGGCCCGGACACGGCTGTACGGCGCGAGGCCACCCATCGACGTACCGGACAAGGCCACGTCGCCGGTGTAGTCGACAAACCCGGTGATCGCGTCCATCAACGTCGTCTTGCCCGCCCCGTTCGGCCCGATGAGGCCGACCAAAGCGCCCTTGGGGATCTGCAGCGACACATCTTTCAGTGCCACCGCGCCGCCGTACCTGACCGAGACATCGGTCAGGGTGAGCTCAGGCTGCGCCGAACTGTCGAACACCTTCGGTCCCCTCGACACCTTCTCAGCCGGGGCTTCGCGGCTCACGTCCAGATCCGGCGCCGAGTCGCTCTTCGCCTTCAACGCTGCAGCGCGGCGGGCCGACAACACGGTATGGGCCGGTCCGACGATGCCCTCGGGATTGAGGATGACGGTGAAGATCAGCAACACACTGGAGACGACGACGTACCAGCCACTCGCCGACCACATCTCATCGACGAAGATGAAGACCAGCCCGTTGGCGGCCAGCAGGCCGGCAAGGACGCCACCGGAGACCGAGGTGATACCCGCCAGGTACACGGTGGCGAACAGGGCGACACCGGCCATCGCTGCGTAGTAGTCGAAGGTCACCGTCTGTTGCTGGTACGCCAGCAGGGATCCACCGAGACCGGCGATGAACGCACCGATCCCAAAAGCGAAGATCTTCACCCGGACCACACTGACACCGGCTGCCGCAGCGGATCGTTCGTTCGCACGTACGGCCAGCATCTCGGTTCCGAGTCGACTGCGCCGAAGGTAAGCGACGAACACGGCGACCGCGACGAGGACCAGCAGCACCAGGATGCCGAATGTCACTCGCGGGTAGTCCAGACCCTGTCCGATGCTCAGATCCCAACCGAACAGGCTGGGTTTCGGCGCCTTGATACCTTCCCCTCCGACCACATCGATATTGCGGAACCAGACCGCTTCGAGAACGTATGCCATCGTCAGCGTCACCACCGCGACGGTTAGTCCGCGAATCCGCAAGGCGGGCAACCCGATCAGGACACCGATCACAGCCGCACACAACGCGGCCACAATGGGGGCGATCGGGAACGGTAGGTGAAGATTGTTCGCGATCGGACCGAGCAGGAAGGCCGCAACACCGGCGATCGTCAGCTGAGCAAGAGAGACCTGACCGGCGAAGCCGGTCACGACAACCGACGACAGCGCGATGATGGCCATGATGAGGCTGATGATCAGTCCACTGCGCATGCGGTCGTCAAGAAATATCAATGCCAGGACCCCAACGATCGTCATGACGACTGCAGTGGGTGCCACGTGGTGCGGCCTCGGTGCCCTACCCAGGGTCTGCAGGATGGTCTCACCACGGGACGGCAAAGGCTTGGCACGGATCAGCAGCACCACGAGGATCAGGATCAGCGGCACCAGCTCAGGCAGACCCGAGGACGGCAGCCAGTCGTACGTTGCTGCCAGATTCTGTGCTTCCGACTGGAGCATGCCGATGGCCACGCCGGCGAACACCGCGACTATCACCATATCGAAGCGGGCGAGGATCGCGGCAGCGAGCGCTGGGACGATGAAGAGTGTGTACGCCACCGGCACCAGCGGAACGATGGGTGCGATCAGAATGCCCGCAAGACCTGCAACAGCGGAACTGAGCATCCAGTTGTAGGCGGCAATCCGATCGGGCGAGATGCCGCTGACGTAGGCACCACGCTCGCTTTCGGCCGACGCACGCGTCGCGAGCCCGAACTTCGTGAAGCGGAAGACCACCGCCAGTGCGATCGCCAGCAGCACGATCGTCAGCGCGAAGTAGAAGCGGTCGGCGGACAGTTGCAGGTCCCCCGACTGCCAGATGTCGGTCGGGAAGATCGGGTCAACCGACACGGGGTCGGTGCCGAGCTTCTCCGCCACCAGTCCCGCGACCAGCAGCGAAACACCCAGGGCGGCGACCGCACGTGCGACCAGAGGCGATGTTCGCAGTGGCCGGAAGATCAACAGGTACAGGATCAGACCGAGGACAGCGGCGATGACGAGAGAGATCAGTATGGCAGGCCACATCCCCATCGGCCCGCCGAGGTCGATCGAGTCGGGTAGACCCGGGATGAGAATGAGGAGCTCACCCTCCCGCAGGTACGCATACGTGTACGCGGTGTAGAGCGCTATGGCTCCCGTCGCGAAGTTGACCACGCCCGAGCTTCGATACGTCAGGACGATGGCCAGGGCAAGCGCGCCGAAGACCGCGCCGTTCCCTAGGCCTAGGAGCAAGAACACCAGGTGCTGCATTGTGAGGGGATTCCTTATCGGAGATTTCAAAAGATGACGCTGATGTTAGATCATGCTGCGACCTAGGTCACCTTGTTTCTCAGTACTGCTACAGATCACACACTGCACCGGCACGGAAGCGGCGCGCCGCCGACGATTACACGGTGTCAGTCATGAGACGGACCTCCTGAGTCCGACTCAGGATCCGCCGTGACGGCACGGGCCGGTCACAGCGTCGCGGACTGTGCGCCAGGGCGTTCTTCTCCCGGCGCTGGCTGGGAGGTGAAGACGCTGCACACAGTGAGGCCTCGCGCGGCGCCTCGGTCATCGCCACCGCGACCGCCGGGAGGTCAGGACCTCGTCACTCGACGATTCCGGCGCCCTGATCACCCGACGCCGCGGCGATCATCCTCGCCCTCAAGCCAGGCACTCGAGGTCGGGCGTGGGTCATTCTTTCGCCGGAGCCGCGTTCCAGTAGTCGCGGTTCGTCGCAACCTTGCCGTCGCGCAGCGTGCCGACCGAGGACCCACGCAGCCCTGCCGGGTGCATGACCCACTCGACGGCGAAGTACTCACCGGCGACCAGACCGCTCACGACCTCATAGGTCGCATCGGGCACCAGCTTGATGGCTCCCTCGACGAAGGCCCGCGCCTCCGCCTTACCTCGCGCAACGTGCCCTGACGGAACGTCTTCCACGACCACGTCGTCGGCAAACCAATCAGTGATCGCATCCACGTCCGCCGCGTCCCACGCTGCGTAGTACTTCGTCATCCAGTCAGTGTTCTCGGTGTTCATCTCTTCCTCTTTCCTTGTTGTTGCCATCTCTGGTCCCGGCGAACAGTCGTCGCAGCGCAGATTCGAGTGCGTCGACGCCGTCGTTCCCCGTGGTCTCACCTCCGGCTGCGGCGAGTGCCGGGTGCGTCATCCCACTCTGCGACCGCCCGCGCGTCGCCAGCCATCCGACGAACATGAGGTAGGTCGCGGTGAAGATCTCCCGGGCTTCCGACTCGTCGAACCCGCCACGGTGCAGGATCCCCAGCGCCGTGGTCGTCAGCCGTGCCGCCGCGGCCGACGGGCCATCGGCGGCGAGAGCCCGCATTCCGGTGCCCGGGTACCGAAGAAAGTCGCGGTCCATCGCCCTGACGAGACCGATGTACTGGTCCTCCCACGAGTCGTCGGGATCGATCACGATCCGGATCCTGTCGGCCACAGCCTCTACCACCCGGTCGGCGAGGGCGGGCTTTCCACGCAGGTGGTAGTGGATGGCCGGGGCGGTGACACCGCATTCGTTCGCGACCGCGCGGACAGTCAGGTCCTCCAGCGACGAACGCTCCACCACCCGCAGTGCCGCCTCGAGGACATCGGCCTGTGAGATCGGCGACGGCTGGGTCCCTCCGCGATTGCGCACCACTTCGACCAACCTTTCGCTCGCGCTCCGTGATTATGTCATAGTAAATGAGTTCCATTGACAGTATGTAAATAACCTTAGGAGACCTGGATGAAAGCGGACGTCGTAATCATCGGCGGCGGCATCGGAGGGTGCGCTCTGGCCGCGCGATTGGCGACAGCCGGTCTCGCCGTCACCGTTCTCGAACGGGAGCCCACCTATCGGGACATGGTGCGCGGGGAGGCCATGGTGCCGTGGGGCTTCGTCGAAGCTGTCGAACTCGGCGTCGCCGATTCGGTGTTGGAAGCCGAGAGCGCATCGGTCATCACTCGCATGATCCCCTACGACGAGACACTGACTGTAGAGCAGGCACAGCAACGCTCCAGCGATCTGTCGAAGGCCGTGCCGGGCTCCCCCGGGGTGATCGGTGTCGGGCATCCTGAACTCCGCGAGGCGCTGGCGACCGCCGCTGTCAAAGCCGGTGCCACCGTCATTCGCGGAGTTCGCCGATCAGCAGTCGTTCCGGGTGACTCTCCACAGGTGACCTTCGAGCTCGACGATCAGGAGCAGACGATCGAGTGTCGCCTGATCGTCGGAGCCGATGGCAAGTTCTCGACAACGCGGTCCGCACTGGGCATTTCGATGTTCACCAACGAAGCACGCGTCAAACTGACCGGGATGCTCGTCGACGACGGTGGCACCTGGGATCGTCGTGTCACCTCGATCGCGATCGACGGCCGCAACCAGTACATCGTCATCCCTCGCGCCGACAACAAGCTGCGTCTCTACGTCGGACGGCGTGTCGACGATCCGGAACCGCTCAAGGGGCCGGCGTCCATCCCCGATTTTCTCGAGTCGTACCGGACCCCGATCTTCCCCGATCACGATGAGTTGGCCGCATCCACACCGATCGGGCCCTGCGCGACCTTCCCGATGAACGATGCGTGGACCGAGACTCCAGTCATCCCCGGGGCGGCGCTGATCGGCGATGCCGCCGGCTGGAGCAATCCGGTCACCGCGCAAGGTCTCAGCATCACCCTTCGCGACGCGCGAGTGCTGTCGGAAGCCATGCTGGACAACGCTGAATGGACTCCGGAAACGCTATCGGGGTACACCACGGAGCGGAACGCACGGATGGCTCGCCTGCGCTTCGCCAGCGCACTCACCGATCTGATCGGCGGCTTCGGAATGACCGACCGCGCTACGCGGCGCCCGCGCATCTTGAGGATGCTCGGCCAACGGCCCGAACTCGCCGCGGCGCTCACGGCAGTTCACTCCGGGCCATGGCATCTCGAGGCGGACGCCTTCTCCCCCGACAAACTCACCACGCTCTCGTTGGCGTAGCCGATTCGGGCGCCGCCGCAGCCGTCGGCGGCGGCGCCCAGCCTGCAGTCGGATGTCGTCCCGGCGAGCCGGCTCGGCGACGGGACAGAGCCGGACTCAGCTGGTCAGCTCACTCGCTGGTCGTCCCGGCGGCGCCGTCGTCTCCCGCGGCATACAGCGTCCCATCCCCCAGCATCCGGTCGATCGCCTCAGCGTCGAAGCCGAATTCCGCTGCGACGGCGGCACTGTGTTCGCCCAGGGCCGGGACCGCATCCATTCGTGCCTCGGCTCGGCCGAACTGAAGCGGCGGCAGCAGCGCTCGAACGGCACCTGCCTCGGTGTCGACCGACCGCCACCTGTCTCGTTCGGCCAAGACGGGATGGTCGAGAAACTCGCTCACGGTGTTGACGCCGGCGAATGCGATACGCGCCGACGTGAGTCGCTCGGTCAGTTCATCGGTCGTCAACGCGGCGAAGTGCTGTGCGACCCGCTCGTTGAGCGGCAGACGGTTCTGGACCCGCAAAGTGTTCGACACGAACCGGGAGTCAACGGCCAGATCTGGATCCTCGAAGACGATCTCACACAACCGCTTCCATTCCGGTTCGTTCTGAACAGCCAGGAGAACCACGTGCCCGTCGGCCGCACTGTACGGGCCGTACGGCGCTATGGTCGCGTGCTGGGCGCCGAAACGTCCCGGCTGTGCACCTGTACCCGCCGTGAAATGTGCTGGCTGGCCCAGCCATTCGGCCAGAGCTTCGAACAGTGAGACCTCGAGAGCGGCTCCTTCGCCCGTCACTGCACGCTGGTAGAGCGCGGCCAGAACACCGGAGAAGCCGTACATCCCAGCGGCGATGTCGGCCACCGAGATACCCACCTTCGCGACGTCGTCCGCAGTACCCGTGAGAGAAACGAGTCCGGTTTCGCACTGCACCAGCAGGTCGTATGCCTTGCGGTCTGCCCACGGACCGGTGCTCCCCCAGCCCGTGATCGACAGAACGATCTTGCGCGGGTCTTGCGCCCGGAGCTCGTCACTGCCCAGTCCGAGACGTTTGGCAGCGCCAGGCCCGAGGTTCTGCACCACGACGTCGGCACTGCTGGCGAGGCGGCGCAGCAACTCCCTCCCATCCTCGCTCTTGACGTCGATCGAGACCGACTCCTTGGAGCGGTTCAACCAGACGAAGTAGCTCGCCTGACCGTTGACCGTCTCGTCGTACTGCCGCGCGAAGTCGCCTGATCCGGTTCTCTCGACCTTGATGACCCGCGCCCCGAGGTCTGCCAACTGGCGCGTGGCAAAGGGAGCGGCCACCGCGTGTTCCAGCGACAGCACGGTCACACCGGCGAGCGGAAGCTTGGGGAAATCCACAGAATCCCCTAGACGTCCATGTCGCACGTCAGCGAACCGACCTGCTCGTTGAGGGACTGGGCAACGGTGCAGGCGGCTGCCTGTTCGCTTGATGACAGTGAGATCACAGGTCACCTTCCATCGATACTGAAAACTACTCGAACGGTCTCTCGTGCAGCCCACGAGCGCAAGAGCCGGTGGAGGCTGAGCCTTTGCCCGCTACGCTACCCCGCGCCGCTGGACACGGGTGCGCTCCCCGCGCCTGGGCGCGCGGAGAGTGGCGGAGCTCCTGCTTCCCGGCAGCGAGGGGCCGGTGCGGTCATCCGCCGCTCAGGGGAGCGATGACCTCACGCCCGAACCTGTCAAGCGTGTCGGGATCGGCGCGGTCGTGGAACCGTACTATCGCGAGCTCCACCCCTCGCTCGGCCTCCGACGCGAACTTCTCCGCCAGCTCGTCCAGTGTGCCGATCAGTGGCTCACCCCAGCCCGATTCGGGCATCCGTCGGGCCGTTCGTTCAGCCACCTTTGAACGAGAGGATTCATCAATGACCACCCCCACCGGATACTGCACCGAGATCCTGGCTGCTCCACGCAGCGGAGCGAGCTCGTCGAATCGTGATCGCGCCGAGGCGACACAGTTCCACCATTGCGCATGTTCCGCGACGAGCGGCATCGTCAGTTGTTTGCCGGCACCACCGATGTGAATCGGAATCGTCCCTCGAACCGGTGTCGGCCGGCCGTAGGCACCGGAGAGTCGAAAGTGCGTACCGGTGTAATCGAACGGCTCTCCAGTGAACATCTTCCGGAGGATCTCGATCGTCTCACCGAGTTGCTCGGCGCGTTCTCTCCGGGTTCCGACCTCGAACCCGAAGATCCCGAACTCCTCTTCCACCGATCCCCATCCCAGCCCGAGGTCCAGACGGCCCCCGGATAGCTGATCTACGGTGGCGGCCATCTTGGCGAGCAGCGACGGATGGCGGAAAGGATTACATCCCACCAGATGCCCGAGGCGGATCGACGAGGTCGATGCCGCTATCGCGGACAGCAACGTCCAGCTTTCCAGAGTGTCGAACTGCGGCGCGCCGGGTGCGTACAGATGATCCATGATCCACAGGGAATCGAAACCGGCCTGTTCCGCATTTCGGGCGGCGGCGATCATCTCCGTTGCGGAGCAACCGATCTGTGGCATGAAGAGACCGAACCGTAGGGCCGGGCTGCTGCTATCGGTCATGCGCTACTCGCACCAACCCTTCTTGTGTCGACTGTGCGATCACGTGTCCCGCCGGGTCGTAGAGTCGCCCACTGCACAGCGCCCGATCCGCCGCCCCCCACAGGGCCGTCGTCTCGTGCAGGAGCCACTCTCCGGCTGCGGGGACGGTGTGGAACCACAACGCGTGATCAAGGCTGGCAGCTCGGACCCGAGGATCGCCCATCACCACCCCTTTCGGTCCTAGAGAACTTGCGAGCAGGAACATATCGGAGACGTACGCAAGTGCGCCGCAGCGGATCAGAGCGTCGTCCGGGAGCCGATCCAGAGGCCTTACCAGGAATCGCTGCTCGCCAGGAGCAGAGCCGGTCCGCAACGTGCGCGCGCGCATCGGCTCATCGAAGAAGCGGACCTCGAGTCGCAACATCTGGCCGAGCTTGCGCAGCCAGGCTTCGATCGTCTCCACCATGTCCGCATCCGACGCACGGCCGTCCCAGGAAGCCTGCGCGGCCTCGAAAGGCGGACGCACTTTCTCGAGCGCACCATCGCGCGCCGCGTGAAAAGACATCTCTGCAGTGAGTACGCGATCATCGCCCTGCGTTGCCACCACACGGCGACGCGCGCTCGACCGGCCGTCGCGCTCGATATGCACCGTGTAGTCGATCGGACGGGCCCAGTCACCGGGACGTTCGAAGTACGCATGCAACGAATGTGGAAGCTGCTCCGCGGAAACGGTACGCCCGGCGCTGACCACTGCCTGCCCGAGCATCTGTCCACCGAAGACGCCCCCAGGCAGCGTCGGTCGTGATCTGGCGCGGAAGACATTGCCTCCCAACGGTTCAGGATCCAGGATGTCGGCCAGATTGTCGACGATCATCGTAAGCCTTCCAGATGGTCACGGATGAAACGATTCACAAGCACATCACCTACTCGTTTGTCAGCGCTCAAACCCGCTATGACACAGAGGAACACGTGCAGATCATCCAAGGTGAAATCGGAGCGCATCGCTCCAGTCTCTTGCGCCCGGGCGATCAACGCCCCACCTCGGCTACGAATATCGCGCCGCCGAGCGGCCAAGCCCGGGGTGCTCTCGGGATCCGCGAGAACGATGTCAGCGAGCCCGCGGCCACCCGCTCCGGCCAATCCCCGTACGTACTCTCCGAGCGCCTCCACACCCGGTTCCATCGTCTCGACGGCATCGAGTTCGGCTTCCACTTCCGTCAGGAAGTCCGCCAGCACAGCCTCGATCAGGGCGTCGCGGTTCGCAAAGTGACGATACAGCGTCCCGATCCCCACACCGGCGTCTGCAGCGACCGCAGCGGCCGAGAACTCGAATCCTTTGTCCCACAAGTGCTCTCGTGCAAGCACCAACAATCTCTCACGATTTCGCAGAGCATCCGTGCGAGGCTGCCGCCGCATGCTCACGGCGGGGCCGGTCATCGTACCTTCAGCGTGCCACCGTCGATCGCGATCGTTTGTCCGGTCACGAATCGGGCACCCTCGGATGCGTAGAAGGCCATCACCGGGACAAAGTCGTTGGTGATATCTCCGAGCCGACCGCCGATCGGAATCTGCTGGGCCATGATCGCATCGTGCCGAACCAACTGCTCCTCCGACATCTCGGAACGGGTCTTGTCGTACATCGGAGTCCATATCGCAGGCGCGATCGCATTGACGGTGATCCCGTATCGGCCCCACTCCGCGGCGACGGTACGGGTCCAGGCAAGCACCGCTCCCTTGCTTGCCGAGTAGGCGGCCTTCCCCGGCAACCCGTCCAGGCCGGCCGCCGACGCAAAGTTCAGGATGGCTCCACCATCGGCCTGGAGATACCGGAAAGCGGCCTGGTTGGTGAGCATCGTTCCGGTTGCATTGATCGCCATGACCGTGTTCCACAGGTCCAACGGGGTCGACTCCGACGGAGCGAACGGAGCAATCCCGGCTGCATGGACCAAGACGTCCAGTCCGCCGAGAGTGTCGACTGCTGCTGCTATCGCTCGATCCACGGAATGCTGATCCGACACGTCTACCTGCTGGAATGATGCGCCCGCATCGTCGGCGATACGGCGACCCGCATCCTCCGCGAGATCCAGCGACACCACCTCGGCCCCGTAACCGGGGAAGGCCCGCACCAGCCCCTCCCCCATACCGCTAGCACCACCGGTCACGATGATGCGACGACCGCTGAGGTTCTGGACACCCATGAATTTGCCTTCCATCGCCCTCAAGCGGAGCCACGGGCTCCGTTTATCCCGAGGCTAGTGCCGTGATGCACTCCCCGCAAGGACCTGTACGACCCCCCGGATCGCGCTGCGGTCAACCGATGCGGTCGAGGAAACCAGCCAGACCCTCTGTGAACACGTCATTGTCGTCACCGACCACCATGTGGCCTGCGTCCCGTACGTCGATGACCTCGGTCTGGGGGATCAGCTCCTGCATCTCGGCGACTCCGGCATCCGAGACGACGTCCGACATCCGCCCCCGCACCAGCAGGAACGGGCACTCCACATGGCGGGCGGCCATCCGCGAGCGTTCGTAGACGGCAGCACTGTTCGGGTGTTCCGGACTGTCCGCAGAATGCTCGACCTCGAGACTGCGCGGATCCCAGTGCCAATGCCATCGGCCGTCACGCAGCCTCAAGTTCTTCTTCAGTCCCTCGAGGCTGCCACTTCGGCGCCGATGTGGGTTGTAGTTCGCGATCGCCTCCGACGCCTGTTCCAGGCTCTCGAATCCGTTGGGCGCGCTCATCATGAAGTCGCGAACCCGCGCGCTACCGTTCTCTTCGATTCTCGCTGCAACGTCGACGAGGACCAGTGCCTGCGCAAGTCCCTTGTTCTCGCCGGCAGCAATCAACGAGATGACACCCCCCAGAGACGCTCCTACCAGCGACAGCGGTAGCCCGGGTTCGCGGCGGCGAATCTCGGCGGTCAACGCCAGTAGGTCGCCGAGGTGACTCGACAGGCCGTAGTCGGCATCGGACGCCCACTCGCTGTCGCCGTGACCCCGAAGGTCGACGGCATACGTGACCCAACCGAGCCTCGCCAACTGCTGGCCGGTCGTACGCCAGGAATGCCGGGTCTGCCCACCGCCATGCAACAGGACGACTACTCCGCGTGCATCGGGGCCGGCGGCCCAGCGGTCGGCCGCCAGCTCGAGTCCCGCCCCTGGAAGTGTCACCCTGTCAGTCGAAATCTTCTCGGTAGCCACAGTATCCCTTCACTTCTCGAGAATCGTCTCCAGCGCCGCACGCTGTTCGGGGCTCAACGGAGTTGACCGGGTACGGCCATCAGCAAGACGTGCCAACACGATCGTGATGTCGGCGCCTGCCATCTCCTCCTGGTATATCACCACCCGGAAGCTCACACTGCTCACCCCTAGCCGAATCAGACTCGCCTCCGCCCGAACATCGCCGACGAAGAGCTCTCTGGTGAACTGCGCCGACACATCGACAACGCCGAGATCGCCGGCCGACAGCAGATCGCCACACGTGCTGACGAGCAATGAGTTCCAGGCTTCGACGGAGCACTCCATCGCAAGGTAAAACGGTACGTGCGGATTCGCGGGGATGGAACCGTCCCGCCCGGGCCGGTGAGAGATATGTAGATTGTACGATTTCATCCACCCATTATCGAGCCGGCGGCCACTTCGCACAAAGCCGGAATGAACCCCGGCGCAAGGCCTTCGGCCGGGTACACGGCAGTCCGGGATCGGGCGGCCAGCGGCCTCACCTCACCGCCGCGACCACCGCATTCACGCCTTGTCGCGGGGCCCGCGAATCAGCGCCTCCTGCGCGACGCTTGCGACCGTCGCACCGTCACCGGTGAATACCGAGCCGAAGACCAGCCCGCGTGCATTGACCGTGGCGACCGATCTCTGCTCCACCAAGAGCCATTCGTCGAGCGGCACCGGCCGATGGAACCAGATCGAATGGTCGAGTGAGACGTGCTGGAGTTCGCCGGTCGGGTCGAGCCCGATCGATTCCACAGCGGGCAACATCGCCCAGAAGTCCGTCAACACGGTGAACAGGCATGCCCGCAGTGCGGGATCGTCGGGGACAGCCCCGACCGGCCGAGTCCAGTAACGTCGGACGACGGCTCCGTCGATCGTCTCCAATCGCCCCCGGTGCTCGAACGCCGTCTGGGGACCCCAATCCGCATCCAGCGGGTCAGACCATCCCTCGGCATCAGGACCAGGAACGACGGGCATCAACGCTTCGTGGATCACGCCTGGTTCCTCGACATGGAATGACGCTGTCAGCGTGCAGATCACCTGATCCGACTGAATCACCGTGACTGTGCGAGAGGCGAATGAGCGGCCATCGCGGGACCGGTGCACGACCAGCGTGAGCGGAACATCGGGGGGACCCGTCCGCAGGAATGCCGTGTGCAGCGAGTGCACTTGATACTCGGACGGAACGGTGCGCTGCGCGGCATGCAGCGCTTGCGCGGCGATCAGACCACCGAACAGTCGATACGGAGTCAGCGACGAGTCGTTGACCGCACGGAACCGGTCCACGTCCAGCGGCTCGAGTTCGAGCAGCTCGATCAACCGAGCGAGGTTCTCCGCTCCACTATCCGTCTTCACGGGTTGGCCCGATCCACCATCAGGCTGTTTCACTGCCATTTGTTCGGCTCCAATATTCGTTGCCGCGAAGCTGTTCACCAACCGGGCGACCGGCAGAGAGAACAACGGTCGCTGTTTACGACGCTATACCACCGGTGCTGCGCGATTGCAGGTGGGTAAGTCCCGTGCGGTGGGGGTTTGGGGACAGCGGACGGGCTGCCGGATCCCTGGTCAAGGCGATGGGCGTACACGTGGTGAGCTCGGACGCGCACGCCGGCGAGGGCCGGCCAGTGGCCATATCCTCGCGACGAAAGAACTGGCCGCCAAACCCTTCGGTTTGGCGGCCAGTATCGTCGATCTATTCGATCAGGGCTTCGGTGCCGCGTACAGCGCCGGGTCGATTGCCACCTGCTTGAAGTCGGTCAGTTCGCCGTTCTTCTTCGCCGTGGCGCGAATGCCGTCTGCACTGCAGATGTTGGGCGAGAGCGGGATCTGCTTACCGTCGCACTGGAACATGATTCCGTTGGTCAGCGGGTACTCGGTAGCCGGCGCCGTCTTCATGGCCGCCATGATGGTCTCCTGCGTAGGGTCGGTGACCTTTGCCGCATTGAGTGCCTTGACCATGGCGAGCATCGGCGCATACCCGGCCGACGAGAGCGCACCGAACTTCGCGCCGTCACCGTACTTCGCGAGAACTGCCGAGTAGAGCTTCGAGTCGGGTTCCTCTGGGTCCAAGTTGAGCGTCGTGCTGACGTCGATGCCCTCGTAACCGTTAGGAATGGAGTTGCCGCCGCCGACGGTGATGCACCGGTCGATGGCGAAGATCGGCACGTTCTGCTTGGCCGTCCGAATCGCCTTGAACGCACTAGTGCAGAAGCTGTCGTTCCCGATGACGAAGAAGTTGTCGGCGTCCCCACTGGCCGCGGTGATCTGCGGAGTCATGTCCGCGGTGCCCGGTGCAATGCCGACGACCTTGAAGTCGACACCGGAGTTACCAAAGGTCAAAGCACCGAGCTGACGTGTCGGTCCCTCGGCCGCAGGGACGCCGATCGAGATGGCCGTGGTGTTCTTGAGATTCTCTTCCTTGGCCTGCATCGCCGCGATCGCGAAGTAGGCGGTACCGTTCGTCAGCGAGAAGACACCCGGCGCCGTGAGTCCCTTCTGCGTCACACCGGACTGGACGACGAGCGGAACCTTCGCAGGCGAGAGCACGTCCACGATGTTGTCGAGCTCGCCCGGCTGCGGCCCGACCACTGCTCCTACCTTGGCCTGCACCATCTGGTTCGCGCAGTCCGTGGCAATGGCCGGCTGCGCCTGTGCGTGGCACGCCTTGACCTCGATCGGATGGCCGCCGATGCCGCCGAGGTACTCGTTGGCGTACTTGGCGGCGGCCTCGGCGCCACGGATCTCATCGGAGACGTCAATCGTCTGCGACTTCCCCTCGCTGATGAAACCGATGGTCACCGGCGATCCGGTGGCCTTGTTCGGTGTGCCGAGTACCGATTCATCGGCCGTGGGATTGGCCGCGGAGTCCTCGTCATCCGAGCTACAGGCGACCATGCCTGCGGTGAGTGCGGCCGAGAGAACGGCCGTGGCGAGCAGCCGCCGACCTCTCTTGATTTTCTGCATGTTGGGCTCCTGAGGTCGGGACAAAAGCTGTGTCCCGCACATGGGTAGTTGCGTGGAACGTCGCATCAGACTCTGCCGAACCGAGCCGGGACCAAGTCGCTAGAGACGCGGTGTCAGATGGACTTCTCGATCCTGAACTATGACTGGCGTCACTCCTTGCGGTTTGGTCGTAGCGTTACCGAACCGTTACTCGGATCGTGTCATAGGGCCAGCAAAACCCTTGTCTCAGAGTTGCACTACGGGCGGTGAGCCGCGATCGGCCCACCGCCCGTAGGCACGGCTTGTAGCGTACGACCTGCACTGAAGGTGCCCATCAGGGTCAGAAGATGCCCATCAGGGTCAGATCGGTCGTCGTCTGTGGCGCGGTCACTCGCCGCGAACAACCGCCATCATGGAATCCGGATCGACGAACTTCACCCGCGGTCGTTTACGGGGCTTGCCCGCCGCCTTCTCCGCCTTATCGATCAAGGTCCAGCCCGAGAAATCGACGACTTCCGGCACCCTCTGAGAGATGAGATCCGCGAAGGACTCCTCGTCCTGCGGCGGATCCGCGAGAGCATCGGCAACGTAGTCTTGAAGGAGCAGGTCAACGGTGTCGGCCGCACACTTCTTGTTCGTTCCGATGACACCGGACGGACCACGCTTGACCCACCCCGTGGCGTAGACACCCTGAAGGGGCTCGCGGCTGTCCAGCGTGACGACCCGGCCTTCATCGTTCGCGATGACTCCGCGAGTATCGTCAAATGGCACGCCCGGAACCGGGACGCCGCGGTACCCGACAGCGCGCAGAATCAGGCCCGTCTCGATGCTCTCGGTGGCGTCGGTCGGAACGGCGACGATCCCGCCCCCCTCAGTCGCTTTCAGTTCATTGCGAGTGATGGTGACAGCCTCGACCCGGTCCGACCCGGAGATCTCGGTAGGGGAGGTGAGGTAGCGCAGCACCAGACGTTTCGGAGCACTCGTATCGCCCTCTTCGGCAACCTTGCGGGCCAGGGAGATCTTGGCTTTGACCGATGACTCGGTCTCCGGCGAATCAAGGATGCCCTGCGTGACCCCATCGATCTCAACGTCGTCCGGGTCGATCACCAAGTCGACATCCGGCAGATGCCGCAGGGCCATCATCTCGGGATTGGTGTAGCCGGCCTGTGCGACACCACGACGGCCGAGAACCACTACCTCCCGGATATTGCTGGTACGCAGCACCTCGAGCGCGTGGTCTGCGATGTCCGTGCGGTCGAGGGTGTCCGGATCGGTGAGGAGGATACGGGCGACGTCGAGTGCCACGTTGCCGTTGCCGACGATCACGGCCCGCTCGCCGCTGAGATCAAAGGTCCGGTCCTTGTAATCGGGATGGCCGTTGTACCAGCCGACGAACTCGGTGGCCGTGTGGCTGCCGGGCAGATCTTCACCGTCGATGCCGAGGCGTCGATCTGATGATGCGCCGACGGCATAGATGACAGCATGATTGTGGGCGAGCAGTTCGTCATGGGTCAGATCCTCACCGATCTCGACCCCGAGGTGCAGCCTGAAGTTCTTGCGTCGCTCCAGTGTGCGGAAGATGTCGGCGACCGCCTTCGTGCCGGGGTGGTCTGGTGCGACACCGAAGCGCACCAGCCCGTACGGGGTGAGCAGGCGCTCGAACATATCGACCTGCACGCCCTTGAGTGCGATCAGCTCTGAGGCCGCGTAGAACGCAGCCGGCCCCGAGCCGACGATCGCCACCCGCATCCCGGAGAAGTCGGCTTTCCGCCAGAGCGGTTTCGGAACGTCGAGCTGACCGGTTTCCACTGGGTGCTGTTCGAAGTAGTCGGCGTTGAGCTCGATGAACGGCAGTTCCGGATCGTCCAACTCGTCTTCGGCCTTGATCGCCTCGACCGGACAGGCCTCCACGCACGCCCCGCAATCTATACAACTCTGCGGATCGATGTGCAGCATCTCCGTACGCATGAAGTCTGGTTCATCGGGTGTGGGATGAATGGCGTTGACCGGGCATACGTCGACGCATGAGGCCTCGTTGCAACAGGCTTGCAGGATAACAAAAGTCACGAGGATCGCCTCCAATATCTGACAGTCACGTCTACTGTGAGGCCTAATATAGTGGTGTGTCAACCAAGTGAGACCTGACTCTCGACTACCACGAACGATTCATCTAACGTCGATGTCACTGTCGGTGCGTTCGTCACGCGAGTCGAGCGGCCGACGCGCACCATGAAGGAGTGTCATGACCGAGAAGAAGCGCATGGTGGTGTGTGCGAGTCACAGTCCAGGGATGGAGCGCGACACCGACCACGTCTTCGGTGCCGAGTTCCGGGCCGGTCTGGCCGATGCACGCGCCCAGGTAGCCGAGTTCGACCCCGATTTCGTCGTCTTGTTCGGCGGCGACCACCGCCGTGCTTTCCGGCACATCGTCCCCACTTTCGCGGTCGCCCTGTCGGCCGCACTACTTCCCGAGGGAGGGCACGCCGAAGGAACGCTGGATATCCCGGCCGACATCGCCAACGACCTCGCCGACCATCTGCTGGATTCTGACTTCGACATCTCGGTCTGCCGGGATGTGAGTCTAGACCACGCCTTCGCGCAGCCTCTGAGAGACCTGGCGGGCGATCCCAACGCGTATCCGGTGATTCCGGTGCCCATAAACTGCGCCACCGGGCCACTGCCCTCCGCGGCCCGAGTCCTATCGTTCGGTGAGGCGGTTGGGCGATTCCTCGACACCTGCGACGCCCGCGTGCTCGTCATTGGGACCGGAGGGTTGTCGCACTCGCCACCGAGCCTCGAACTCGATGCTTATGACATCAGTGACGAGGAGCGACGCCGCGTCATCGCCGACGGTGCTGCTGCCGCACGCAAGAAGATCAAGCCGCAGTGGGACAAGGCCTTTCTGGGGGCACTGGCCGAGTGGGACACGGCGGAACTCACCGCGCTCACTGACGATGCGCGTGCCCAGGCAGGCGTCGGCGCTCATGAGGTACGGACCTGGCTCGCTGCAGGAGCCGCCGGCGGAGGTACACCGCTCGACACACTCGTCTACCAACCGGTCGAGGAGTGGATCACCGGGATGGGCGTCGCCGTGTCGCGGTGAGTCGCGCAGTCGGACAGGACAACTGATCGCAAGGAAAGGTAGATCGCGATGGTGGATTTCGACAGGGAAGAGGTTGAGGCCGCTTTCCGGCACTATTTCATGGTCGGCCAGGTAGCCGAGGACTGGGAAGCGTGGGCGCGTCTGTTCACCGACGACGCCACGTACACCGACCATTTCTACGGCACCTTCACCGGACCGAGTGAGATCACCCGGTTCATCGAAGGCACGATGGGCGCCGCGCCACAGGTGTACAACCCACTGGTCTGGTACCTGATCGACGGAAGTCGAGTGGTGTACAAGGTCCTCAACCGCGCCGACAACCCCGAACCCGGTGCCCCGCCGATCGACTTTCCCTCCATGCAGATCATCCAATACGCGGGTGACGGGAAGTGGCGGTCCGAAGAAGACGTATGGGTGATGGGTGAGATGAAGAACTTCGCCAAGGAGTACGCCCAGGCATCCGCGCAGTGGCCGCAGACGCTCGATGAGAAGCTCAGTCGTAAGGATTGGGGCACGTGGGTGGATTGGGCACGACCCGAGCCCGGACACGTCGCGCGGCCGTCCTGGGTCGATCGCGAGGACTTCACGCCGTTCGCCAGTATCCACGAGATCGATTTCGGCATTCGTTCGCATTGAGCAACACCAGAGACTGCTGCCCCGGAGTCGTCACTCCGGGGCAGCAGTCTCTGAGTTGATCAAGTCAGAATCAACGACCCTGCCAGACTGGGGCGCGCTTCTCTGCGAAAGCCCGCGGTCCCTCCTTGGCGTCTTCAGAATAGGCGACCGTCTCGAGCGCAGCACTGGTCATTTCCCAACCGATGCTTTCCGTAGGTCGGTCTCCGCTCTCTGTCTGCGCCAGTGCGATTCGCTTGGTTGCGGCCACTGCGAGAGGCGCATTGGCCGCAATCTTCGCAGCGAGTTCCAGCGCAACGTCGACGACATCGACGGCAGGCACCACACGGTTGATCAGATGAAGCTCGAGGGCCTGGGCCGCCGTGATCGGTTCGCCGGTCAGGAGCAGCTCCATGGCGACGGCCTGCGGGAGTTTAGCGGCGAGTCGGAACGCACCACCGGCGCCGGCGATCAGACCCCGCGCCACCTCGGGCAGACCGAATACCGCAGTATCCGCGGCAACGACAAGATCGCTGGCGAGCACCAGTTCGGTTCCCCCGCCCAGCGCCGGTCCGTTGACGGCCGCGATAGTGGGTTTGCTGATCGCTTGTCCGACATAGCCTGCCAGGCCCCACTTCTCGCGCCCGGGCGGGATCACGGCCTCTCCACGCGTGATGGCCTTGAGATCAGCGCCGGCGCAGAAGGCCTTGTCTCCGGCACCGGTGAGTACCACTGCGCGAACATCAGGGTCTTTATCAGCTTCCGCCAAGGCATCCCCCACCAGAATGCACATATCGGCATTGACGGCGTTGCGCGCCTGCGGACGGTTCAAGGTGATGAGCATGACGTGGCCCCGGCGCTCGATCAGTGCGGGAGCTTCTGGTGTGTTGGTCAAGGAATTCCTCCAAACAATTGCGGAACAATGGACAAGGGTCATGCCCAGACGTCTGCGATGTCGACCGCGCGCCGAGGCGGGGGCGTCGGCGTGGCGGTTGACGTGCGTGAGAACGACGGAGCAGGAGCAGGCTGGGTGACGCCGTCGATCGTAGTGAACACCTCGCGATCGACGTTGTGCGGATCGCTCTCGGCCTCGGCGAAAGTCAGCACCGGAGTGACACACGCATCCACACCCGCGAACAGGGCGGCCCACTCATCACGCGAGCGCGAGGCGAAACGCTCTGTGAAGATCTTGCGCATGCGCGGATAGTTGGCAGGATCACGCTGGGCGCCGATCTCGTCCGCATCGATCTCGAGCGTCTTCAACATCGTTGCGAAGAACTGCGGTTCAAGAGCGCCGACCGCGACGTACTTTCCGTCCGAGCATTCGTAAGTGTCGTAGAACGGAGCGGAGCCATCGAAAACGTTCTCGCCCCGATCATCTGACCAACGGCCGGTTCCGCGCATCGCCCACAGGAGATGCCCGAGTGCAGCCGTTCCATTCACGATCGCGGCGTCGACCACCTGCCCGCGCCCAGATGACTGACGTTCGACGAGTGCAGAGATCAATCCGACTACCAGGAACATCGAACCGCCGCCGAAATCTCCGAAGAGATTCAGCGGCGGAACGGGGCGTTCACCCGCCCGTCCCACAGCGTGGAGCAATCCGGTCGTCGAGATGTAGTTCAGGTCGTGACCGGCTTCCGTAGCCCTCGGCCCGGTTTGTCCCCATCCGGTCATTCGACCGTAGATCAACCGGGGATTGAGGACAGCTACGTCATCGGGGCCGAGGCCGACCCGCTCGGTCACCCCCGGCCGGAAGCCCTCGATCAGGATGTCGGCCTCTTGCACGAGGCGTTTGATATCGACCAGGTCTTCGGGATCCTTCAGGTCGGCTTCCACGATCGTGCGATTGCGAAGTCCTGCACTCGCTGGTTGTCCCTCCGCTGGGAGACCGCCGGGACGCTGTACGCGTACAACGTCGGCACCGAGGTCGCCGAGAACCATCGCCGCATGGGGACCAGGTCCCACCCCAGCGAGTTCGAGAACTCGGATACCCGCAAGCGGGCCTACTCGTGGCGTCACCTCGCTTGAGCGGTCAGTCACTGGACGGCAGCGGCTTGGCGCTCTTGATGTCCAGCGCCGTCCCATCGAGTGAGAGGCTTCCCGCGCCGGGCTTGGTGACCAGAACCTCGACGGTGTCCTCGGCGTCGACGTACCGCTTGCCGAGCTGGGTACCGCCGTCGAGTCCGCCGGCGGCGGTCAGGCCTGCCGCCGGCGACTGGCCCACGTCGATCATCGGGTGGCCGCCGCAGGCCAGCTCGACCTCGCCCGCGGGCGCTTTGATGACGATCACCTGCGTGTCACAGACCTGGCTTTGCAGACGACTTCCGGTTTTCAACACGGTCTCTCCTTTGTTCCTTTGATTCGGCTGGTGTGCGGATCTCCGGCTTATGCGCCAGTCGCTGCGGAGGGTTCCGCGATGTCCGCGATGATGTTCTTGCGCAAGATCTTGCCCGTCGCAGTGACCGGAAGGGCATCGAGAAAGATGACCTGGTCCGGCGTTCGGGACCCACGCAGACGTTCCCGGACGTACGCGCGCAGTTCCTCGGCGTCGGGGGACGTCCCCGATTCGACGACCACGGCTGCCACGATGGCTTCGCCCCAATGATCGTCCGGCACCCCGACGACCACCACCGAACGTACTGCCGGATGGTGTACCAACACGTCCTCGATCTCGGCGGGCGCGATGTTCTCCCCGCCGCGGATGATCGTGTCATCGTTGCGGCCGACGATGAACAGGAAGCCTTCGGAGTCCGTGTACGCGAGATCCTTCGTGGGGAACCAGCCTTCGTCATCGAGAACCGATCCAGCCCCCATGTACTCACCCGAGACCTGCGGTCCGCGTACCCACAACTCACCTTGTTCGCCATCGGCCACCGGAACACCGTCGGCATCCCGGAGTTGGATCTCGATGCCGGGTACCGGCCGGCCGATAGATCCTAGACGTGCCTGCACACCCGGGTCATCGCTCTCCACCGCGGCACGGTGATCGTCGGGACCCAGCAATGCGATGGTCGAACTGGTTTCGGTGAGCCCGTACGCATTGACGAAACCGACTCCGGGGAACGCCCGCACCGCGGCTTCAAGAGTGGGCCGTGGCATCCGGGCACCGCCGTACGATAGCGACGCGAGCGTGGGAACGTCAGCTGGTTCACCGGCAAGATCATCGACGATCCGCTCCAGCATCGTCGGAACAACCATGGCCGAGGTGGCGCCCTCACTCCGCACCAGGTCCAGCCACCCGCCTGCATCGAACTGGGGAAGGTAGATCAAGCGCCGACCCGCATAGATGTTCGTCAGGATCGTGCCCATACCAGCGACGTGGTAGGGCGGAACGCTGATCAGCGCGCCGTCCGTCGCGGCCGCGGACCCGTACTCGACCGTGCCCATGACATAGCTGAGCAGGTGACTGTGCCGGAGGATCACACCCTTCGGTGCCGATGTCGTCCCGCTGGTGAACAGGATGATCGCGGGATCGTCCGGGTCGACGTCCGCAGCAGGAATGGGGTCCGCCGAGGCAGCCCGCGCGGCGGCGGCGAAGTCATCGGTGGTCATTACATTGGGGATCGACGACAGCTCCGATGCGTACCGCGTATCCGCGATCACCAACGGGGAATCGGTGCGGGCGATCAACTGCTCCAGTTGCGCGGTGGCCAAACGGTAGTTGACCGGTACGAATGGAACGCCGGCATGGGCGGAGGCGAACAGCAGGACCGGCAGTTCCAGCCCGGAGTTGCCTAGGAAGACGACGTTCTTGGCCTCGGACCGCGCGATGACGGTGGCCGCGCCGGCGACCAGTTCGCCGAACTCGGCGTAAGTCAGTGAGGTTCCGTCGACCGTGATGGCCGATCGGTCGGGATTGCCCGACGTCGCCATGTCCAAGATCAGCGAGATGCTCATAGAAACTTCCAAATCTCTCGTGCGAATGACGTAGGTCACTCCTGGCTCAGACCATAGTAGATCATCTGACGCTATGTCCATGCTGGGGGTTGATGAATTCCAATGCGGGCAGGTGCGACATACGTGCAGTTCAAAAACCACAGCGCAGCGCGAGGACTACGGGGGATAGCGCCATCCGGTCAACTGGTAGTGGGTCTTGAGTATCGATGATCTGACATCTAGGGTCAGGTGCGTATGCCGTACGGCGCAATGAGTTCCCAATCGAAAGGCAGCCGAGATGGCGCTTGCCATATCTTCCGAACACATCGACCTGGCCGAAGCCGCGGCCGGCCATCTAGCGAGGCAGGCTGTTCGCCAGGCCGCCCGAGACTCCCTCGACGGTCCCGTCGACCTCGGAAAGTTCTGGTCGGACACGGCAGACCTCGGTTGGCTGGGATTGCACCTGCCCGAAGAATACGGAGGCTCGGGCTTCGGTATTGCCGAACTGACCGTTGTGCTCGAGGCATTGGGGCACGAGTTGGCCCCCGGACCGTTCCTGCCCACCGTGATCGCGTCGGCAGTCATCGCGCACGCGGGCAGCAGTGAGCTGTGCGCTGAACTCCTGCCGGGTCTCGCCGACGGGTCGACCGTCGGCGCGGTCGGCCTGGCCGCCGGACTCGCCCGCGACGACGCTGGTTCGATCAGCGGTCAGGTGCGTGCGGTGTTGTCGGCCCCGGAGGCGGATCTGCTGGTCCTCACACTCGGGGACGACCTCGTCGTACTCGACAAGACCGCAGCCGGCGTGGACGTCACGGCAGCCAACGCCCTCGACACGACCCGTGGTCTCGGCACCGTTTCATGCGCCGGTGTCACGGTCCCTGCGAACCGTATCCTGAGCGGCGCAGCCCGCTCCGGTCGCAGTCTCCTGCGTGTTCTGGCGTCAGCCGAGGCCATCGGCGGCGCGCTCGCCTGTCTTGAGATGGCCACCGACTACGCCAAGGTCCGTGAACAGTTCGGCCGAACGATCGGATCGTTTCAGGCAGTCAAGCACCACTGCGCGAACATGCTCGTCGCTACCGAGGCGACGATTGCGGCTACCTGGGATGCCGCACGCGCGAACGACATCGACGGCACTTGGTTCGCATCGGCCGTTGCTGCTTCGTATGCGGGCCCGACCCAGCTGAAGAACGCCCGGATGAACATCCAGCTCCACGGTGGTATCGGGTTCACCTGGGAGCATGACGCGCACCTGTACCTGCGCAGGGCCACCACCGTTGCGGCGATTCTCGCCGACGGTGTCAATCCACTCTCCGACATCGTCGCGGCATACCGCGCGGGCGAGGCTCACGGCGCATCCTTCGAGCTGCCGGAAGAGGCCGACGAGTTTCGAGCGGCCGCGCGGGCCGAGGCCGAAGCCGTTCGATCCCTGCCGGAGGCGCAGCGCCGTGATCACCTCGTCGACAGCGGCTACCTCGTCCCCCACTGGCGCAAGCCGTGGGGCCGCGAAGCCGGCGCGATCGAGCAGTTGGTCATCGAGGAGGAATTCGAAGGCATCGATCTTCCGGATCTGGGGATCACGGGCTGGGTCAACCTGACGATCGCGCAGGTGGGTTCGGATGATCAACGAGCGCGCTGGATCGAGCCGGTACTCCGGGGCCGCGACCAGTGGTGCCAGCTCTTCAGCGAACCCGGAGCGGGTTCCGATGCCGCCGCCGTCCGTACTGTCGGCAAGAAGGTCGACGGCGGCTGGCGGGTCACCGGACAGAAGGTTTGGACTAGTGTCGCGCTCGAGTGCCAGTGGGGTCTGGCGACTGTTCGCACCGACCCCGACGCGTCGAAGCACGCGGGCGTGACCATGATGGCCATCGATCTCTCCTCCGAGGGAGTCCAGATCCGTCCGCTGCGCGAGATCACCGGCGATGCGCTGTTCAACGAGGTGTTCTTCGACGATGTCTTCGTCCCCGACTCCGACGTGGTCGGAGAAGTCGGCGAAGGCTGGAAGGTCGCAAGGGCCACACTGGGGAATGAGCGGGTATCCATCGGTGGTGGCAGTGGTTCCATCGAGTTCGGGCCTGCAGAGTTGGTGAAGGTTCTCGATGAGAGCAGCGCCACCGACGGAGACCTCCGAGTCGGTGAGATGATCGCCGAAGACCACACCCTGCGTCTGCTCAATCTTCGTCAGGCCGCCCGAGCAGTCATCGGCGCGGGACCCGGGCCAGAAGCCAACGTCACGAAGTTGGTGAAAGCCGAACACTCCCAACGTATTACCGAGTTGGGTGTCGACCTGGCAGGAACCGCAGCAGTCGCCGGCGGTACTCCGGAGTTGACATACGCCTATCTCTTCGCACGGTGTCTGACGATCGCCGGCGGCACGTCGGAGATCATGCGCAACACGATCGCCGAGCGCCTGCTGGGCCTTCCGCGAGATCCGCTGGCGCGCTAAGCAGACAGCCCCTCGGGTCGATGGAGAAGTCCGTGACCCGAAGGGCGCAGGCCCGAAGCGGCCGATTCCACGAGGATGGCCCCTGCCGATATCGGCAGGGGCCATCTGGTTCGCGTCTGATCGAACGGTAGTGACACTGCGGACGTCGGCCCCGCCCTCCCCGACGAGCGCTACCGCCGTCCGCCGATCTGATCGACCTATTCGCCCCGTGCTCCAGACCAGAGTGCCCATCGACGAGTTGGCCGGTCGAACCACGATCTGCTGATCAGAGCTGGGTTGGATGCTGACCCGACTGCCGGCGCAAGGTGACCCGATAGGTGTACTGCTCGGGCAGAAAGTGACTCACCGCCAGCTCGACGGCTCTGTCCCGCCTATCGAGGTACAGCCGATCGACCCTCAGCACCGGGTGCCCGACTCGGCAGCCCAGCGCATCGGCGATCTCGTCATCAGCCGCTACCGCCGTGATCGACTGTGAACAGGTCTCGATCGGGCTGACCAGATGCGGCTCGAGCAGTCCGATCATGGTGTGCGGACTGACCGCGCCCTCGACGAGTTCCTGCGCACCCCGCAGAAGTCTGCCGATCTCCTCCGGCCAGAAGACCCGGGTCAGGACGAACGGGGTCACCCCGTGCAAACGTCTCAATTCCAGGCGGCACACCCTGTCGGTATCGACCCGAAGGCGCCCGGCAGCGGCCAGATCCACCATCGTCTCCAGTGGCCGGACGATCTCCATGTCGGTGTCGTCCGAGAGAGCCATCAAGTCTTCGATGGAACCGAGCTGGCGCAGATAGCGCCCGTGTTCCCGGGCGACGAAGGTTCCCTTCCCTGGAACCCGGTACACAATGCCCTCGGCAACCAGATCCACGAAGGCCCGCCGCACCGTCTGCCGACTCAGCGCGAATTCCTCGGTCAGGTCGGCCTCTGTGGGCAGTCGCTCACCGACTCGATAGCGCCCCGTCCCGATCCGGGAGCGCAGTTCATTGGCGAGCGCTCGGTACGCCGGCTCCGCCGACCCCGGCGAGCTCATCCTGCCCCACCTGCCACGGTCCGCCACCCGCCCTGATCGACGAGCCTCACCACCAGTCCAGGTCTGTGCCAGTTCCGCATCATCACGATAGGCGATGGACGCGGCTCAGATATCGCCGCGCGCCATCAACTGCGAGGCGATCACATTGCGCTGGATCTCGTTGGTTCCCTCACCGACGATCATCAGCGGCGCATCCCGGAAGTAGCGTTCGGCGTCGTACTCGGTGGAGTACCCGTAGCCGCCGTGGATCCGCACGGCGTTCAGCGCGATCTCCATCGCCACCTCGGAGGCGTACAGCTTGGCCATCCCGGCCTCCATGTCGCACCGGTCGCCGCTCTCGTAGCGCCGCGACGCGTACCAGGTGAGCTGGCGAGCCGCGGTCAGCTTGGTGGCCATCTCCGCCAGGTAGTTGCCGATCGACTGGTGCTTCCAGATCGGCTTGCCGAAGGACTCTCGCTGCGCCGCATAGGCCATCGAATCCTCCAGAGCAGCTGTCGCCACCCCGAGGGCCCGCGAGGCCACCTGGATCCGACCGGTCTCCAGGCCCTTCATCATCTGTCCGAATCCCTTACCCGGTTCGCCGCCGAGGACCGCCGACGCAGGCACCCGGTACCCGTCGAACGAGAGCTCACATGTTTCGACTCCCTTGTAGCCGAGCTTCGGCAGGTCACGGGAGACGGTCAACCCGGGTCCGTGCTCGCAGAGCACCACCGAGATCCCCTTGTGCCGCGGCTCCGCGGCCGGGTCGGTCTTGCACAGCAGCGCGATCAGGCCGGACCGGCGGGCATTGGAGATCCACGTCTTGGACCCGGAGATCACCAGGTCGTCGCCGTCGGCCTTCGCCACCGTCGAGATGCTCTGCAGGTCCGATCCGCCGCTCGGCTCGGTGAGCGCCATCGTCGCCCGCAGTTCCCCGGTCGCCATCTTCGGCAGGTACTGCTGTTTCTGCTCCTCGGTGCCGAACAGCACCAGCAGCTTGGCGACGACGGTGTGGCCACCCATCGCACCGGCCAGGCTCATCCAACCGCGCGCCAGTTCCTGAGTCACCTGCGCATAGCAGGTCATCGAGACCGGTGACCCGCCGTACTCCTCCGGAACGGCCAGACCGTAGATCCCGATGGCCTTCATCTGCTCGATCCACTTCTCGGGATACTCGTTGGCGTGTTCGACCTCCTGAACCGTCGGCTTCACCTCGCGGTCGATGAAGGCTCGGACGGTTTGGACGAGGTATTCCTCTTCCGAATTGAGTTCGCTCATGGTTCCCACACTGTGTTTCGATTGACGGGTCGTATTTGTACGGCCAAACTATGCCTTAGCGAGCTCCGAGGTCAAGTGATCTTTCACTGATCACCCGTCGGTGGTAAGACTGCACGTTGAGAGTTTTGGCCGGATGTTTGTTTGGAGAGGTAGCACATGAGTAGCCCTTGCCGGGTGGCGCTGGTCGCGCCAGCTTCGGATGACCGTAAAGCACGCAAAGCTCTGGCATCAGCTGCGGACGTGGTGGTCCTCGACCTCGAAGACGCGGTGCTGCCGGCCGATAAGGACTCGGCACGCGAGGCGGCCGCGGCACTGATTCGCGAGTTCGGCGGCGACCGACCGGTATCGGTGCGGATCAACGCGCTCGGAACGGCCTGGGCCGACGACGATCTCGCGACCTGCGCTGCGCTCGACACCCTGCAGAGCATCGTCTTGCCGAAGGCTGAGACTCCTGCACAGATCGTCGCCGTCGACCGGGCGCTGGGCGACTCCGCCGCCACCATCAGCGCATTGATCGAAACTGCGATCGGCGTGCGAGACGTCGACACCATCGCAGCTGCAGCGCCGCGGCTGGAGTCGCTGATCATCGGGTACGCCGACCTGGCAGCGGATCTCGGCCGCTCGGCCGCGATCTCTCGCTCGGCATGGGAACCCATCCAGGACCGGGTGCTGATCGCCGCCCGCGCTGCAGGACTCACTGTCACCGACGGCCCGCACCTGACGATCGCCGACGACGACGATTACCGCACCACGAAGACCCGCGTCCGCGATCTCGGTTTCGACGGAACCTGGGTGATCCATCCGCAGCAGATCGCCTCCGCTCTCGCGATCTTCACCCCGGAGGATGACGCCATCCGCGACGCGGAACGGGTCCTGGAAGCGCTGGAGCAAGCGGCCGACACCGGTGCCGGCGCGGCCTCGCTGGATGGCCGCATGCTCGACGAAGCCCTGGCCGTGGCCGCACGCCGAACCCTGAGGAAAGCAGGAAAAGATGTCTGACGCCGTTCGAGTCGGTGGGCCCTACTTCAACGACCTGCACCGTGGTCAGGTCTTCGACACCGCCCCGTCTGTCACCCTCACGGAGGGCATGGCGGCCACTCATCAGGCAATCCTCGGCGATCGGCTGCGGCTGCCGCTCGATCGGATGCTGTCCGAGCAGGTGACCGGACAGCCCGGGCTGGCCCATTCGGCGTTGGTGACCGATCTAGCCATCGGGCAGTCGACGCTGGTCACCCACCACGTCAAAGCAAACCTGTTCTATCGGGGACTCCGGTTGCTCCATCACCCGCATATCGGCGACACCCTGACCACCCGCACCACGGTGGCCGGGCTGCGCCGCAATTCTCTGCGCGAGGGCCGGGCACCGACCGGCCTGGTCGCGCTGCACATGCACACGACCGATCAAACCGGGCGGCCGGTACTCGACTTTCACCGCTGTGCCATGCTTCCGCTGTCACCGCACGCCGATCCGGAGAGTTGCCATCACACGGACGATCTGTCCGCCGTCGGCAACGACAACCTCCTCCCCCCGCCCTCGCCGGAATGGGATCTGACCGCCTTCCGGGCGACCGTCGGCGGCGAACACTTCTCTCCCGACCTCGCCGGCCGAAGCTTCTTGAGCAGCGGCGACGTGGTCTCCAGCGCACCGGAACTGGCTCGGCTGACCTTGAATGTGGCAGCGACCCATCACGACGATAGGGCCACCGGCTCACGCCTGGTCTACGGCGGTCACACCATCGGCATCGCGATGGCCCAAGCCTCCCGGGCGTTGCCGAATCTGGTGACCCTGCTGTCCTGGGATGCCTGTGACCACACCGGCCCCGTACACGAGGGAGATACGCTCACCAGTGAGCTGACGGTGCTCGCCGCTGAGCCTCGCGATTCCGGCGGCGCTGTTCGACTGCGGTCGATCGTCCACGCCCACAGCGGCTCGGCGGAGCCTCGACCGGTCCTGGACTGGCACTTCTGGGCCCTCATGGCCTGACCCCGCCACCCGTTGCGGCTCCAGCGATCCGGACTACGGTCGTGGCCTCACAGCAGCGGCGGGATCCGCGCATCGATCAGATGCGGCCCCTCGTCCACGACGGCGGCCGCAAACTGCTCGGCCAGTTCCTCGCAGGTGGTGGCGACGGTGGCCGGCACCCCGAATCCCTCGGCGATCTTTGCGAAGTCCATATCCGGGTTCGCCAGATCCAGCAGTTCCTTCGCCTTGGGTCCACCCTCCCCCGCCCCGGTGCGGGACAGTTCCAGCCGCAGGATCGCGTAGGCGTGGTTGTTCAGCAGCACCACGGTCACGTTCAGGTTCTCCCGCGCCATCGTCCACAGCGCGGAGATGGTGTAGGCGGCGCTGCCGTCGGCCTGCAGGGCGAGCACCGGCCGGTCCGGCTCGGCGACCGCCGCCCCGACGGCCACCGGCAGCCCCTGGCCGATGGCCCCGCCGGTCAGGGTGAGCACATCGTGTTTGGGCGAACCGGCGGTGGCGGCCGGCAGCAGCAGGCCCGAGGTGTTGGTCTCGTCGGAGATGATCGCGTTCTCGGGCAGCAGCGCCCCGATCACCTGCACCCAGTTGGCGGCGTCGAGCGGTCCCGACGGGAGCTCAGGCACCGCCGCCGGGGCCGGCCGGGGCTCGACGTCCGGGGCCACCAGCCCGGCCAGTTCCTCGAGAGCGGCCACCACGTCCACCCCGGTCTCGGCGAGAGTGTGCAGCTGCGCGCCCTCGGGCACCAGACTGCTGGCCTTGCCGGGGTAGGCGAAGAACGACACGGGGGCGGCGGCCCCGGCCACGATCAGATGCGCGGCCCCGTCGAGCTGAGCCTGCGCGGCCTCGGCCAGGTAGCCGAGCCGGTCCATCGCCGGCACCCCGGCGCCGCGCGTGTGCCGGACCGGGAAGGTCTCCACCAGCGGTGTGGCCCCGGTCGCGGCGGCGATGCGGTCGGCGGCCCGCTGTCCACGCTCCCCGGCGGCGGGGCCGCCGATCAGAAGTACCGCCCGTTCGCCGCTGCGCAGCATCTCGGCGATCTGCTGCACTGTCGCCCGATCCGGGGCGGTGGCCCCGGCGACGCCGGCCGGTGCGGCCGGCACACCGCCCTCGCTCCAGGAGATGTCGGCGGGCAGGATCAGGTTGGCCACCCGGCCCGGGGTGGCCTGAGCAGCGGCGACGGCCTCGGCGGTGTCGGTCCCGATGGTGGTGCCGTCGGAGATCCGGCGCACCCAGCCGTGGGTCCATTCGGCGAGCGGTTCGATATCGGATTCGAGCGGCGCGTCGTACTGCTTGTGATAGGTGGCGTGGTCGCCGATCACGTTGACCAGGGGTACGCGAGCTCTGCGGGCGTTGTGCAGATTCGCCAGCCCGTTGCCCAGGCCGGCACCGAGGTGCAGCAGCGTGGCCGCCGGCGTGCCGGTCATCCGGGCGTAGCCGTCGGCGGCCCCGGTGACCACCCCCTCGAACAGGCACAGCACGCCGCGCATCTCGGGGACGTCGTCCAGGGCGGCGACGAAGTGCATCTCGGAGGTACCGGGGTTGGCGAAACACACCCTCACGCCCGAGTCGAGCAGGGTGGTCATCAGCGCCTGGGCACCAGTGGTCATCGTGCGTCCCTTCAGTGGTGGTCCGGGAGGCTCAGCAGCGCCCCGGGGTTGAGGATGCCTGCCGGATCGAAGGCGCGTTTGACGGCGCTCATCAACTCCAGCACGGCGGGGTCTTCCAGATCGCGGTAGTGGCCGGCCTTGATCCGGCCGAGTCCGTGCTCGCCGGCGATGGCGCCGCCGAGTTCCACTGCGGCGGAGAAGATCTCGTGCAGCAGCTGGTGGCGTACGGCTTCGTCGGGGCAGAAGACGGCCAGATGAACATTGCCGTCGCCGGCATGCCCGCAGCCCACCACGCCGGCTCCCGCCCGCCCGGCGAGTTCCCGGGCCCGGTCGAGGAAGCCGGACATCTGGGCGCGCGGCACCACGGTGTCGATCACGTCGTCGGCCCCGGCCGCCTTGCCCATCCAGAAGGCCTTCTCCCTGGCCTCGATCAGGGTCCGCGCCGAAGGGCCTTCCAGGACGTACAGATCCAGCGCCCCGAGTGATTCGGCCAGCTCCCCAAGCAGTTGCACGTCGGCGTCGAGACGGTCGCGCTCCCGGCTTTCGAGCCCGACGACCAGGTAGGCCTGTGCGGCCTGCCGGACGTCCTCCGGAACCCCGAGGTCGAGGTTCTGTGCGGCACTGATGGCGGCGAGGGTGAAGGCGTCGATGTATTCGAGCAGGTCCGGGTCCACGCCGGTGCGCAGCACGGCCGGCACCGCGTCGGTGACCGCGCGCAGATCGGGGAATGGGACCAGCAGGGTGGCCGCATGCGCCAGGCGCGGGTACAGCCGCACGGTCACCTCGGTGGCCAGCGCGAGGGTGCCCTCGGAGCCGATGATGAGCTGGGTGAGGTCGTAACCGCTGGAGAGTTTGGTGATCTTGCCACCGAGGCGGATCAGCCGTCCGGTGGGCAGCGCCGCCTGCAGCCCCAGCACGTTGTGCCGGGTGACGCCGTACTTGACCGCGCGCATGCCGCCGGCGTTGGTGCCGACGTTGCCGCCCAGGCTCGCGCTCTGCTCCCCGGGGAAGACCTGGTACGCCAGGCCGTGTTCGGCGGTGGCGGCGTCGAGCCGGGCCAGGGTCACGCCGGGCTGGACCACCGCGACCTGGTTGGCCACGTCGATCTCGACGATGGAGTCCATCTTCTCGAAGGAGACCACCAGGCCGTCCGGCAACGGACGCGCGGCCCCGGACAGGCCGGTGCCGCTCCCGCGTGCGGTGACCGGCACCCCGGCCGACGAGGCGACCGCCAGCAGCGCCGCCACCTGCTCTGCCGTCTCCGGCCGGGCCACGAAGCGCGGGACGACCGGGTCGCCCACGAGGGCTTCGTCGTGGCTGTAGTCGGGACCGGCGTCCGTTCCGGTGAGTAGGTTCCCGGCGCCGACGACGGCGGCGAAGCTCTCGGCGATTCCGTCGGCTCCCTGGGACATCGGTCACCTCGCAGGTCATTGGGTACGGTCGTGTATCCGAACTGAACGTACGCCGACCCGCACGGCGGCGACCAGAGAATCTCGTCCCTCGTTACGGACCGATTCACCCGCGCGGCGCCTCCCGAACCGCCGAATCCTAAAGCCTATAGGTTAGTGTCGAGGTGGCCGCAGAACGTCGAGACGCCGGCGGCCGACGATGAACGCAGATCAGGTGAGACAGTGACAGCAGAGCAGACCCCCGTCCCGGTGCTCGATCCCGGGGACCCGATGATCGCCCGGATCGGCGCCGACTCGTCGTCACGCGTCCTGGGCGTGCGCTACCGCGGCCGGACCGCCGCCGGTGCGGCGGTCTGCGAACAGCAGATCACCGCCGCCCGCCTGGACCGGCACGGCTTCATCGGCATCGATTCGCTCGGCGTACTGATCGACGTCGCCGGCGGGGCGCCCACGTACGGTCTGATCTCCGCCGACGCCGAGAACGTGGTCGCCCGGCTGTCGGTGTCGCTGACGCCTGCGGTGGCCGGCCCGGCCACTGTGCTCGTCGCCGGTGAAACCCTCACCGTCGACAGCGTCCGGGGCAATGCGCTCGCCGCCGGGAAGATCTTCGCCGGCGGCGCCGTGATCGGTTCGGTCACCTGCCGGACCATGGCGGTCACCCGGTCGGCGGTCGCACCGCCGGTCGCCGGTCAGGCCGTCGCCGTCGACGATGCCCTCGACAACGGACTCGCGGCGACCGCACCCGCCGCGGACGGCACCGCACTGGCGACGCGCTGGCGGCCGCAGCCGTGGATGGACAACGGCATCGGCTCGGTGCAGGGCGGGGTGATTCTGGGCTGCGCTGCGGCGGTCGCCGACCAGGCCGCCGCGCAGGCCTCGCCGCTGCGCCGGCAGGTGATCGATCTGTCGCTGGAGATCATGCGCTCACCGACTCTGTCCGAGACCGGCTACCGATGGGTCTCGACGGTGCTGCGCAGCGGACGCCGGCTGGCCGTGGTGGACTCGGTGCTCGTCGACGACGACGGTCACCGGTACGCCCAGTCGACGGCGACGGCGATGACCCTCAACTGACCACTTTCCGTCCGCCCGGACGGGCCGGCGCTAGGACGCGTCCGAGGCCAACTGCAGACCCATCGCTCCGATCAGCGCACCGAGTCCCTTGTACGGCCGGACCAGGACGGTGAAGTCGACGATCCTGCCCTGCTCATTCCAGGTGATCACGTCCACGCCCTCCACATCGAGCCTGTCGACGACGGCGGTGAAGCCCAGGACGGCCGAGTCCTCGGCCGTCCACTGTCTGCCGTATTCGATCGTCGGCCCCAGCACCTGGATGGCTGCCCACAGATAGGCGAAGACCTTCTCCCGGCCGCGTTGCGGGGTGTGCACTGCCGGGGACTTGAACACCGCCGCGTCGTCGATCATCTCCCGGAGCCGATCGGGCTGCGGGTCGGCGACGAAGCCGTGCCAGCCGGCCACACCGGCCTGCACATCGATACCTGTACTCATCGGTTCTCCAGTCGTCCCGTCCGCCTGCCGTCTGTCGTACCAGCTCGGGGGCATCGAGGATGCGTAGATCTCGACCAGCCCTCAGATCAGACTGAGAGGCCCACCGGCACGGCGTCGACGATCTGATCCAGATACTCGGTCATCCCGTGGATCGTCTCGCCGCGCGGTGTGGTCCAGACGGTCGCGCCTTCGACGATTCGCGTGATGGCCCAGCCGTCTCCGTCACGCTTCCGGTTCCGCAGCGGAACACTGCTGTGAACGTCGCCCTCGAAAACCCATGCGCGATCCGCGCAGGACAGCGTGACCACGGTATTTCGCTGGTAATCCGACTCGTCTCGGCTGGTCGTGATCTCCACCGAATCGCACCGGATGAGCTCGCCGTCGTCGACGACGAATCCGCCACGGCGAGACGTACCGTCGGGATTCCCGAAGTAGGCCGCCATGAACGACACCGAGCCGCCGGTGCCGTGCGCCCAGCGGTAGAACCACGGCGCCTGCCACGACCGCGGCCCCCACGAGTGGTCCCGCAGTCCGTAACCGGCCACGGTCCTCGATTCACCGTCTATGGTCACATCGCCGGCCACTCGCATGGACTGCTCGTAGTGGTTCGGGGCGAAGGAACCCCCGTCGTCGTCAAAGGTCTCCGCGTACGGCGGACCGACCCGGGAGAAGGTCAATCGCGCAGTCACGCCGACGGTCGGGCTGGTCGACAGCGCCGCCTTCGGATCTGCCAGAGAATGGGGGTCTGCGAGCATGTTGACCTCCCCCTCGAAGGTCACTTCCAGTGACTCCATGGGCTCGAGAACCGTGATCGTCAGGCCACCGCTGCTGAGCCGGTCATTGCCGGTGATCGTCGGGCGGTCGTAGGAGAAGGCCACTCGCCCGTCGGGCAGATACAGGCAGACGGTGCACTCCGCATGGCCTTCATTGGGCCTGTTCGCCAGACGCAGGAACCCGCCGAGTCCGGCATCGCCGTCGTAGAACTGGAAGTACATCGACTCGTTGAAGTTGGGCTCGTCGGTGACGTCGTGGGTGTAGTCGTCGTCGGGGGTCATGCGGCACTGCTCCTGAGGTGGATCTGCGACTGCTCGAGAAGTGCAGCCACACTGTTCTCTATGCTCTCGACGGTGATCCCGCTGTGATCCTCGAACCGGCCTGAGCGGCGTCGATCGACCACCCCCTGCAAGAGGCTCGCCGCCCGCCAGGTGGTGAGCGCGCGGTAGAAGCCGAGACCGTCGAGGTACCTCGCCTCGATGCCCGTTGCGGCCGCATATCGCTCGATGAGCGCGCCTCGGTCCGGGAATCCGCCCGCCCGCGTCGGCGACGGCATGGCGATCGCCGGCTCGTCCGGTGCACGCCAGTCGTCGAGCAGCCAGGCCAGATCGACGAGCGGATCACCGACCGCAGCCAGCTCCCAGTCCAGGACTGCGCTGACCGCGCCGTTGCGGACCAGGAGATTCGAGAGCCGATAGTCTCCGTGGACGATGGCCGACGGCGGCTCCGGGGGCACCGAGCGATCGAGCCCGTCGCAGACCTCACGCCACAACGGATCGAGTGGGGACTGCGTGCCCACCCGGTCCCACATCTGCGCCGCCCGACGGATCTGGCGGCGGACATACGGCGTCGTCGAGGAGAGGTGCCCGAGCCCCACGGAAGCGGGTTCGAGCGTGTGCAGCCGGGCGAGCACATCGATGACGTCCTCGCCGAGCGCCCGCCGAGTGTCCGGATCGAGCCCTTCCGCGTCGGCCTCGCTCTCCAGAACCACGCCGGGCATCTCGGTCATGACGTAGTAGAGGCGCCCGTTCGCATCCGCCCGGTCTGCCACCACCTGCGGGACCGGCACGCCGGTGTTCCTCATCGCCTTGAGGAAGAGTACTTCGCGAGCCATGTCGTGAGCCGTCCCGCCCTCCCCGGGAGGAGGCTGCCGCAGCACCCAGGCGCGCCCGGCCTCATCGGTCATGAGCGACGTCAGATTCGACTGCCCGATTCCGATGCGGCGCAGCGAGACCCCGCCCGAGACGTCGATACCGCTCTCACGCAGCAGGGCTGCCACCATCTCCGGGGTGACCGGCTCGGCAGCGCTCTGTGACCGGACCATTCCGCCTCGCCTCTCGTCTCGCCGGGCAACGCATCGCCCGCCGGAGCGGGTCGATCCACCGGCAGCTCACGCTCAGTCGCGACATTCCCAGCGACAATTACTATTCGAACATAAATTAAATTTCTGTTAGCGTCAAGCCTCGGGAGGATCGCGCACCGATCCTCGGACACCCTTCACACCCACGAGGTCTACCGACATGACACTTCCCGACGTGCTCCGAACTCCACTCACCCTGCCGGTGATGGGCGCGCCGATGTTTCTCGCCTCCGGACCCGAGCTGGTGACCGCGCAGTGCCAGGCCGGAGTGATCGGCACCTTCCCCGCCCTGAACGCGCGGCCGGCGAGCCGCCTCGCCGAGTGGCTCGATCAGATCGACCGGGAGAACACCGCCTTCTCGGCCGCCCATCCCGACGCGATCGTGGCCCCGTTCGGCGTGAACCTGATCGTGCACAAGACGAACGACCGCCTCGAAGAGGACCTGGCGACCATCGTCGACCACCGGGTTCCGATCATCGTCACCTCGCTCGGGGTGAACACGGACGTGATCGAGGCCGTGCACTCGTACGGGGGGATCGTTCTGCACGACGTGGTCAACGACAGGTTCGCCCGCAAGGCCGTGGCCGCCGGCGCCGACGGGCTCATCGCCGTGGCCGCCGGCGCCGGCGGCCACGGCGGCAACATCTCCCCGTTCGCCCTGGTCCAGGAGATCCGTCAGTGGTTCGACGGCCCACTGCTGCTCTCGGGCGCCCTCGGTCACGGCCGGTCGATTCTCGCGGCGCTGGCCGCCGGCGCCGACCTCGCGTATGTGGGTTCGTCGTTCCTCGCCACCGAAGAGGCCACCGCAGTGCCCGAATACAAGGAGATGGTGATCGGTGCGACCGCCGCGGACATCGTCAACAGCGACAAGTTCACCGGGGTGCCCGCCAACTACCTGCGCGGGAGCATCGAGGCCGCGGGCATCGATCCGGCCTCGCTGAGCAGTCTGACACCGGGAGCGTTGACCGTCGACGGCGACGACGGCGCCGGCGGGCCCCGGCCGTGGCGGGACATCTGGGGATGCGGGCAGGGCGTCGCGACGTCGAACTCACTCACCACCGTGCGTGAACTGGTCTCCCGGCTGTCGCAGGAGTTCGAGAGCGCCTCGGACGAACTGGCCGCCCGGCTGCGCCGCTGATCAGGGCTCGCCGTGACGCGGCAGCGACTGGCGACGGAGGGTCACCCGGTAGGTGTACTGCTCCGGCAGGAAGTGGCTGACCGCCAGCTCGATCGCCCGATCGTTCGCATCGAAATACAGCCGGTCGACGCGCAGCACCGGTTCACCGACCGCGCAGCCGAGCGCGGCGGAGACCTCGGCATCGGCCCCGACCGCGGTGATCGACTGCGAGCAGGTCTCGATCGGCGAGTCGAGATGAGGTTCGAGAAGCCCGATCATGGTGTTCGGGCTGACCGCTCCGGCGTGCAGTTCACGTGCGCCCTCGAGCAGTCGGCCTACGTCCTCCGGCCAGTAGACGGCGGTGATCACGAACGGCGTCCGGTCGTTGAAGCGACGCAGGATCAACCGGCACACCCGGTCGGTGTCCAGCCGCAGCCGCCCCGCCGCGGCCAGGTCCACCATGGTCGCCGGCGCCTGAGCGATCTCCATGTCGGTGTCGTCGGACAGGCTCATGAGGTCCTCGATGGAACCGAGCTGACGGAGATACCGGCCGTGACCGCGGGCGACGAAGGTCCCCCTCCCCGGGATCCGGTAGACCAGCCCTTCGGCGACGAGATCGACGAAGGCCCGGCGCACGGTCTGGCGGCTGAGCCCGAACTCGGCGGTGAGCTCGGACTCGGTCGGCAGCTTGTCCTCCACCCGGTAGTCGCCCGCGCGTATCCGCTCCCGGATCGTCGCCGCCAGAGCCCGGTACGCCGGTTCGGCCGATCCCGTCGATCTCATGACGCCCAGGATGTCATGGCCGTCGTCCCGGCCGTTCCCGCGGACCGCTCACAGCGCACCCCTGGACATAAGCTGCGAGGCGATGACATTGCGCTGGATCTCGTTGGTGCCCTCGCCGACGATCATCAGCGGCGCATCGCGGAAGTAGCGCTCGACGTCGTACTCGGTGGAGTAGCCGTAACCGCCGTGGATGCGCACGGCGTTCAGTGCGATCTCCATCGCCACCTCGGACGCGTACAGCTTGGCCATGCCGGCCTCCATGTCGCACCGATCGCCGCTCTCGTAGCGCCGCGCCGCATACCAGGTGAGCTGGCGTGCGGCCGTCAGCTTGGTGGCCATCTCGGCCAGATAGTTGCCGATCGACTGGTGCTTCCAGATCGGCTTGCCGAAGGACTCGCGCTGCGCGGCATAGGCCATCGAATCCTCCAGTGCCGCCGTGGCCACACCGAGCGCCCGGGAGGCCACCTGGATCCTGCCCGTCTCCAGCCCCTTCATCATCTGACCGAAGCCCCGGCCCGGCTCACCGCCGAGCACCGCCGAGGCGGGCACCCGGTAGCCGTCGAACGACAGCTCACAGGTCTCGACACCCTTATAGCCGAGCTTGGGCAGATCACGGGAGACCGTCAGCCCCGGACCGTGTTCGCACAGCACCACCGAGATCCCCCGGTGCCGCGGCTGCGCCGCCGGATCGGTCTTGCACAGCAGAGCGATGAGCCCGGATCGGCGGGCATTCGAGATCCACGTCTTGGCGCCGTTGATCGCCAGATCCTCGCCGTCGGCCTTCGCCACGGTCGAGATGTTCTGCAGATCCGAGCCGCCACCCGGCTCGGTGAGCGCCATCGTGGCGCGCAGTTCACCGGTCGCCATCCGCGGCAGGTACTGGGCCTTCTGCTCCTCGGTGCCGAACTGCACCAGCAGCTTGGCGACCACGGTGTGCCCTCCCATGGCACCGGCCAGACTCATCCAGCCGCGGGCCAGCTCCTGCGTCACCTGCGCGTAGCAGGTCATCGACACCGGCGAGCCGCCGTACTCCTCGGGGACCGCCAGCCCGTAGATCCCGATCGACTTCATCTGGTCGATCCACTTCTCCGGGTACTCGTTCGCGTGCTCAACCTCCTGGACCGTCGGCTTCACCTCGCGATCGATGAAGGACCGGACGGTCTCGACGAGGTATTCCTCTTCCGGATTGAGTTCGCTCATGCGGGGCACCACACCTGTTTCAGTCGTCTCCTGCTATTTGTACGGCCAAAGTATGCTCTAATCCTGTTCCAGGTCAAGCCCTCTTTCCCCGACCACCGCCAGGATGGTATGACTTCCATTGGACTCTTTGGCCGGATATTTACTCGAGAGGCAGCCCATGACTAGTCCCAGCCGCGTGGCGCTGGTGGCCCCCGCATCCGATGAGCGCAAGGCACGCAAGGCGCTCGCCGGCGAGGCAGACCTGGTGATCCTCGACCTCGAGGACGCCGTACTGCCCGCGGACAAGGATTCGGCACGCCGCGCCGCCGGCACCCTGATCAGAGAGTTCGGCACCCGGCGTCCGGTGTCCGTGCGGATCAACGCGCTGACGACGCCGTGGGCCGGCGACGACCTGGCGGCCTGCGCCGCACTCGACGCACTGCAGAGCGTGGTGCTGCCGAAGGCCGAGACGCCCGGACAGATCGTCGACGTCGACCGTGCACTCGGCGACACACCGACCACCGTGCACGCACTGATCGAGACCGCGGTCGGCGTCCGGGACGTCGACGCGATCGCCGGTGCGTCACCACGGCTGGAGGCCCTGATCATCGGCTACGCCGACCTGGCGGCGGAGCTCGGTCGCTCGGCCACCATCACCCGGTCGGCGTGGGAGCCCGTCCAGGACCGCGTACTCATCGCCGCCCGGGCCGCGGGACTGAGCGTTCTCGACGGACCGCATCTGACCATCGCCGACGACGCGGACTTCCGCGCCGCGAAGACCCGGGTGCGTGATCTCGGGTTCGACGGCACCTGGGTGATCCATCCTCAGCAGATCGCCACCGCACTGGAGATCTTCACTCCGGACGACACCGCCGTCCAGGAAGCCCGGCGCGTCCTGGACGCTCTGCAGACGGCCGCCGAACAGGGCGCGGGAGCCGCATCGCTCGACGGGCGGATGCTCGACGAAGCGCTCGCCGTGGCCGCACGACGAACACTGAAGAAGGCAGGACAGAGATGACTGAACCCACTCACGTCGGCGGACCGTATTTCGATGAGCTCCGTCGCGGTCAGGTCTTCGACACCGCGCCGGCGGTGACCCTCACCGAAGGCATGGCCGCCACCCACCAGGCCATCGTCGGCGACCGGCTCCGCCTGCCCCTGGACGCGGTCCTCTCTGAACGGGTCACCGGGCGCCCGGGCCTGGCGCATCCGGCCCTGGTGACGGACCTGGCGATCGGACAGTCGACGCTGGTGACCCACCACGTCAAGGCCAACCTCTTCTACCGAGGCCTGCAACTGCTGCACCATCCGCGCATCGGCGACACGCTGAGCACCCGGACCACGGTGGCCGGCCTGCGCCGCAACTCGCTCCGCGAGGGCCGGGCACCGACCGGTCTGGTGGCTCTGCACGTGCAGACCGACGACCAGGACGGCCGGCGGGTGCTCGATTTCCATCGCTGCGCCATGCTGCCGTTGTCCCCGGACGTCGACCCGGAGAGCTGTCACCAGGCCGACGACCTGTCCGCGGTCGGCGACGACGGTCTTCCTCCGCCCCCGACGCCCGACTGGGATCTGACGGCCTTCCGGTCTGCCGCCGGCGGTGCGCACTTCTCCCCGGATCTCGTCGGCCGGCGCTACCTGAGCAGCGGAGACGTGGTCTCGAGCGCGCCGGAGCTGGCCCGGTTGACCCTCAATGTGGCGGCCACGCACCACGACGAACGAAACGCCGGTGCCCGCCTGGTCTACGGCGGGCACACCATCGGCGTCGCGCTGGCCCAGGCCTGCCGCGCCCTGCCGAATCTGGTGACGGTGCTGTCCTGGGATTCCTGCGACCACACCGGTCCCGTCCACGAGGGCGACACCCTCACCAGCGAACTGACCGTGCTCGCCGCCGAGCGGCGCGCGGCCGGCGGTGCGGTGCACCTGCGGTCGGTGGTGCATGCCCACCGGTCGCCGAGCGCTGCCGAGCCGGTCCTGGACTGGCGGTTCTGGGCCCTGATGGCCTGACCTCACCTCTCATTTCCCAGCGCACACCCGACAAGGACATCGATGACCACCTCCTCCGGCTTCATCCGCCCCCTCGACGGACTCCGCATCGTCGAGGTCTCCAGTTTCGTGGCCTCCCCCCTGTGCGGATTGACCCTGGCGCAGCTCGGCGCCGAGGTGATCCGCGTGGATCCGGTCGGCGGCGCCGCCGACGTGCATCGCTGGCCGCTCACAGACGGCCGGGGCGAGGCGCCCGCCGGGACCTCGATCTACTGGACCGGCCTGAACAAGGGCAAGCGTTCGGTCACCGCCGACCTGCGCAGCGAGGAGGGCCGGCAGCTGGTGCAGCGCCTGGTCGCCGACTCCGGCCCGGGCGGCGGGATTCTGGTCACCAATTCCGGAGGCCGGGACTGGATGAGTCACGCCAGGCTGTCCGCGGACCGATCCGATGTCATCACCCTCGAGCTGGTCGGCTCCTCGGACGGCACGCCCGCCGTCGATTACACGGTCAACGCCGGGCTCGGCTTCCCCGCTCTCACCGGGCCCGACGACCACGCCGGCCCGGTCAATCATGTCCTGCCGGCATGGGATGTGATCTGCGGTGTCTACGCCGCCCTGGCCGTGACGGCCGCGGTGCGCCACCGCGAGCGGACCGGCCAGGGCAGCGCGATCCGGCTTCCGCTGGAGGACTGCGCACTCTCCATCGCCTCGACACTCGGCTATCTGACCGAACCGCAGGTCAATGCGAGCAGCAGAACCCGCAGCGGGAACGACGTCTACGGCACCTACGGCACCGACTTCACCACCGCCGACGGCGCCCGTTTCATGATCGTGGCCCTGACCACACGCCACTTCCGCGACCTGGTCGACCTCACCGGGACCGGCGACGCCGTCTCCGCGCTCGAGACCGCGCTGGCGGCGGACTTCACCGCAGAATCCGACCGCTACACGCACCGCCGGGTGCTCTCGGCCCTGTTCGCGCACTGGTTCGAGACCCACACCGCCGAACAGGCCGAGCAGGCCCTCGCCGAATCCTCCGTGCTGGCCCAGCGGTACCGGACATTCGAGGACGTGGTGTCCGGCGGCGTGCTCGAGGCCAATCCGCTGTTCGCCGAGCTCGACCAGCCCGGGATCGGCCGCTTCCTGGCCGCCGCGGCCCCGGCCACCTTCGGTGGCCATTACCTCGCGGTACCGCCCGCTGAGGACCTCGGCGCCTCGACCGGCCGCATCTGACCCGTTCCGCATCTCCGCGGACCCACAGCCACCCCCTGCTCCTCGCTCTCCGCCGCACCCACCGATCTCGCGCCATCGAGGCCGTGAGATCACCGACGAACCCCAAGGAACCGTCGAGTCCGCCCGGCACGATGAAGTCGTGGATGGCCGGCGCCATCCTGTTCGCGACCACCTGCACCGGACCGTCCCACCGGGAGACTCCGCCGGCCGCGCCGCGTTCGAGGCGTGAATCACACTGGCGACACGCACGTCAGCCAGGAATCGACGATGAATTAGAATTTAGGAATGGCATCGCGTAAGAGCCCGTCCACCAAGACTCCCGGAGAAGCAGACACCGTCCTGTCGAAGTCCGGGAAGTCGCGGGCCCGGATTCTGGACGCCGCGGCCAAGGTCCTCAGCGAGAAGGGTTACGCCGGGATGCGGCTGACCGATGTCGCCGAGGTCGCCGAGCTCCAGGCGCCCGCCATCTACTACTACTTCAAGTCACGCGAAGACCTGATCGAAGAGGTCATGTGGGTCGGCATCGCCGATATGCGCACGAATCTCGAGAACGCCCTCGCGGAGATTCCCGACGGCACCGGCCCGGTCGACCGGATCATGGTCGCCGTCGAGGCGCATCTGCGCCACGAGCTGGAGATCTCCGACTACTCCACGGCGTCGATCCGCAATTCCGGGCAGGTCCCCGAGCATCTGCGGACCCGGCAGAACGCCGAGACCGCCGAATACGGCAAGATCTGGCGGTCACTGGTCCGCCAAGCCTATGAGGATCAGGCCATCCGCCAGGACCTCGATCTCTACATGCTGCAGATGCTGATCATGGGCTGCATCAACTGGGCCGTCGAATGGTGGACGCCCAGGCGCGGCAGTGTCGACGACGTCGTCCGCAACGCCCAGGCGTTCATCCGGAGTGCGCTGGCCGAGAGCTGATCGGCTCCCGGCCGGCGTCTGATCAGGCCGGCGTTCCAGCACCGACCGGGAACTGTGCGGCGATCTCGCCGGCCACGATCTCCGCGGTCTCGGCGCAGGCCGTCGTGCCGCCGTTGGCGTACTGCTTCACCGCGTCGCCGACATTCCACAGCCCGGTGACATCGGTCGTGTGCGGCAGATCGAAGCCGGCCACGGCACGCTGCGGCGGCCACCCGTCGCGGGTGATGGTGGTACTGACGATCCGGGCCTTCTGGTCGAAGCCGTCGATGTTCTCCCGCAGGTCCTCGAGCAGCAGCTCGGTCTCAGCCGCCTCGTCGAAATCGCCGATCGCGGGCTCGGGAACCGATGTGCCGACGTACAGGTGCCACCCCTCCGGCGCCATCTCCGGGCACAGCTGGGTGAAGTTCGCGATGTACGCCAGCCGCTTCGATTTGGCGAAGCTCAGCATCCCCGGCGCCTCGATCAGCGGCTCGCGGCTGGCGAAGTTCACGGCGATCATCGCGCACGGACGGTTGCGCGCGTCGACCAGTTCCACGTACTCGGCGGGGAAGGCCTCCCGGCCGGCGAGATCGACGGTCGCGAACGGGCCGATGTCGCTGACCACCACCGGTGCGGTCACGGTCACGGTCTCGCCGCCACGGGTCAGGGTCACACCGCGCACGGCGCCGTCCGTCACGTCGATACGCTGCACCTCGCTGGAGAGCCACAGCTCGCCGCCCAGATTCTGGTAGGCCGCGGCGACGGCCTTCCACAGTCCGATGGTGCCCTCCGGGTGGAAGCCGAATCGTTTGAAGGCGCTCTTGCGGGTGAAGTAGGTCAGGAACACGCGGGCGGGAAGGTCCTCCGAGCTCACGGCGAAGACCGAGGCGCACATGTTCCGGAAGATTCCCTGAACTCCCTCGTTCTTGGAGTACTTGCGGACCCAGTCCGCGGTGGAGAGCTCGTCCTCGGGCAGACCGGAATCGTTGCGCGCGGCACCGAGCCCCTTGACCAGCTTGGCGCCCTGCCGGGTGAGTTTGCTCAGCAGGAAGCCCCAGCCGCCGCCCGTGACGTCGACGTCCTTGCCGGCGATGCGGTAGAGGATCGGCGGCTGCGGCTCGCGGATGCCGAACTCGGCGCCGATCTGCGCGCACAGATTCTCGGTGGTGCCGCCGACCTCGATGACGATGGCTCCGTCGTTGACCTTGAAGCCGTCGATGTCCGTCGTCGACGCCCGGCCGCCGACCTTGTCGAGGCTTTCGACGGTCAGCACCTTGCGCCCCTGCTTGGCCAGCAGCGCAGCGGTGAACAACCCGCCCGCACCGGCGCCGATGACAATGGCGTCGTAGTCGTAATCGGTCATTTCTCTGTACTCCTCAACGTGGAATGGATTGTGGGAAGACGTGGCGGCCGGCGGCGGATCAGTACGACCGCGGCAGGCCGAGCGATGTCTGTGCGACGAAGTTGAGCACCATCTCCCGGCTGACCGGGGCGGTGCGCATGAGCCGGGTCACGAACCAGAGCTCGGACAGCCCGTACTCGTGTGACAGGCCGTTCCCGCCGTGCACCTGGATCGCCTGGTCCAGTGCGCGCAGGGCCGCCTCCGAGGCGGCGAACTTCGCGATGTTGGCGGCCTCTCCGACGGCCGGCGAGTCCTCGTCGGCGAGCCGCGCCGAATGAGCCGTGGCGAGCCGGCCGACCTCGACGTCGATGTGGGTGGCGGCCACCGGGTGGGAAACGCCCTGGTGCGCACCGATCGGGGTGCTCCAGACCTGCCGCTCCTTGGCGTAGTCGGAGGCCTTCTCCACCGCGTAGCGCCCCACTCCGCCGCAGATCGCGCCCACCAGGATGCGTTCCGGATTGAGTCCGCTGAACACCTGCCGCAGGCCCTGGCCGGCCTCACCGACGAGGGCCTCGGGTCCCACCCGCACATTGTCGAGGAACACCGTGAACTGCTTGTCGGGCGAGACGATGGACGTCGGGATCTGCTGGATCGTGAGGCCCGGCGTATCGGTCGGGACCACGAAGATCGACAGCGCCTTGCGGCCGTCGTTGCTCAGGTCACCGTCGCGGGTGATGAGCAGCAGCGCCTCGGCCTGGTCGACGGCAGAGATGTAGTACTTCTGGCCGGAGATGATCCAGCCGTCGCCGTCGCGGCGGGCCGTCGTCTTGAGGTTGTGGCTGTTGGAGCCGGCGTCGGGTTCGGTGAGCCCGAACGCCATCTTCTTGGTGCCGTCGGCCAGCGGCGCCAGCCAGGCCTGCTTCATCTCGTCGCTGCCGTGAGCGGCCAGGATGCTGCCGCAGATGGCGGGTGAGATCACCCAGATCAGCATCGGCATTCCACACGCGGCCAGTTCCTCGACGATGACGACCGCCTCGGCCATCCCGCCGCCGCCACCGCCGTACTCCTCCGGCAGATGGACGCCGAGGAGGCCGGCGGCACCGAGGTCGGCCCACAGTTCGTCGATGTCCCCTCCGGACCGCCCGCGTTCGAGGAAGTACTGCGGTCCGTACTTGCCGGCGATGCCGCGCACGGCCTCCCGGATGGCCCTGTGCTCGTCGGAGTCCTGAATGAGTCCGGACATGGGTTCCCTACCTGCCTTCGAATGTCGGTCGCGCTTTGGCGATGAACGATGCGATCGCGTGCTGTGCGTCGCGGGTATTACCGGTGTCGAGCACTCCCTGGGATTCGGCGCGGAGCTGCTCTGCCAGGTCGCGGTTCCACGACTCGCGCAGCAGCCGACGCTGACGGCCGAAGGCCTTGGTGGGTCCGGACGCCAGCGCGACCGCCTTCGCGAGCGCATGTTCACGCAGTTCGTCGGCCGGCACGATCTCGGCGATCAGTCCCCAGTCGAGAGCGATCGCCGCATCCACCCGCAGGTTCTCCAGATACATCCGCCGCGCGCGCCGGTCGCCGATGATGCGCGGCAGGTGCCAGGTCCCGCCGCCGTCCCCCGACAGTCCGATCCCGGAGAAGGCGGTGCAGAACACCGCGTCCGGTGCGGCCACGGCGATGTCGGCGGCGTAGAGGTAGCCCAGTCCACCGCCGGCCACCGCGCCGTGCGCCGCGGTCACGATCGGGCAGTCGAGCCGCTCGAGGATGCGGAAGGCTTCGTGGAAGGGGTTGGTCATCCGCTCGGCGAGCGCCCCGAAGCCTCCGGGCGGCGCGCTCAGGAAGTAGTCGATGTCGCCGCCGACGGTCAGCGCCGGCCCGTTGCCGGCGATGAGCACCGCGCGGACGCGGGGGTCGGCGGCGATCGCGCGGGCGACCGTCAGCGTCTCCTCGCCCATGCGCAAGTCGATCGCGTTCCGCTCGTCTGGGCGGTTCAGCACCATCCGGGCCACCCCGTCCTCCACGGAGTAGTCGATGGTCTCGAGGTCCGACGGCGCGGGGCCCGGGTAGGCCGGTGCGGCCGCCGCTCCCGCCCCGTCCACGGCGGCGCACCAGGCGGCGGTGTCGGTCAGCTGCGACAGGGCGCTGATCCGCCCGGAATCGTCGAAGGTCACCGTATGGACGAAGGCGGCCTCGAGCGGACGGCCGGTCGCCCGCGCGGTGCCCCGGTAGGTCCCGGCGACCTGCATCCGATCCCGCCCGAGATCCTCGATCGTCTCCGGCTCGGCGGCGGCCCGATAGGAACGGCCGATGGCCCACCAGAAGTCGCGGATCATCGCGTCCGGGCCGTGATAGTCGCCGCCGAGCCCCAGCGGGAGTCCCGCCGCGGTGCGGCCCTCGAAGTCGTCGCTGAGCAGGAGGCGGACAGCGGCCTCGTCGCCGGCGGCCAGTGCGCGGTACAACTCGCGGAGCATCTCTGTCCGGGTCGTCGGCATCGTCATTAATCTATCCTTGAATCGAAACTGTGGATGGTCGTGGTCCCGTCGGGCGGCGATCTCAGGACAGATCGCGGCCGACGATGGAGATGAACGAGACACAGGATCCGGGCCGCCCGCCGAGATTGTGGGTCAGCGCCAGCCGCGGATCGGTCAGCTGCCGCCCGTCCGCCTCTCCCCGCAGCTGCAGCCAGGCCTCGTACAGCATCCGCAGACCGCTGGCGCCGACCGGGTGACCGAACGATTTGAGGCCCCCGTCCACATTGACCGGAAGCCTGCCGTCCGCATCGAACTCGCCGGCGAGCGAGTCCTTCCACGCCTGCCCGCGGCCGGTGAAACCGAGATCCTCCATGAGCACGAGTTCGGTCGGCGTGAAGCAGTCGTGCACTTCCGCCAGCGAGATCTCGGTGCGCGGATCCTCGACACCGGCCTGCGCATAAGCATCCTGTGCGCAGGCCACCACTTCCGGGAAGGTGGTGAAGTCGTAAGCCGGATCCGCCGACCCGCGCCCGGGCCCGGCCGCCAGTGCGAGGGCTTTGACGAAGACCGGCCGGTCCGTGTACCGGTAGGCGTCCTCTGCGCGCACGATGATCGCGCAGGCGGCGCCGTCCGAGACGCCGGAACAGTCGAAGACGCCCAGTCTGCCCGCCACCTTCGGGGCGCCGGCGATCTTCTCCTTGCTGACCTCGGCGCGGAACTGGGCCTTGGGGTTGCGCGCCCCGTTCACATGGTTCTTCCAGGCGACGTGCGTCATGGCATCGCGCATCTCCTCGGCCCCCACCCCGTACTTCGCGCAGTACGCCGGATCGAGCATGGAGAAGGCCGCCGGTGCGGTCACCGACAGTTCTGGCGCTGTTCCGTCTCCCGGCGGATCCCCGCGCAGGAGGCCGGAGAAGCCGGAGTCCTTCAGTTTCTCCACGCCCACCGCCATCACCCGGTCGTAGGCGCCGGAGGCGACCGCGTAGCACGCGTTGCGGAAGGACTCCGAGCCGGTGGCGCAGTAGTTCTCCACCCGGGTGACCGGGCGATAGTCGATGCCGAGGGCCTTGCTCAGGGTCAGGCCCGACTGCCCCGACCCGAGCGTCCCGAGCCAGTAGGCGTCGATGTCGCCCAGTTCCAGCTGCGCCGAACCCAGTGCTTCGTGCACGGCGTCGATCAGCAGATCGTCGGTGCTCGAACCCCACAGTTCGCCGAATCGCGTGCAGCCCATCGCGACCACGGCGACCTTGTCCGCTATCCCGGGCCTGCTCATCGCTCCTCCTCTACGGCCGGCGCGGCGGTCTGCCGGGCCTTCCAGAAGTAGTTGTGGACTCCCTGCGCGGTGACCAGGCGACGGAAGACCATCTCCAGCGGGGCACCGACCGCCAAATCGTCGGGCCGGGCATCGGCCACCTCGAAGGTCGCGCGTCCGCCCTCGGGAAAGTCGACGACGACGTCGACCACCGGGGGCGACGGCGAGTAGGCCAGCCGGTCCACCGTGTACGTGGCGGTGGTTCCGGTCAGCTCCGAGACCGGCACCGGCTCCATGGCATCGACGGCCCCGCACGATCGGCAGACCCGGACCGGCGGAAGATTGACGAACCGGCATGCGGTGCAACGGCTGCCGCGCAGCCCGAACTTCCAGTCCGCCGAGCGGGCCGCCGGCGGGCCCGCCACCCGGTCCGGCTCCGGACGTCGCGGCGGTTCGAACTCGAGGAGTCCCCGCCAGGACAGGTACGTGGTGTACGGCACCTCGAGCTCGCTGCCGAGTTGCGCCGCGAGCGAGGTCTCGGGCCGGCGTCCCGGCAGTGCCCCGGTCGTGCGGAGCACCACCGCGTCGGCGCCGTCGGCCGCAGAGATCACCAGCACCGTCTCGCCCGGTTCCGCCCGGTCCAGGGCGTGCGCGAGTCCGAGGAGCGGGTCCGCTGCGCCGGCGAAGCCGACCGGCGATCCGGAGGTTTCGACACCCGCCGGAATCCGCGCGCCCGCTCGCTTCCGGACTGCGGAGTTGGGACTGGTGATCACCACCCGATCGGGCTGTGTCAGTCCGGCCTCGCTCAGCGCCCGGTGCGCCACCTCGTCGATCATCGGGAGATAGTGCTCGTATCCGAAGCGCTCCTCCCAGGTGCTCGCGAAGGGCGAATCCGGGGTGCGCCAGCGTTCGAGGGCTTCGGCGGTGACGCTCGCCGTCGCGAGGATCTCGGCGAGTGCCGGAGCGTTCTCCGTCGCGGCCCCCAGGAGCACGGCCGCCGCGGCATCGGCTCCGCCGCGCTCGTCGCTCGAGCCCGGCCGGCCCACCCGGACGTCGGCGGCGACCAGGAGAGTGCTCGCCGGATCCCTGCTCGCGAGCACCGACATCGTCGAGCGCGCGGTGCCGATCCGATCCTCGGCACGCACCGCGCGCGGCAGGTTCAGGGCGGCGTGGATCGCCGAGGCGTTGGTCTTGTCGAAATACGGAGGCGATGTGGTGGCCAGAACCAGCGCGTCGACGGGAACGCCCGCGCCCGAGCGCCGGACCGCCTCCACGGCCATGGTGACGGCGTCCTCATCGAACGACGCCGCGATGCGCTGCGGGCCTCGCGCTCCTTTCACCTGGACACGCCAGGCCGGCAGATAGCCGCCGTAGCCGAGGACCGCGGGCCTGGCCGGAGCCGTCACCGCGGCTCTCCCCGGAACAGCGCCGCGATCCCCTGACCGCCGCCGATGCACATCGTCTCCAGCGCCAGACCGCCGCCGCGCCGACCGAGTTCATGCAGCATGGTCGCCAGAATCCTGGTGCCGGTGGCACCGATCGGGTGGCCGAGAGAGATCCCCGAGCCGTTCACGTTCAGCCGATCGTCGAGCTCGTCGAGCGTGAGCCCCCACTCCCGCAGCACCGCGAGTACCTGCACGGCGAAGGCCTCGTTGATCTCGATCAGAGCCAGATCGTCAAAGCCCACACCGGTCCGGGCGAAGAGTTTGTGCACCGCGCCGACCGGTCCGAGGCCCATGGTGGCCGGATCGCAACCGACGGCGGCCCAGCCCTCGAACCACGCCGACGGAGTCAGGCCCAGGTCGTCGAGCCGCTCTTCGGCGACGATGAGGCACCCGGCGGCGGCGTCATTCTGCTGAGCCGAGTTGCCTGCGGTGACCGTGCCGTCGGGCATCACGGTGCGCAGCTTCGCCAGCGTGGCCGGCGAGCTCTCCGGCCGGATTCCTTCGTCCCGGTCGAAGACGACGGGGTCACCTCTGCGCTGCGGCACGTCCACCGGCACCACTTCGTCGGCGAACGCACCCGAGTCCCAGGCGGCGGCCGCGCGCCGGTGACTGCGCACGGCGTAGGCATCGGCCTCCTCGCGGCCGATCCCGTAGCGCTCGGCCAGGTTCTCGGCGGTCTCGATCATCCCGCTGATCTTCCCGAAGCGCCATTCCGGCTGCGAGCGGGCCCGGCCCCGATCGAGCCGGTCGTACAGGATCTGGTCACCGGACCGGGATCCCCAGCGCGCGGTGGTCGTGTAGTGCTCGATCCGGCTCATGGACTCGACGCCGCCGGCGATCACCACGTCCGCGGCTCCCGTCTGCACCATCATCGCGGCGGTCGCCACCGCTTGCAGACCGCCACCGCAGCGCCGGTCGGTCTGGAATCCCGGCACCTCGATCGGCAGACCTGCCTGCAATGCGGCCCATCGCCCGATGCAGGGAGCTTCCGAGTTCGCGTACGACTGCGCCATGCTCACGTCGTCGATCACCGCCGGGTCGATTCCGGTCCTGTCCACCAGCGCTTCGATCACCCGGGCGGCCAGCTCCTCAGCCGGCACCGGCCTCAAACCGCCCCCGAAACCGCCGACGGCGGTCCGGACCGGTTCCACAATCGCTACCCGTCGCACGTGCCCATCTCCCATCGTTCTCCCGCTCGTCCGCTCATCGACGCATCTAGCCGCGGCCGCCCCAGCGCACCGCCGACGGATCCATCAGGCGGGTGAGCTTTCCGTCGTCGAGCCAGACGATCGTCTCGAGCTCGAGCGCATCGAGAAAGCGCACCCGGCCGGTCCGGAGGTCTTCGAGCCGGAGTCTCGGCGACTTGCCGTCGGTGTCCACGCTGACCACCACTTCGGCGAACTCGTTGCCGATGATCGGACCGACACCGTCGATCTCGTACAGACCCGGTGCGCGTTTCCCGTCGTTCATGACTGTCACAGCTCTCCTCGGTGCGGTCAGATGAGGAAGGCCATCGTGGGGATGGCCTTGTCGTTGTCCACCAGCACCACCTTCTTGTAGGCCAGCCGGATCCGGCCGTCGATCCTGCGCAAGCGGTAGGTGACCCGTCCGCCCCAGACCTCGTTGCGACGCTGCGTCGACTCGAAGGCGATGAAGTTCGCACCCACTTCGAGGTCGACGTCGCCGTCCGGATTCTGCCGGCCGCCGAGCAGCTCGACGTTGCCGACGATGCGGCGCAGATTCGACGGCGGCGCCTGCGCATAGCGGCGGCCCGTCTTGACCTGCTTCATCCGGGTGGCGATCCGGTTGCGGTTGTCGTAGATCACCGAGACCTGCGAGCGCGGATCGACGTCGGCTCCGCCGGCCGGCACCCAGTAGAGCGCATCATCGGTCCACAGCGCTTCCCAGCCGTCGTAGTCGCTCTCATCGGCCAAACGCGCTTCGCGGTAGAGGAACTGGGTCACCTCGGAGTACTCCCACCCCTCCGGCACCGGCAGCAGATCCGCATCGGCGGGCTGATTCCCGGTATCGGCCGATCGTTCTGTTCCGACGGTCATCTCATGCCTCCATCAGGGACAGGTAGTGCTTCCAGAATCCACGCATGCCGGTCTCATCGGTGGCACCGCCGACGGTGAAACCGTTCTCGTCCACGCTCTCGCGGAGCAGGCCGCGCCGGACGTCGAGCCATTCCGGATCGAGCATCTCCACACCGCGCTGGTTCCGCTCGTACATCTCGGTGTCGTCGGCCAGCAGCATGCCGGCCGGTCCCACCGAGCCGATCGACTGGGAGACCATCCGGCGGTTCAGCTCGTGGCCTCCGCGCAACTGCACGGCGGTCGCGTACTGGACGCACTCGTCGGCCGCGAGCGGCTGGATGTTGAAGACCTGGATCTCGGCGATGAACAGGTTGGGGAAGATCATCACGTGCGGGGCGCCCTCGATCATCCGCCGCTCGGCCTCGTCGTGGCCGTAGGCGTCCTCCATCGCCTGCACATAGTTCGGGACCCGCTCGGGAGTGGTTCCGAACCATCGCATCGGCTCGGCGAACTTGCGGAATTCGGGACGCAGATCGTTCTCACTGTGACCGTTGCCCAATGCCCGGGTCACAGCGGTGGACTTCTCTCCGTAGAGCGCCCCGATCGGGCTGCCGGTGACGCTGAAGATCGAACCGTGCACGAACTGCGGGTGGTAGCCGTCGGTCTCGTTCTCGGCGAGGAACTTCCAGTTCGCGCGGGTGGTGTGCGCCAGCCAGCCGGCATCGAGTGCCACCTCGCCGTCCGGGGAGAGCCCGGCCAGGCGGTCGATCTCGCCCTTCGTCGCACCCAGATGCTCCTCGAGTGAGGGGCCGTCGGAGGCCATGGAGCCGAAGACGAAGCCGCGGTAGCTGGCCACCCGGGGAACACGTCCCATACCCATGCCCTCGGGCAGCGCCTTGCGACCGCCGTATCCCTGATTGAACGGGTAGCCGATCAGGCCGCCGTCGTTGCGGTAGGTCCACCCGTGGTACGGGCAACGGAAGGTGCTCGAGTTCCCCTGCGCGTCGTCGCACACCTGCAGTCCGCGGTGTGCACAACGATTCAGCAGCAGATGGATCTCGCCGTCCCGGTCACGCGTCATCACCACGTCCTGGGTGGCCATCCGCTTGCGCACGTAGTCGTTGGCCACCGGCACTTCGCTCTCGTGGCCGACGAAGACCCAGGTCTCGAACCAGATCTTCTTCAGCTCCTCGGCGAAGATCCGGGGATCGGTGTAGAGCGAACCGTGCACGCGCGCCGATTCGATCAGGGGCGAGACCAGGCTGGGCGGCATCGCTTCGAGATTCGTGATCGCAGTCATGTGTCCTCCTCACGACTTATTTTAATTTAGATTAACATACTAATCGCGTGAGAACATCCCGCTGAGGCGGAACTTCTGGATCTTGCCGGTGGGCGTCTTCGGCAACTGCTCGTCCTCGACGAAGAGCACCCGCTTGGGCACCTTGAACCGGGCCAGATGCTCCCGGCAGTGGTCGACCACCTCGCTCTCGGTGACCTCGCCGCCCGGCGCTTTCACGATCACCAGGGCACCGATCTCACCCCAGCGGTCGTCCTGCAGGCCGATCGCGAACACCTGACTCACCGCCTCCATCCGGCCGACGACGTCCTCGACCTCCTTGGGCATGACCAGTTCGCCGCCCGACTTGTACAGTTCCTTGCTCCGTCCGGTCACCTCGAGGTAGCCGTCGGCACGCACCCGTCCGAGGTCTCCCGACCGGAGGACCCGGTCGTCACTGAGCGCTTCGGCGGTTTCGGCCGGCTTGCCCCAGTACTCGAGCATGGTGGCCGGCCCGTACGAGACCAGCTCCCCGGTCTCTCCGTCCGGCAGCCGCGCTCCGCTGAGCGGATCGATCGTGGCGTAGACGCAGATCTCGTCGGTGCCGGGGACACCGGCCGGACCGGCCAGCTTGGGGCGCCCCGCGGTCTCCGAGGTCAGGATCAGCGGGTCCTCCGGACGGGTCAGGGTCATCGCTCCGCCGCATTCGGTCATCCCGTAGCCGGTGACGATCTCGCTGACCCCGAAGAGCTCCTCGACCCTCTCCCAGAGCCAGATCGGTGCCGGCGCCGATCCGCAGAGGATCGCCGACAACGAACTGAGATCGAAGTCCTCGCGCCGGGGCGATTCCACCATCGCCACCGCCATGGTGGGAACGCACAGGATGTCGTCGGCCCGGTGCCGCTCGATGCCGTCGAAGTAGCCTTCCGCGGAGAAACCGGTCTGCAGGATCACCGCGCCGCCGACGACCATCGCCGACAGGATGCCTTCGATGTAGCCGAACATGTGATAGCAGGGAAGGGAGAAGAGGATACGTCGGCCGTCGTCGTATCCCCTGGTCAAGGCCGAGGCATAGGCCACGCGGAGCACTGCGTCGTGGGTGACGAGGACGCCTTTCGGAGATCCGGTGCTCCCCGACGTGTACAGCATGTCCCCCGGATCGCCGGGACGGTGCGGCAGCGAATCGACCGAGTCCACCGGCTCGAGCAGCTGCGCGTACTCGGTGGCGCCCGGGCGGCTGCGACCGTCCGTGGGGAGCACGATGACCTGCTTCAGCGAGCCGAGCGACGGCGCCGACTCCCACCCCGGTGCCAGCTCGTCGAGCTGGGCCAGATAGTCGATGCCCCCGGCGCCGACGTCCCCGTAGCCGCTCATCGTGAGCAGTACCGAACAGCCGGACTGTTCCAGGACGTAGCCCAGTTCCTCGGTGCGATAGAGGAAGTTGAACGGGATGGCGATGGCACCGGTGCGGGCGATGGCGAACTTGAACGGCAGGAACTCCGGATGATTCGCCATCAGCATGCCGACCCGATCGCCCGGGCGCACCCCCATCGCGATCAGGTGTGCGGCGATGCGTCTCGACTGCTCGGCGACGTCGCGGTAGGTCAGCGTCACCTCATCGGTGATCGCCAGCGGCCGGTCGGGCCACCGATCGGCGCACTCGTCGAGCCGCTGGTCGAGGGTCCTCGGTACCCACTCGGGGACCTGCCGGCGCAGGTCCGCACGTCGTTCGTCGACAGCCCGCAGCGTCATCGCGCCACCCCGATCTCGGTGAGGCGCTGCGCGCCGATCTGATCGACCACCGCATGCTTGCGGATCTTCCCGGTCGGCGTGGCCGGCAGCCCCTCGCTGACGAACCATCGTGCCGGGATCTGATAGGGGGCGACCCGCTCACGCAGGTGCGCCTCGAGCGCCTCGGCGAGGTCGGCCACGTCCGGTTCGGCCGGCACGATGACCGCGGCGACGATCTCACCCCAGCGCTCGTCCGGCAGCCCGACGACCGACGCGGCCTGCACCAGTGGATGGTCGAGCAGCGCCTCCTCGATGGCGACCGGCGCGATGTTCTCGCCGCCGCGGATGATCAGCTCCTTCAGCCGCCCGGTGACCGTGAGGTACCCGCGCGCATCCATCCTGCCCAGATCGCCGGTGTGCACGTAGCCCTGTGCATCGACGGTGGCCGCCGTCGCCTGCGGGTCGTGCAGATACTCGAGGAGCTGCTGATAACCGCGCGCACAGATCTCGCCGTCCACCCCCACCGGGACCACCTCGCCGGTCTGCGGGTCGACCACCTTGCAGTCGACCTGCGGAAGCGGCCGCCCCACCGTGGTGAGCAGGTCCTCTCGGGCGTCGTCCGGACGGGTCGCACTGAGCACCGGCGCCAGTTCGGTCTGCCCGAACAGGTTGATCACCGTGGCACCGAAGGTCTCCTCCGCCCCCGTGATCATCGCCGCCGAGACATTGGAGGCACCGCCCATCACGATCTTCAGTTGCGGTGCCGGCCGGTCCGAGGCCCGCTGAGTCTGCAGCAGCGCACCGAGGATGGCCGGAACGTAGAACAGGATCTCCGCGTTCTCGTCGCGAAGCACGTCCAGCACGGCGTTCGGCTTGAACTGCTCGATCAGGATCTCGGTGCCGCCGAGCCAGAGCGGCCCCAGTGTGCCGATCACACAGGCGGCGGTGTGGAACATCGGCAACGGATTGACCGCGACGGCACCGGGCTGCGCGTTCACCGCGGTCATGGTGAAGCGGGCGACGTTCACCAGGGCTCGGTGACTAAGAAGCACGCCTTTCGGGCGGCCGGTGGTCCCCGAGGTGTACTGCAGCATGACCGGGGCACCGGGGTCGGTGGGCGCGGCGGCCAGAACCGTCTCGTCGGCCTCCGGAGCCACCCAGCGTTCACGGTCGGTGAGCGGCACCGTCTGCAGGCCGGGGTGGCTTCCGGCGAGTTCGGCCACCACAGCGGCCATGTCGTAGTCACGGCTGCGCTCGGTGTAGAGCAGTACCGACGCCCCCGAGTGCTCCACCGCATAGGCCAGGTCGGCCGGCCGCAGGACCGGGTTGAGGGCCACCAGCGTGACCCCGGCCAGGGCCGCGCCGTACTCGATGAGCGGCCACTCGAGCACGTTCGGCGCCCACAGCGCCACCGATGATCCCGGCGGAGCCAGTCTGGACAGACCGGTGGCGATCCGCGTGACCTCCTCGGCGGCCTCCCGGTACGTCAGGCGCACAGGCTCGGTCGATCCATAGCGCGTGCCGATCAGGGCCGTGGTGTCCGGGTTCTCCTCGGCCCGGCGCAGAAAGAGGCCACCGACGGTGACCTCCTCCAGTGGAAGCGATGTGTCCGCGGGCAGTTCCGACATCGTCAGATGCGGGTCGGGTCCGGGTCCGCTGTTCATGGTCGTACTCCTTGAGTGCTGGTCGATGAGTCGTCCCCGCCGGCCGACGGGGACGCGAAGTCTGGTCTGGATGAGGGCCGGCGCCGCTGAACCAACGCGCTAGCGGACGGTTTCGGTGAAGATCGGCGGCCGTTTCTCGGCGAAGGCGGCCACGCCTTCGCCGAAGTCCGCACTGCCGAAGAGCTCGACCTGCTGGTCGATCTCGGCGTCGAGGGTCGCGTCGAGCTGTCCGGCTCGGCTGCCCAGCATGTGCTTGATCCCGGCCAGCGCCCTGGCCGGGCCCGCTGCCAGCGCATGTGCCGCGCGCAGCGCATCCTCGAGAGCGGTGCCGTCGTCGACGAGTTCGTCGACGATCCCCCAGTCGCAGGCCTGCTCGGCGGACAGCGGTCGCGGCAGGAGCATCAGGGTGCGGGCGCGAGCCGGACCGACCCGCGCGGGCAGGCTGGCGAAGATGCCCATGTCGCCGGCCAGGCCCACGCCGGTGAAAGCGGTCGAGATCCGGGTGCTCCGGCCCGCCACCACCACATCGCAGGCCATCGCCAGCGATGCGCCGGCACCGTATGCCGCACCCTCCACCGCAGCGAGGACCGGTTTGCCGGTGGACCAGATCGCGCGGATCACTCGCTGCGCCGCCTCGGCCCGCGGCCGGGCCTCGTCCTCGGCCATCTGCCGCATGGTCGAGACGTCCCCGCCCGAGCAGAAGACGTCACCGGCCCCGGTCAGCACGATGACCCGGACGCCGTCGTCCTGCGCCGCGTTCTCGAGTGCGTCAGCGAGCTCGAACCGCAGCGGGAGGTCGATCGCGTTCTTCCGATGCGGACGATTCAGCGTGACCACCCGGACCGGTCCGTCATCGGCGACCAGTACCGTCGGCGCGCTCTGCTCCCCGGTCATGATCCGGTGAATCGGGGTGCGCGACGCTCGATCACCGCGGCCAGCCCCTCGAGAGAATCGGCCGTGCCGGAGAGCTCGGAGACCACCCGCGCCTCCTCACCGAGTCGCGACTCGATCGGGTTGCCGACTCCGTCCCAGATCAGGCGCTTGGTGGCGGCGAGCGCGAGCGGCGCCATCGACGCGAGTTCGGTGGCGAGCTCATCGAGGCGGCCGGGCAGCCGATCGTCGTCGACGACCTCGGTGATCAAGCCGATGTCGAGGGCTTCCTGCGCCGACAGGGTCGGGTTGGTCAGCAGGATCTGCTGTGCCCGGCGCAGTCCCACCATCTGGGCGAGCGCTACGGTGGCACCGCCGTCGGGTGCCATGCCGACGCGCACCGCACCGGAGAAGATCTTCGCCGAGCGGCCCGCGATCACCAGATCGGAGGCGCAGACCAGACCGAGTCCTCCGCCGCCGGCGGCGAAGCCCTGGATCCCGGTGATCACCGGAACCCTCAGCCGGAGCAGCGAGGCCGTCGCGATCTGCAGCCACGCCGTCGCCTCCCGCAGGTAGTCGGGAAGCCCGTCGCCCTTCGAGGCGAAGGTCTTCACGTCACCGCCGGCGCAGAAGTTCTTTCCCTCGCCGGTGAGGACCACGACCTTCGTCTCGCGGGAGCCGTGGCAGGTCAGAACGGCATCGTTGAGCGCTCGCAGCAGCTCGACGTCCAGACCGTTGGCGGCCTCCGGCCGGTTCAGCCGGATCCGGGCGATACCCGATTCACCGATCTCACAGAGCACCGGTGCGTTGTTGGTTGTCGTCATCGACGTCCACTCCGTTCACTGAAGGCGGTGACGCCGTCCTCGCCGGCCGCACCGCTGATGTGTCTCACGACCGCCTCGATCTCTGCATCGAGTCCGTCGTCCAGGTTCTCGTCCAGACCGTCGAGGACGAGCCGCTTGATCGTTGTGACCGCTGCCCGCGGTCGGCCCGCCAGAGTCCGCAGGAACTGCGCCGCTTCGTCTGCGAAGTGCTCGTCCGGCCAGCTCTTGTAGGCGAGCCCCAGCCGTACCGCGTCGTCGCCGGAGAGCCGGTCTCCGCTGAGCAGGAGGCCCAGCGCCTGCTGCCGGCCGACGAGCCGCGCCAGCCGCTGGGAAGAGCCCCCGCCGGGGATCTGCCCGAACCTGATGTGGTTGTCGCTGATCCGGGCGCCGGAGCTGACCAGTGCCAGGTCGGCGGCCTGCATGAGCTCGAAACCACCGGCCATGGCGACGCCGTCGACCACCGCGATTACGGGTACGCGACAGCCGGCGATCGCCCGGGTGGCCCCGGTGAAGTTCACGAACAGCGCCTTCAGCGCCTCCGGCCCCTCGGCACGCAGCCGTTCGACCTCACCGAAATCGCCACCGGCACAGAAGTTTCCACCGCTGCCCCGGATGGCGATCACATTGACCTGCGGATCCGATCCGAGCTCGTCGATCGCGCGGTGCAGAGCCGCACCGAGCTCGGCGGTGACGGCGTTCATCTGCTCGGGCCGATTCAGCGTGACCGTGGCCAGCCCGTCTGCCACCTCGCTGATCACCGGGGTCACATCCCTCGCCCCCCACCGGCTTCGACCACCGCACCGGTGACGTAGCTGGACAGATCGGACAGCAGGAAGGTGACGACGCCGGCGATCTCCTCCGGATTCCCGGCCCGGCGCATGGGGATCGTCGCCTCCGTGGCGGCGAACGCCTCCGCGCTCATGGCCGCGGTCATCGGAGTACGGATCAGACCCGGCTGCACCGCATTGACCCGCACTCCGTGATGCGCCAGTTCTTTGGCCGCCGCCTTCGTGAGTCCGACGATGCCGGCCTTCGCGGCGCTGTAGTTGGTCTGTCCCGGATTGCCGATCTTCCCGGACATCGACGACATGTTGACGATGCTTCCGCCGTTGCCGCGCAGCTGTGCCGCGGCCTCGCGGACGCCGAGCCAGGTTCCGCGCAGATGGACGTCGATCACCGTGCCGAAGTCCTCGAGGGTCATCTTCTTCAGGGATGCGTCCCTGGTCACCCCGGCGTTGTTGACCCAGCCGTCGTAGCCGCCCCAGAGCTCGACGACCCGCGCCGACGCCGCACGCACCGAGTCCTCGTCCGTGACGTCACAGGCGATCCCGACCGCTGCATCGCCGATCGTGGCAGCGGCCTGCTGCGCCCGGTCGCCGTCGAGATCGAGCAGCGCGACCTGAGCCCCGTACTGTGCCAGGACCGTGCCGATGGCCCGGCCGATGCCCTGGCCAGCGCCGGTGATCACCACGCGCCGGCCGCTCAGCAGCTCCGTCATCAGGCCACGTACCTCACGATGGATTCGACCACCGCAGCCGGCTTGTCGGAGCCTTCCACCTCGATGGTCGTCGACAACGTGCCCTGCGCCGCCCCGTCGAGCTGCTGCACGTCCACGATGGCGGCCCGGGCCCGGACCCGGCCGCCGGCCGGAACCGGCGTGATGAAGCGGACCTTGCCCAGTCCGTAGTTCACGGCCATCGTCACGTTCTGCACCTCGTAGAGGTCGTGCCACAGCACCGGCAGCAACGACAGGGTCAGAAAGCCGTGCGCGATCGTTCCGCCGAAGGGGCCGTCGGCGGCCGCGACGGGGTCGGTGTGGATCCACTGATGGTCACCGGTGGCTTCGGCGAAGGTGTCGATGCGTTCCTGGCTGACCTCGATCCACTCGGTGGGGCCGAACTCCTCGCCCACGGCTCCGGCGAACTCCTCGAGGTTGGCGAATGCCTTCATCCCTGCTCTCCAAACACTGGACTAACGTTTGAATCAAAGCTAAATTATAATTGTTCCGGCGTCAACGAAATGCGAAAGGCAGTCGAGTGGACTTGCAACTGGCCGAGAAACGCGTCCTGATCACCGGCGGCGCCTCGAACATCGGGCGCGGCATCGTGCACGGCTTCGCCGCCGAAGGATCGCGCATCGCACTGTGCGACTACGACGGAGACCAGGCGAAGCGGGTCCAGGCCGAGGCGATGGAACTCGGCGCGGCCGAGACCGTCGTGATCGAGTCGGACCTGACCGTCGACGGCGCCGGGGCCTCGGCCGTCCAGCAGGTGGTCGACCGGTGGGGCGGACTCGACGTGCTGGTGAACAACGCCGGCTGGAGTCTCGGCGAGTTCCTCGCCAAAGATCACGACCACGACCGCTGGCGCAAGCTGGTCGACATCAACCTGATCGCCACCATCGAGACCACCCAGGCCGCGGTCGCCGCGATGCGGGCCGACGACGCCGAGGGCGGGAACGTGGTCCTCGTCTCCAGCGAAGCCGCTTTCGGCCAGATCCGGCAGGGCGTCTACGGAGCCACCAAGGCTGCCGCCGTGGCACTGGCCCGCACCGTTGCCCGGGAGCACGGCCGGCACGGCATCCGTTCGAACATCGTCTGCCCCGGACTGGTGATGCCCGAAGGCCCCGGGGCCGTCGGCGGAAAGAGCCTGTGGGCCGGCGGCAACGACGACGTGTTCAACCCCAATCAGATCGACTATCTGCTCAAAGACACGCCCCTGGGCAGGCTGACGCTGGCCGAGGACATCGCCGATGCGGTGCTCTGGTTCGCCTCGGACAAGGCCGCCCGGCAGGTGACCGGTCAGCTGATCGCCGTCAGCGGCGGTTACACCATGCCCTGATCGATCGCCGGATCGGCCGGAGATCTCCGGCCATTCGATTTCCCGTCCGCCGCCGAGCCCGGTGGCGAGCACCCACATAGGAGGAACTCATGCCCGAGGCATACATCATCGACGCCGCCCGGACCGCAGTCGGCCGGCGCGGCGGCGCATTCGCCGAATCCCACCCCGCCGACCTGGCCGCCCATGTGCTCAGCACGCTGGTCGGGCGCAACGACTTCGACCCGGAGGCCATCGACGATGTGATCCTGGGCTGCCTGGACAACATCGGTGCACAGGCCGGCGACATCGCCCGCACCGCCACGCTCGCGGCCGGGCTGCCCGAGGGCATCCCGGGGGTCACCATCGACCGCCAGTGCGGATCGTCGCAGCAGGCGGTCCACTTCGCCGCGCAGGGAGTGATGAGCGGAACCTCGGATGTGATCATCGCCGGCGGCGTGCAGAAGATGAGCCAGTTCCCCCTGCTCTCCGGATTCGGCGCAGGCGAACCGTTCGGCTCCACCGATCCCTGGACGGGCTGCCAGGGCTGGCAGACCAGGTACGGGGATCAGGAGATCTCCCAGTTCCGCGGCGCCGAACTGATCGCCAAACACTGGAACATCTCACGCCGGGACAGCGAGGAGTTCGCCTACACCAGTCACCAGCGTGCGCTCACCGCGATGGACGAGGGCCGCTTCGACCGGGAGATCATCGAGTATGCGGGCCTGCGCGCCGACGAGGGCCCCCGCCGTGACACCACACTGGAGAAGATGGCGCAGCTCAAGACGCTCACCGAGGGTGGAACCCTGACCGCCGGTGCGGCGAGCCAGATCTCCGACGCCTCCGCCGCACTGCTCATCGCCTCCGAGGACGCGGTGAAGCGATTCGGCTTCACCCCCCGGGCCCGGATCCATCAGATGACGGTGCGCGCCGACGATCCGGTGATGATGCTGACCGCCCCGATCCCCGCCACGCAGCTCGCGCTGAAGCGGGCCGGCATGTCCATCGACGACATCGATGCCGTCGAGATCAACGAAGCCTTCGCCCCGGTGGTGATCGCCTGGCTCAAGGAGATCGGAGCCGATCCGGCCACGGTGAACCCCAACGGCGGAGCGATCGCACTCGGTCACCCTATCGGCGCCACCGGTGCCCGGCTGATGACCACGCTGCTGCACGAGCTGGAGCGGACCGGCGGCCGCTACGGCCTGCAGACCATGTGCGAGGGCGGCGGCCAGGCCAACGTCACCATCATCGAGCGGATCTGACGCGGTGCGCCGCGAACTGTACGAGGCGGACCACGAACTGTACCGCGAGTCCGTCCGCGACTTCCTGCGCACAGAGGTCGAGCCCTGCAAGGACGCCTGGGACGACGCGAAGTGGATCGACCGGTCGGTCTTCGTCAAGGCCGCCGGGATCGGTCTGTACGGTCTGCAGATTCCCACCGAATACGGTGGCTCCGGAGAAGGCGACTACCGCTACCGGATGGTGGTCTGCGAAGAGATCGCCCGCATCAATGCGCTCTCGTTCGGGCTGACCATCAGCCTTCAGGACGACCTGGTGCTTCACTACCTCATCGATCTGACCGACGAGGACCAGAAACAGCGCTGGCTGCCCGGATTCGCGTCCGGGCACACGATCGGGGCGCTGGCCATGACCGAACCCGGGACCGGCAGCGATCTGCAGGGCATCCGCACCACCGGCGTCCGCAGCGGCGACCGGTGGATCCTGAACGGGCAGAAGACGTTCATCTCCAGCGGGATCATGGCCGACGTGGTGGTGGCGGCGGTGCGGACGGACCCCGACGCCGGCTCCAAGGGCTTCAGCCTGTTCGTGGTCGACGGTGACACCCCCGGCTTCGTCCGGGGGCGGCAGCTCGACAAGATCGGGCTGCCAGCCCAGGACACCGCGGAGCTGTTCTTCGACAACGCCGAGGTGCCCGCCGAGAATCTGCTCGGCGAGGAGGGCCGGGGTCTGCAGTATCTGATGAGTCACCTGCCGCGGGAGCGGCTCGGCGTCGCCGCCAAGGCGATGGCCACCACCCGCGCCATCTACGAGATGACCGTCGAGTACTGCAAGGCGCGCAACGCCTTCGGCACGCGCATCGTCGATTTCCAGAACAGCCGATTCGCACTCGCCGAGATGGAGACCGAGATCGACATCGCCGAGTCGTATGTGGACCGGAGTGTGCGGGCGTACAACGCCGGCGAACTCACACCGGTCGAGGCGGCCAAGGGCAAGTGGTACGTCAGCGAACTCCAGAAACGCGTCGTCGACCGGTGTCTGCAGTTGCACGGCGGCTACGGCTACATGCGCGAGTACGCGGTGGGCAAGGCCTTCATCGACACCCGGATCCAGACGATCTACGGCGGCACCACCGAGATCATGAAGGAACTGATCGGCCGTGACATCGCACGCTGACACCCGCGAGTCGCTGTTGAGCCGATTGGCCGTCGACCCGGCCTCCCGGACGATGGGAGTTCGCTTCCTCGGACGGGAGGCCGGCTCCGATGCGATCTCTTATGGTCAGGAGGTCTCCTCCTGGCAGCTCGACCGCCGGAGCCGGATCGGGGTCGCCACGATCGGGGTGCTCGTCGACGCAGCCCTGGGCAGCGCCGCGTACGCCGCCCTCGAGCACACCGACCTCGAGTTCGTGGTCTCCCACCTCTCGGTGTCCCTCGCGCCGTCCGTCGCCGGCGGCAGGCGTCTGGTCTCCGCGGTCGGGCGGCCGGAGCAGATCGACGTGGCGCGGCAGATGGTGATGAGTTCCGCGCGGATGACCACCGGCGGTGAGCTGCTCGGCACGGCCGCATGCCGTGCCCTGGGAGTGTCGCGGCCTCGTGATCCGGCGACGATCTGCTCCGCCGTCCAGGATCCGGCCGCCGCCGGTGATCCGGGAACGGGTCTGGCGTCCACCGGGCAGGCGGACCTCCGGACGGCGTGGATCCCCCGCCCCTGGATGGGCAACGGGCTCGGCACCGTCCAGGGCGGCGTGGTCTTGGGCTGCGCGGCGATCGTCGCCGAGCAGGTGGCGGCGCTCGACCCGCGCGCCGCCCACGGACAGGCCGTCGACCTCTCCCTGGAGATCCTGCGCTCACCCGTGGCCGACGGATCCACCGAATACGTCTGGACGTCGGAGGTGCTGCGCCGGGGCCGGCGTCTCACGGTGATCGACACCCGTCTCGCCGACCTCGGCGGACGGGTTCTTGCGCAGTCCACCGCCACCGTTCTCACCTCCGACTGAAACCGCAGCCGCAGTCCGGGCCGAAACCCGCACTGCGGCTGCAGTTTTCACGACCGATCAGTTATGACCCAGGCCAAGTTGGCCGACCAGGTCGAGAACGTTGTAGTAGTCCTTGTGATAGGCCACCTTGCCGTCCTCGCCGAAACGGCAGACGGCGACACCTTCCACCGCATACTGCTTGCCGGCCGCGGGAAGAACGTCCGGCCCCAGCTTCAGCGGGCCGTCGGCCGTGCCGGACCACACCCACTCGGCGACGAACTGCTCCTCGTCGTGCATCACATCGCGGAACTCGATCGTCGAGTCGGCCGAGAAGGTCAGCATGAACCGGAAGAAGCGGAGCACCTCCGGCAAGCCCTCGTAGTCGTTGTGCATGCCGCCCTCGACATACACCGCGTCGTCGGTGAAGACCCGGCGCAGTTCCTGCTCCTCACCGGACGACCAGGCCCGGCCGTAGTCGGCCAGGAACGTCGCGAATGCATCGTCAGCCATACTCGTCATCCCTCGTCCTCGGTGGCGGCTTTCATCGCCACCTGCTCAGCCGACCGGGTTGGTGCCGGGCTCAGCGCCGGCCATGTCCACGACCTCGGACCAGCGGGCGGCCAGCTCCGCGGCGGTGGGCGGTGCCGCGAACGAGGCCCCCTTGTTGGCGAACTGCTGCACCCGCTGCACACTGCCACCGCCGACGACGAAGACATCGCCGGTATCGCTGCATTCCTCCGTCATCAGGTATCCGACCACCGGAGCCACGTACTCCGGCGGCAGCTTGTCCAGGAACTCCTTGGGGGCAATGTCTTCGGTCATCCGAGTGGCGGCGATCGGCGCGACGGCGTTGGCGGTGATGTTCTTCTTGGCACCTTCGATCGCCAGGGTGTTGATCAGCCCCACGAGGCCCATCTTGGCGGCGCCGTAGTTGGCCTGCCCGAAGTTGCCGTACAGACCACTGGTCGAGGTGGCGACCACGATCCGGCCGAAGTTCTGCTCCCGGAAGTGCGGCCAGGCGGCGTGGATGATGTTGTATCCGCCGTGCAGGTGCACCGAGATGACCGCATTCCACTGCTCATCGGTCATCTTGACGAAGGAGGTGTCCCGGAGGATGCCGGCGTTGCTGACCACCCCGTGTACCGCGCCGAAGGCGTCGAGGGCGGTCTGCACGATGGCGGCAGCTCCCTCCGGTGTGGCCACCGAGTCGTAGTTGGCCACGGCCCGGCCGCCCGCTTCGGTGATCTCCGCGACCACACCGTCGGCCATCTCCGAGCCCGCACCCGAGCCGTCCCGGGCACCGCCGAGATCGTTCACCACCACGAGCGCCCCCTCCGCGGCGAGGAACTTCGCGTACTCGCGGCCCAGTCCGCCACCGGCTCCGGTGACGATTACGACCTTGTCTTCTACTCCCGGCATGACCTGTCCCTTCTGACGAAATTTGTTTGAGTTGAACATAAATTAAATTATGGCACCGGGCAAGCCCCCGCCGGCGCGGCGCCGGTGCCGCTTTCGGCCTTAATTCGAACACTATGTACTATTTGTGTGGACCATCGACAGCGGAGGAAGACCCATGCTGAGCACTGCGGACACAGGCACCACGCACGATCTCCGGCCCGAGCGATGACCCCGGCGGCTCTGCCGGCGGGCTTCACCGCCGTGGTCACCGGATCGAGTCGCGGTCTGGGACGGGCGTTCGTGGACGTCCTCGCCGCTGCCGGCGCCGCGGTCGTGGTCAACGGAACCGATCCGGTCACCACCGGCGAGGCGGTCGACGAGCTGACCGGCCGGGGAGTGGCCGCGATCGGTCTGGCCGGTTCGGTCGCCGACGACGCCTTCTGCCGATCACTCATCGCGGACTGCGTGCGCACCTTCGGCCGCATCGACATGCTGATCAACAACGCGGGGATCACCGCCGATCGGTCGCTGACCAAGATGACGACCGATGAGTTCGACGACGTCGTCGCCGTGCACCTGCGGGGCACCTGGTCGTGCAACGCCGCCGCCGCACGCGCGATGCGTGCCGCCGGCAGCCCGGGCCGGATCCTCAACATCACCTCCGGCGCGGGCCTGTTCGGAATGTTCGGTCAGGCGAATTACGCGGCCGCCAAGGCGGGCGTCGTCGGCCTGACCCGCGTGATGGACCTCGAACTGCACCGTCACGGCATAGCCGTCAACGCGCTGGCCCCGGTCGCCGCCACAGCCATGACGGCGGTCTTCGACCAGACGGCCGGAATCACCCACGACCTGGAGTTTCCGCCTGCCGAGTCCGTGGCCACCATCGTCCGCCATCTCGCGACGGCATCGCCTGACGTGCACGGTCAGTGCCTGTCCTTCGACGGATCCCGGTTGTCGGTGTGGTCGCATCCCGAACCCACGGCGAGCCGGCGCCACGACCGGCTCTGGAACGACGACGACTTCGCCGCCGCTCTGACCCCGGACGTGCTGGAGTTTCCGCATCCTGACCGCTGGGGCACAGGCGCGCGGACGTCCTGAGCGGATGCGCCCGGGCGGCCACCGGGTCACTTCGGCGTGCGCGGATCCACGCCCCCGACGTCGGTGATCTGCCAGCCCTTGGACCGGTCCACGGTGACCGTGTAGGCCGCGGTCGACTGGACACCGTCGGGCGACTGCGCATTTCTGGTGTTCACGTCCACGAAGGCGGCGACCGTGTACACATCGCCGTTGCGTTCGGTGACCTGGGCACTGATGGGACGGGAGGTCGAGACCCACTGCAAGGGTACGATCACCTGCTCCATCGACGACGCCGCCTCGGTCAGCTTCTGCTTCAGCTCCGGCGAGGTGCCGGCGACCAACTTCTCGTTCCACGCGGCCAGGTCCTGATAGTCCATCATCGCCGCGCCGGTCGCATAGTCCATGGCCACCTGCTGCGCCTTCGCGTCCAGCTCCACCCGGCTGGTGGTGCCGGCGAGCTCATCGCTCTTGCCGGCGTACAGGAACCCCAATACTCCGGTTGAAACCGCCAGTGCCACAACGAGAGCGGCGAGCCCCATGACTGCGGCGCGCGCAGTGGGCTTCGCGATCCGGAACCGTCGCCCAGTTCCCGGCCCGGGATCGGCGGTGTCCGTGGACTCGTCCGTCACCGCCTCCTCCCGGTCGGCCGGCGGGGCCTCGACAGGTGCCGGCGCAGAGTCGTCCCTCTCGTGCTGCTTGTTCTCGGTGTCAGACATCGTCTCTCCTCATCTGCTCGTCGGGTGTGCCCGCACGGACGTTCCCGGTGTTCCGGCGGTCAGCCATCACTTGCCTCCCACGTCGATCACCAGTCCGGTACCGTCCCCGGCCGTTGCCATCGCCGTGCGCAACAACTGACTCAGGTCCACGCTGCGCAGCCGTGCGGTGGCATCACCGACGGCCGGCAGTCCGGCGTCGCCGAGGATCTTCAGATCCGGTGCCGCCTCATCGAGCGCATCGAGTGCGTGCTGGAGGAAGACCCCGGCGCCCTCGGAGAGCTCGTACGGGAGGTTGTCGGCCACGATGAACTTCACGCACCAGTCCAGGAAGATCTCGAACTCGGAACCGAATCGGGTCAGCTCGGGTCCGGCAGCGGCCAGCGAACCGCTCACCTGCGAACCCTGAACGAGCAGACCCTGGAACTTGTCGAGCAGGGTCTCCAGCGGCGCCCGGGTCGCCACGATGGTGCGTTCGAGCAGCCCGGAGGCCATGTGCAGATTCGTCAGCAGACTGCGATCGGTGAGCAATCCGGTGTTCATCGCCTCGGTGATGGTGGCGACCTGATCCGGCGACACCTGCTCGAGAACCTCAACCACCCGAGCGGAGAGTTCATCGACCGTGGTCGGCACGTCGACCTGCTCGGCGGCGACCTCGGCGCCGTTCGCCAGTGCACTGCCGCCGGCATCCGTCGGGACCACGTTGATGTAGGTCTCGCCGAGCGCGGACAGATTGTCCACCCGCAGCGTCGAACCCGCCGGAACCCGATACTGGTCGTCGTAGTTCCAGTCCACCCGGACGCCGGCCGGCGAGGTGTCGACAGCCGTGACCCTGCCGATCTCCACGCCTCGGTACAGCACCTTGGATCCGACCACGAGCCCGTTGCTCTGCGGCACGGTGAAACTGGCGCGCCGGACGCCGATGTCCGAGGCCACCGGCAGCCCGATGACGATCATGTAGGCGACCGACACGACGGCCACCAGAATCATGGCGACGACGGCGAGGAGGTTGCGAGGGTTCATCGGATCGCTCCCAGCATGCGCAGGATCTTCTCGGCATCGGCCAGGATGTCCCGACCCTCCGGGGAGGTCGCCGAGACGACTGTCATCTCCGGCTTGCGCAGAAATGGAAAGAGGTTGTCGCGCAAGAACTTCTCGATCAGCGGCTGATTCCGGCCGACGGCCTCGATACCGCTGCGCACGGTATCGATCGAACCCTCGACCTGGGTGAGCATGGGCACCAGCCAGCTCCCGCCCTCGAAGACGCTGCCCACACTCGGAATCACCGTGCCCAGCTGAGTGATGCCCGGCATCACCTGACGCCAGTAGTGCATGCCCGCCGGAGCCAGCATCGATTCGATCTGGTCGGCGCGGGAGTCGACCGCATCGGTCACCCCGTTGAGCGCATCGAGCATGTCGTCGATCGCGTCCGTCCGTGCCGCCAGACTGGCGGAGTCGATATCGACGATCTTGGCGACACGTTCGGTGTCGCTGAGCGTCGGGAAGCTCCTGTTGACCGTACGCAGCACGTCCTGTGCGTCGACGATGTTCCCACCGTTGACGAAGTTCGCCAGCACCGCGAGGGTGTTCTCCAGCGGTGGCGGTGATGTGGTGTCGCCGACCGGTATCCGCGTGGCCTCCGGTCCGGAGGCCCCCGACGCTCCGGGCTGCGGGGTCTCCAGCGCCACGAACGAGTCGCCGAGCACCGTTCCCTGCCGCACGGCCGCGGTGGTGCCGGTAGGGATCCGGATCTCGGGATCGATGGCCACCGTCACCGCCGCCGACGAGGGTTTCAGGTCGACGCTCTTCACACGTCCAACCTGCACGCCGTTGACCATCACCTCGGCACCGTCGGTGAGGGTCAGTACGGTGTCGAACTCGATCAGGATCTGTTTCTGCGAGCTCGAGTAGCTGGCCCCGCGGGTGATGTCTGCGGGGTTCATCGAGCAGCCGGTGAGCACGGTCGCGGCGGCGAGCAGCCCGCCGGCCACACGGGTACGTACTCGTGTGCGCATCATCGCCCCGCTCCGATCGCGGTGAGAGCGTCGGCCCGGATCGACACCGAACCTCCGTGCACCCGGCACAGGTTCTGCCGGGAAGCGGTGGTCTTCTTGACCACGGCGCACACGGCGGCCGGATCGGCGACCTCGACAGTGAGGAACGGCGAAGGCAGCCGGAGCACCGGGGAGGACCCTGGGCGAGCGGCCAGCGTCACCAATCCGGTCAATGCCGGCAGCGAGTTCAGTGCGCCTTGGATCTCGGGTAGCCGGGCGGTCGCGACATGCAGCAGATCGACGCCCATATCGACCAGCGGCCAGAGCTCGTCACCGTAGCGGAGCTGGATGTCGGCCACCGTGTGGATCAACGGGATCAGTCCCGCCACCATCCGCTGTGCACCCGGCCACAGCGTATCCGCCGCCACCTGCGCCGCATCGGGAAGCTTCGTGACGATCGAGCGCAGGTCGCTCCACTTGTCCAGCGCCTCGGCGGTCAGCGGCGCCATGGTGGTCACGATCGTGCCGATGTCGGCGATGGTCTGCTCCGGCTCGGTGGCCGCAGCCGAGGCGGTGCGCATCAGCCGCGCCACATCCGGGCCCAGGCCGTCCACGCTGCGGGCCATCTGCTCGATCGCCCCCTCGATCGTCGTCGAGTCGGCATCCGGCGCAAGCTCGCGCATCAGGTCGGCCGCCGATCCGGCGATCTCCGAGATGCTCGCCGGAGTGTACGAGTTGTCTCGTGAAATGCACTGTCCGGCAGGTAATCTGCGACCGTCGTGGTCGGCAGGTGCGACGAGTTCGAGCGACCGGTCGGCCAGTACGGACTTCGACCGCGTGACCGCACGGACGCCAGCCGGCAGGCTGCGGCCGTCGCCGACGGTGAACGCCACCCGGACGCCTTCCGGCTTCGGGTCGATGGCGGTGACGGTACCGATCTGGTAGCCCATCGTGGTCACCGGATTGCCCTTGTAGAGGCCGATCGTGTCGGGCAGGATCGCGCAGTGTTCGGCGGCGCGGTCCGAGTCGGTCACCCGTACCGCAGCGGCGACGGTGGCGGCCACAGCGAGGAGGACGGCCACGATCACGATCATCGTGCGCCGCGTCGGACGCGATTTCATTCGACTCGGCATCAGCACTTCGCTCCTGCGATCGGCAGACAGATGTCACCCGTCTGCAACAACGCCGCCGACGGATCGCTCTGCCGTGGCGCATTCTCCGGGTCTCGGGTGAGCTTCTTCAGCTGCTGGTTGAGGGGCTCGAGCTGATCGATGATCGCGTTCAGACCGTCGCGTGCCTGAACCGCTCCCTCGCGCGCAGTCTGGATCAGCGTCGCGATCTCACCCTCGTAATCGACATACAGGCGGGTCACCGCACCGAGGCGCATGAGAACGTTTCCGAGTTCGGCGATGCCGTCCGAGAATCCGTTCCGGTAGGTGTAGTAGGCCGAGAGGACCGTGTTGGTCTTGCGGGCCAGGGTGAACAGGTAGTCACGACTGGCGTCGAAGGCCGCCGAATACTCAGAGACCATGTCCAGCGTCGTCCGGACCTGATCCTTCTGCTTCGACAGAATCGTCGCGAAAGTCTGCAGCCCGGAAACGATGTTGCGCAACGCATCCGGGTTCGCACCCAGACCGTCGTCGATCTGTTCCAGAACCTTGTCCACCGGAACGCCGTTCACTTCGTCGGTGATCGGCGGCAGATCCTGCAGCGTATCGGCGACGGTGTAGGGCACCGTCGTCCGTGCCACCGGGATCACCAGCTCGCCGTCGACCCGCTCGCCCTGCGGCAGCAGGGTGACGAAGTATCCACCGACCGCGGTCAGCAGGCGCACTTCCACTCTCGTCTCGTCGCCGAGCACGACACCGTCGTCGACCTTCGCCGTGACGGTCACGTGGTCGTCGTGCAGTTCCAGACCCTCGACCTTGCCCACGGACACACCGGCCAGGCGGACGTCCTCGCCTCCGCGCAGCGAAACGGCGTCGCGCGTCTGGAAGCTGATCGTCCGCTGTCCCGGGGGAGCGATGTAGAAGTAGCCGGCCACACCCACGAGAAGTGCCACCACGATCAGGGCCAGGATCCCCACGGCCCTATCGCTCAACGCCCGGTCCTGGGGCGTGCGGTGCCGTCTCTTCAGCCCTTGCATACCACGACCTCGTTTCCCGCCAGCAGCACGCGCACCGTCGCCGGCAGTTCGACGCGGCCACGGCTGCACCGTCCGTCGGCCGCCGGTGCGCCCTCCGTGCCGGCGGCACCGATCTGGCCCAGGCCGTCGGCGACCGTCGGGATGAGCCGCAGGGCCGACCCCAGCGAGCCGATCGTCGGGAAGGCTTGACTGAACAACCGCTCCGCATCGCTGTCTGCGGTCTCCTCGATCCCCAGACCCGCCAGGATCCGATTGAGCGTGCCCATCAGCGGCGGCCCGTATAGGTCGCCCTTCTCGAACTCGTCGAGCACCTCCAGTGCCTTGTCCACCGGGCTCTCAAGCAGCCGCAGGATGTCGATGACCTGCGGTGACTTCCCTCCCAAGACCGTCGAGAGATGCGCCAGATTGTCCACCAGCGCCGAGATGACCTGCTCCCGGTCGTCGGCGTAGGAGGCCAGTCGGTCGATGCTCTTGAGCATCGGCTCGAGCCCGCCTCCGTCGCCCTGGACCAGGGCCAGGGCATTCTCGGTGAACTGGTTGATCTCCTCCGGTTGCAGCGCCTCCAGGGTCGGTTGCAGTCCGTTGAACAGGCTGGTGATGTCGAAGGACGGGGTGGTCCGGTCGGTACCGAAGCTGTGCCGTTCCGGCCCGTCCCCGCCGGCGCCGGTCACGTCCAGGTACCGGATACCCGAGAGGTTGGCGTACTTGATCGCCAGGTGCGCGTCGTCGGTGAGGCGCCACTCGCGGTCTACGCTGAAGCCCACCTCGGCGGTGCTGCGCATACCGTCCTGGCGGTACTCGACGGAGTTCACCTTGCCCACCCGCACTCCGCGGATCCGCACATCCGCGTTGGGCCGCAGACCCGAGACGTCACTGAACCGCGCGGTGTAGTCCGACGGCTGCCCCGGTGCCGGATTCTTGATCGCATTGGTGACGAGCACGAAGAGCAACGCGGCGACCACGATCGAGCCGGCGACTTTCAGCGCGGGACCCAGTATCCGCGTCGAGAACAAACGTGTCATCGCCCGCCCCCCGATTCGCTCTTCTGCGTCTTCGCCGCGCCGGCTGCACCGAATGCCGCAGACTGCAGCACCGGCAGAACATCGAGGTTCACCTTCACCTTGAGTTTCCGTCCTCCCCCGGTTCCGGGGCCGAACGCCCCGTTCAACCGTTCGACCAGGCTGCGCAGCGTGACGGGAGTCAGCAGTCCGCCGGCGGTCGCCGGGAGCACCGAGGCGGTGTCCTCGAGCATCTGCACGAGCGGTTCGAGCTCAGTCTGCTTACCGCCGAGCAGTTCGCCCACCATGGCGAAGAAGGACTCGGCGATGGCCTGGAGTGATGTCGCGTAGCGCGCCATCACCTCGTCGCCGGCCTGCCGCATATCACTGCTGTAGGTGGAGAAGCCCATATCCGCGACGCCCACGGTGAACGGCGGGAGCGCCTCGGCGATCTCGTTGTAATCGGCGATCAGATCGGCGGGAAGATGCCGCTGCGTCCGTTCGACGGCACTGGTGACCACCACGCCTGTGTTCACCAGCGGCTCCAGCGCCGTGGTGTACGCGAGGGGGAGCGCGTGATGGCGTCCATCATCGGCTGCTGCATGGTGCCGTCGACCAGCTGTGAGCCGAACTCGATCATCGTGCCCATCGTGTAGTCGCGAGCGGCGGCGCGTCTGATCGTGCTCCCGGTGGCGAGCCGGCCGGTCTCGGACGACCCGCTGTCGAGGATGTTCACCGCCGTCACACCGAAGTAGTTCTGCGGCCGGAAGTCGAACCCGAAGTCCTCATAGAGCGGACCCACGCCGTTGCGCTCCACGTCGAGCTCGATCCGGGGCATACCGTCGCCGCTGATCGAGATGTCCTCGACAGTGCCCACCTGAACTCCGCGGAGCATGACCGGTGTGCCCTTCTCCACACCCACGCCGATGACCGGGGTGTCGATGCTGAACACCAGCCGGTCGGCACCGGGCTGGTCGAACACCGGCCGCAGGACCAGGGTCAATACGACCGCGAGGACCAGTGCGGCCACGCCGATGAATCCCGCCCGCGCCAGCAGTCTGTCCTGTGCCGCATCGGAACCGGTGAGGAATCCTGAGTACACGCGTCACCCCTTGAAGACCAGATTCGGGTGCAGTCCCCACAGTGCGACCGTCATCGCAAGATTCAGCACGATGATGGTGACCAGACTGGCGCGGATGGCGCGGCCCGAGGCACGTCCCACGCCCTCGGGGCCGCCGGAGGCGAAGAAGCCGTAGTAGCAGTGGATGATGGTGCAGACCGCACAGAACACGACGGCTTTGGTCAGCGAATAGCCCACTTCGACGGGGTCGAGGAACTGGCTGAAGTAGTGGTCGTAGGTTCCCGCCGGCGCCTTCCGCACGTACTTGACGAACAGGCTGCAGGTGAGGAAGCCGATCGCCAGGGAGAGCAGGTAGCCGGGGATCACACAGAGCATGCCGGCCATCAGCCGGGTTCCCACCACGAACGGGATCGACCGGATGCCGAGGGTCTCGGTGGCGTCGATCTCCTCGGAGATCCGCATGGATCCGATCTCGGCGGTCATCCTGCAGCCGATCTGTGCGGCGAAGCCGATGCCGGTCATGATCGGCCCGATCTCCCGGATGTTGAAGAACGCCCCGATCACACCGGTCAACGATCCGAAGCCGATCAGATTGAGCGAGTTGTACGCCTCGATGGCGACCGAGATCCCCACTGCCACACCGAGAACCACGAGCAGGGAGATGACACCGCCGTCGACGATGATCGAGCCGCGACCCCAGGCCATGGTGCGCAGCGTGGTCATCATCTGCTTGCGGTAGTGCCGCACGGTGATCGGCAGGTAGTAGATGGTCTGGAAGGTGAAGACGAGCCACCGTCCCAGACCGCGGCTCATGACGAGCAACTGCTTCTGCGATACCTGCCACGGCTTGAGCAGGTAGTTGCTGTATGTCGACGGAGTAGCCACAGGTCAGCCCACCTGGCCCGGGAAGAACATGGACTGCAGCTGGGTGATGAGCAGATTGGTGATGAAGATCGCCACGAAACTCAGCACCACCGACGCGTTCACCGCATCGGCCACACCCCTGGGGCCGCCCTTGGCTTCGAGACCGCGCAGGCCGGCGATCACCACCACGAGGATGCCGAAGACCACCGCCTTGCCCAGCGAGAAGTAGAGATCGGTCGACGACGCGAAGGCCCCGAACGACTGCCAGAAGCTTCCCGGCACCACGCCGTTCACCGTGACGGCAAGGGGTGTAGCCTGCGGCGACCGCCGAGGCGATGATCACCAGACACAGGATCGGGGCCACGAGGAGGATCGCGAGGAACCGCGGAAGCACCAGTCGCTGCACCGGGTCCACGCCCATCACCCGCATCGCGTCGATCTCTTCGCGGATGGACCGGGCACCGAGGTCGGCCGCGATGGCCGAGGCGGCGGCGCCGCCGAGCAGAAGTCCGGCGGCCATCGGCGCTCCCTGCTGGATCACCGCGATACCGCTCGCCGCGCCGGCCAGCGACTTGGCGCCGACCTGGTTGACGATGGCGCCCACCTGCACCGAGATCTCGGTGCCGAACGGCAAGGCGATGAGGACGGCGGGAAAGGCCGTGACTGTGAGCAGAAACCAGGTCTGCTGCAGCACCTCCAGTGCCGGCAGCTTCAGCCGCACCACCGAGATCACCGCGTATCTGCAGACATCGACCAGCAGCAGGACCGCCCGGCCCAGAGTGGCCACGGATGCCGCCGGCACCGTCGTCAGATAGTCCATCACCGCGGCGCTCACGCCGCGCCGGCCGGTCTCGGGTTCCGGGGGATCGGCCTCGCCGGAGCCCTGCCCGACCAGGACCGAATCGTCCGCGATCGTCGTCACTGCGCACCCGCCCCCGTCTGACCCGGGTGCGGCTGACGGCGGCGGCGCGCGGACCCGGACGGGCCGGGGCCCGCATGCCGGTCTTCGATCATTTCGCACCTCCTCGTAGCCGGGGTCGGCTGTTTCGTCTGGGTAGAAAGTCCTGCGTGAGTAGGTCTAAAGTCCCGTGATTGAGATTATGTTTATCTCGTGTCCATGATGTGGATCCCAGTCAACGTAGCATGAGTGCTACTTCACAATCAATACATTGTGTTCGATTACCACATTTGTCGACCTACTGAGAACTCACGTCTACACAGGTGGATTCGCGGCCGATCCGCGACTCGAGTGCGCCGCCGGCACATGTTGGGATCGAGCATCGCGGCCGGCGCCGGAGTCTCTTAATGGCCGCAGGGCACCCATATCCGGCAGAAACATCATCATCGTTATGCTTGTCTCGAGATACGGCTCCGGAGCACCGCGTCGGCAGTACACTTCGCGGCGACCCGCGGTCGGGCCGCCCCGGGGCGCCGTGGCGGCACCGGAAAGGGAGGACGACGACCAATGGCGATGGTGAACCGTCAGGACTACTTCGACGGCGCGATGACCATGCTCGCCGAGAGCGGCTACGGAAGCCTCCGGTTGACCAGCCTGTGCAAGCAGCTCGGAGTGACCTCCGGCTCGTTCTACAACTGGTTCACCGGCTGGAGCGATTTCGTCGATCAGTTCCTCGACTACTGGCAGAGCGAAGAGACCGAAGCGCTCGCCGAAGAAGCGGCGAAGGAAGCCGATCCGAGTGTCCGGCTCGACACCCTGCGCACGCTGGCCGCGGGGATCCCCCACCGCGCGGAAGTCGCACTGCGGGCGTGGAGCAATACCGACCCCCGGGTCGCCGCCGTACAGCGACAGGTCGACGACCAGCGTCTGCGGGTGCTCACGACCGTCATGCTCGACCTCGGCATCGACGCACCTCTGGCCGATCGCCTCGGCGAGCTGGCCCTGAGCATCGTGATCGGTCATGAGCACCTCGATCCCGCGGCGATGGACTGGTCGATCGGCGAGTTCATCGCGCTGGCCCGGCTGCACGCCGCCTCGCACTCCCCGTCCGCCGCACCGCGCGACTGAACAACCCTCAGCCCGCCTTCGCCATCCGCCGGGCCCGGCGCTGTTCGGCGAGCTCGATCGCCGCCGTCCAATCGCCTCCGCGCATGATGTGGGCCCGGTACTTCATGATGTCCGCCTGCCCGTTCAGCGTCAGCGCGCCGACCATGCGCTCACCCGACCGGTACAGCGCCGTCCACCGTGCAGAGTCGCCGGGCCGGCCGTCGACCACGACGATCTCGTCGACCGGATCGGCCACACCCACGAACTGGATGCGGCTGTCGTACCAGTCCGACCAGAAGTACGGCACCGTCTGATAGGGCTTGGCGTTCTCCGGAGCGACGGCGTTGCGGGCCGCGGCCGCACCCTGCTCTGCCGCCGCTGTCCAGTTCTCCATCCGCTGGCGCATGCCGAACATCGGGTTGGGCCAGTTCGCGATGTCGCCGGCCGCATACACCCCCGGCACGCCGGTGAAGAGCTTCTCATCGCAGACCACGCCGTCGTCCACCGTCACCCCGGATCCGTCGAGCCAGTCGGCGGCCGGCACCATACCGATCCCGGCGACCACCAGATCCGCCGGCAGCCGCCGCCCGTCGGCCAGTACCACCGCACCGACGGCACCGGCCCGGCCCTCGAAGCCCTCCACTCCGACACCGCACAGCAGCGAAACCCCGTTCCGCTCATGCAGTCTGGCCACAGCACCGCCCATGGCCCCGACCGCCCGCGCCAACGGCTCCGGCGCGGCCTCGACGATGGTGACCCGTGCACCGGCCTTGATCGCCGAGGCGGCCACCTCCGAGCCGATGAAGCCCGCGCCGATCACCACCACGTCGGCTCCGCCGATCAGCCGCTCGCGGATGGCGAGCGCGTCCTGCAGATTGCGCAGCGTGTAGATCCCGGTCAGTGCGTCGGGGTTCGGCATCTCGCGGGCGTGCCCGCCGGTCGCGATGATCAGCGCTCCGTACGGGATCCGCTCGTCACCGACCTGCACCTCGCGTGCTCCGGTGTCGAGCGCACTCGCCGGCGTCGCCAGCTTCAGGGTCACGTCCAGTTCGTCGGCCAGATGCTTCTCCTCGCAGAACCAGGTCGGCTCGGCGTCGGCACTTTCGAGAAAGCTCTTCGACAGCGGCGGCCGGTCGTAGGGCAGGTGTTGCTCGGCCCCGATCAGGGTGATCGGCGCGTCGAATCCGGCGGCCCTGGCGGCCTCGACCGCCCGCAGGCCGGCCAGCGAGGCGCCCACCACGACCAGGGAGTCCGGCGACGAGCCGCTCATCGTTCGATACTCAAGGCCAGCGTCGGACACCCGGCAACCGCCTCCTCCACAGAGGCCAGCTCGTCGTCGGCGATCTCCGCTTTCAGCAATTCCAGGTCGCCGTCATCGTCGACCTCGAAGAACAGCGGCGCCAGGGACTCGCAGATTCCCAGGCCTGTGCACTTTCCGTAGTCCACATGCACGCGCATGATGGAGCTCCTCTCTGATGGTTGTCGGGCTGTCGCTGAGCGGATCGGGGTCAGAAGACGCGCCGGAAGAGCTTCAGCGCCTTCTCTCCGTAGGGCGGGTAGACGAAGGTCAGATCCGGACGCTGCGGCCGGAAGAGCACCGCCTTGGCGTGGCTCATCGTGCGGAACCCGGTCTCCCCGTGGTAGGCGCCGATACCGCTGGCCCCGACCCCGCCGAACGGCATGCTGGGCACCATGCAGTGCATCGCCGCGTGGTTGATCACCGCACCGCCGGCCGGAATCTGATCGACGATCCGCCGGGCCAGACCGCTCGATGCACTGAACACATAGACGGCGAGCGGTTTGGGGCGCGAGTTGACCAGCGCCACGCCCGCCTCGAGGGTCGGCACACCCACCACCGGGAGGATGGGCCCGAAGATCTCCTCCTGCATCAGCGGCTCGTCCACTTCCGGATCCACCACGACCGTCGGCTCGAGCCCGTGGTGCGCATCGTCCCGGCCGCCGCCGACGGCGATGGTTCCCCGTGTCGCCTCCAGGTAGCGGCCCAGCCGCTGGTATTGGCGCTCGTTGACGATGCGCAACCGCGGCGGCGCCTCGGCCCGCTGCTCCCGGACGGCCTGTGCCAGCTGGCGGACGAGTTCATCCTTCACGGACTCCTCGACGACGACGTAGTCCGGTGCGATACAGGTCTGGCCCGAGTTCAGCAGCTTGACCCAGACCAGGCGACGGGCGCAGGTGCGCAGATCGGCGTCGGCGCTCACCAGCACCGGGCTCTTGCCACCGAGTTCGAGGGTCACCGGCGTGAGAGTCGGTGCGGCACCGGCCATCACGGCACGGCCCACCTCGGTGCCGCCGGTGAAGAGCGCATGGTCGAAGCCGGCGGCCAGGAGCCGCTGCGTGGTCTCGGCTTCGCCCTCGACCACCACGATCGCCTCGGGGTCGAGGTAGCGCGGCAGCAGCGACGCCAGCAGCGCCGAGGTCTTCGGCGCATGCTCCGAGGGCTTGATCACGGCGCAGTTGCCGGCCGCCACCGCCGCCACCAGCGGTCCCAGCGTGAGATAGACCGGGTAGTTCCACGGCCCGATGATCAGCACCGTCCCGAGCGGCTCGTACTGAACCCATCCGAGACCGGGCTGCTGCGACACCGGCAGCCCCTTGGGCCGCCGCCGCATCCACAGGCGCAGCCGCTTGCGCGCGTACTCCGCTTCGCCCTTGGTGGTGGCGATCTCGCCGAGCCACGACTCGACCGCGTCGCGGCCCAGGTCGGCGCCGATCGCTTCGGCGATCGCCTCCTCCTGCTCGTCGACCAGACGGGTGATCGCGGCCAGCTGTTCCTGCCGCCACCGCAGCGAGGCGGTGCGCCCGGTCCGGTGTACGGCCGCCAGCCGGTCGCGGACCTGCTGTGCCGACTGCGCATCGCCGGCCTCCGGGTGCGCGGGGTGTTCCACGGTCAGCACCTCCCCCGGAACGTAGTGCGCAGCCCGGACGAAGAGCCCCTGAGCGGTCGCCACCACGGCCCGGTCCACTCCTGTGACCTCGCAGGTCGCGCCGGCGACGGAGCCGGTCTGCACGGTGGAGACACCCTCACCGTGCAGCCGGCTGGAGCGTCCGAGCAGATCGGGATCCACAGTCACGTCGAGCCGGACCGTGGAGCAGCCGCTGCCTGGATCCGCGGCCAGAATCGCCCGGCCGAGCAGCAGATCGATCAGCGGCATGAGCCAGCCCGGATCCTCGTCGCCGTCCGGCGTGAAGCCGGAGGCGGTGACCGCTCGGCCTCCCTGCGACAGCAGGCTCACTCCGAACCGCACGTCCGGCGCGCAGGTGGGACCGGCCGGGCCCGATCGGCTCTGCTGTTCCACTGCTGAGTCCTCGCTGTCGACGTTGCACAAAGAATACATGGTGTTCTATTTAGCGCGGCTCATCCGACGCCTTCACCGCCGGCTCCGTCCGGGCCGGGGCCGGCGCCGGACACCCGAGTCCGAACAGTATGTATTGGTTGGAATGTACATGCTGTTCGGGTTTCCGGCTGCGAGCGGCCGGTAGAATGCACCGAGAGTCGCGCCCGCCGGGCGTATCGGCCACCTGCAGGAAGGACGGATATGAGCACCGCGCGGAAGAACGGCTCCACCAGCCCGGGACGTGTCCGTCAACGCGAGGCGACGATCCGGCGAGCGACCGAATCCGCGGAGGCGCTGCTCACCGAGGGCGCCTCCTTTGCCGATCTGAGTGTCGAGCAGGTGATCTCCCGTGCGGGTATTGCGCGATCGACCTTCTACTCGCATTTCGACGACCTCGGGCACCTGCTGCGTTCGCTGTGCGAGGGCGTCATCACCGAGATGATCACGGCGGCCAGGCTCTGGTTCGAGCACGACGACGGAATCACCCGGGACGAACTGGGTTCGGCGCTGGCCGCGGTGGTGAAGACCTATCGCGGTAGGGAGAAGCTGTTCGCCGCGATGGCCGAGGCCTCGACCACCGACCCGGTGGTCCGCGAGGAGTTCCACCGCATGCTCACCGCCGGACACACCGAGCTCACCCGTCATATCAAGGCCGGCCAGGCGAAGGGCTTCGTGCGCAGCGACGTGGATCCGAATCCCACCGCGGGCTGGCTGACCTGGATGCTCGAGCGCGGCCTCTACCAGCAGGTCCGGCTGGCGAATCCCCGGCAAGTGAATCGGCATACCCGCGCCTTGACCGAGATCGTCTGGCAGACGCTGTACGCCGTCTGACCCGGCTCTCCGTCCGACCGGGCTCAGCCGAGTTCGATCAGCACCACCCCGGCCATGATGACCGCGATCCCGGCGATCATCCTCCAGGTCAGCGGGTCACGCCAGAGCGCACGCGCCAGCAGTGCCACCAGCGCGATGCCGATCGCCGTCCACACCCCGTAGGCGACGCCGACGGGCATCCCGGCCCGCAGCGCCAGCGACAGGAAGACGAACGAGGCCAGATAGCCCGCGACGATCGGCACGAGCCACCATCGTTTGCGGTAGCCGTCGGAGGCCCGCACGCACAGCGTGGCGCAGGCTTCCACGAGGATCGCCAGGCTCAGCCACAGCCAGCTCATCAGCCCTCCCCCGGGGCCGGCCGGCGCACCGGACCGGTGTCGAGCGGCACGCCGGTCTCCGCACCCGGTGCGCGTGGGGCGCCGGTCTGCACCAGCACCACGCCGGCGATCACCAGCACGATCCCGGCCCAGGCGGTGGGGCCGAGCTGCTCGTGAAAGAGCAGCACCCCGAAGGCCGCGGTCAGCGCGACCCCGGCCGCACCCCAGATCCCGTAGGCGACGGCCACCGGTATCCCCGCCCGCAGGGTGTAGCCGAGCAGCACGAAGCTGCCGAGGTATCCGGCCACGACCAGCGCGATCCAGGCGGGAGTGTCGACGGCGGCGCGCAGCGACAGGGTGGCGGTGACCTCGCTCACGACGGCGGCGGCGAGCCACAGCCATCTGCTCATGCTTCGCCTCCCGATCCCGGCCGTCCGACGGGCCCCCGACTCCCCGTCAGGGTATCGGTCCCCCGCGGCGGCATCGGATCCACCGGCGCACAGGCAGGTCCGCCGCCGCCCGGCGGATCCGCTACGTTCATCGGGTGGATGCGTCCAACAGCACTCTGCTGCTCGTACCGTTGCTGATTCTCGCCGCGCCGATCCTGGCCCGGCTGATCGGCCGCTGGGTGCGGATTCCGGTGATGGTCTTTGAACTGCTGCTGGGCATCGTGTTCGGGCCCGCCGTTCTGGGCCTGGTGCACGATTCGGCGTTCCTGGAGACGATGGCCGATCTGGGTGTGGCCCTGCTGTTCTTCATGGCGGGCAGCGAGATCCAGCTCTCCTCACTGCAGGGTCGCACCGGCCGCCGCGCCTGGGGCGGCTGGCTGCTGAGTCTGGCGCTCGGCCTGGCGGTGGGCCTGATCGTGGCGCCGGGACTGGACACGGTGATCATCGGTATCGCGTTGTGTTCGACGGCGCTGGGCACACTGCTTCCGGTGCTCCGGGACGCCGGTGTCCTGGACCGGCCGTTCGGGCACTCGGTGAGCGCCGTGGGCGCGGTCGGCGAGTTCGGGCCCATCGTGGCGATCTCACTCGTGCTCAGCGGACGGTCACCGGGTGCGGCGCTGGTCGTGCTGCTGGTCTTCTTCGTCATCGCGGCCCTGCTGATCTGGCGCTCGAACCTGCTGCCGCACGGCCGGCTGCACCGCTTCGTGGAGTCGACCCTGCACACCAGCGGCCAGTTCGCGGTGCGACTGGTCATGGCGATCATGTTCGCTCTGATCGTGCTCAGCCTGGAACTGGGCATCGACATGCTGCTCGGCGCCTTCGCCGCCGGGGTGCTCTGGCAGGCGCTGATCCGCGATGCGGCTCCGCCGACCCGGCACGCGGTGGAGAGCAAACTCGAGGGCCTCGCCTTCGGCTTCCTGGTTCCGGTGTTCTTCGTCTCCACCGGTGTGCAGTTCGACCTGCGGGCGCTGCTCGACGCACCCTTGACCCTGCTGCTGGTACCGGTGGTGACGCTGACCCTGCTCGTCGTACGCGGTCTGCCCTCGATGCTGGCGGCCCCGGCCGGCGCCTCACGGTCCGAGCGGGCCGCGGTCGGGCTGCTCGGCGCCACCGGGCTGCCGATCATCGTCGTCGTCACCACCGCCGGGGTGCAGCAGGAGCTGATCTCCAGTACGGCCGCAGCCGTGCTGGTCGGCGGCGGCATGCTCTCGGTGCTGCTCTTCCCGCTGATCGGCATGGCGCTGGTGGGACGCTCGACCAACGACGAGGTGCCGGCGGGCGCCGGGGCGTAGAACGGAGGCAGCACTCCACCGCAGCCGACCGAAGGGAGCACCGTGTCCACGGGAGCCGACTCGACCGCCGTCCGGACCGCACTGTGGCGGGCGCTGCACACGATCGTCGACGACGAGCCGCTGATCCTCGACGATCCGCTGGGGCTGCAGATCGCCGGCGTCGGCGACGACTGGCGGTCGCGGCCCGACATGGATCCGGACCGGACCATGCCGAACCGGGCCTCGATCGTCACCCGCTCCCGAGCCGTCGAGGACGAGCTGGCGAGGTCCGGACTGAGGCAGTACGTGCTGCTCGGCGCGGGACTGGACACCTTCGCCCAGCGCCACTCCGGGACGGTGCGCGTCTTCGAGATCGACCAACCCGCCACCCAGGCATGGAAGCGAGAACGCCTGGAGACGCTGGACCTGCCGCTGCCGGCGCTGGTCCCCGTCGACTTCGAGGCCGGCGACTCCTGGCGCGACCGCGTCGTCGCCGCCGGTCTGGACCTCGGCGCTCCGGCCTTCGTCTCCATGCTCGGCGTCGCCATGTACCTCTCGCCGGATGCGCTGCACGACACCCTGTCCCAGGCCGCCTCACTCGCCTCCGGCTCGGTCATCGCGTTCACCACCTCGCGGCCGATCGAGACGGCGCCGCCCGCGATCCGGCCGATCCTCGCCGAGGCGAGCGCCGGGGCCGCGGCGTCCGGACATCCGTGGCTGAGTCTGCTCGGTCCCGACGATGCCGCCGCCCTGGCCCGCGGGGCCGGCTTCTCCTCGGTGCAGGTGCTGACCTCGCAGGATCTGCACGACCGCTATTTCGCCGACCGCCGCGACGGCCTCAGCCCGGTCGGCGGCGAAGACCTGGTCATCGCGACCGTGTGACCCCGGATACGGCTGCAGCCCGGTCTTCGGCTCCACCGAAGTCCGGGCTGCTGCCGTGCGGGATCTCTAGTCGACGCCGGAATCGATGGCGGCGCGGTCGAGCACCACCTCGGCGGCATCCTCGGGCTGGCTGCCGGCGATGGCCTGCGCGCCGCCCTCGGATAGCTCGCCCACCAGGTCGGCGGTGGCGCCGCCGACGATGCCCAGCGCTGCGTACTGCTCGAGGCGGGCCCGCGAATCGGCGATGTCGAGGTTGCGCATGGTCAGCTGGCCGATGCGGTCGGCGGGACCGAAGGCGGCGTCGCCGACGCGCTCCATCGACAGCTTGTCCGGATGGTACGAGAGCGCCGGACCGGTGGTGTTGAGGAAGTGGTAGTCGTCGCCACGACGCAGCCGGACGGTCACCTCGCCGGTGATGGCCGAGGCCACCCAGCGCACCAGCGCCTCGCGCAGCATGAGCGCCTGCGAGTCCATCCACCGGCCCTCGTACATGAGCCGGCCGAGACGGCGGCCCTCGTTGTGGTAGTTGGCGACGGTGTCCTCGTTGTGGATCGCGTTTACCAGCCGCTCGTAGCCGATGTGCAGCAGCGCCATGCCCGGCGCCTCGTAGATGCCGCGCGACTTGGCCTCGATGATCCGGTTCTCGATCTGGTCGGAGACGCCCAGCCCGTGCCGCCCGCCGATCTCGTTGGCCTTGAGGACCAGGTCCACGGGCGAGTCGAAGGTCTCACCGTTGATCGCGACCGGACGGCCCTGGTCGAAGCGCAGGGTGACGTCCTCGGTGACCACGTCGACGTCCTCGCGCCAGGCGGCCACACCCATGATCGGCTCGACCACGTCCAGGCCGTGGTCGAGGTGCTCGAGGGTCTTGGCCTCGTGGGTGGCGCCCCAGATGTTGGCGTCGGTGGAGTAGGCCTTCTCCTGCGAGTCGCGGTACGGCAGCTCGCGTTCGGTGAGCCACTGGCTCATCTCGTGCCGGCCGCCGAGCTCCTCGACGAAGTCCGTGTCGAGCCACGGCTTGTAGATGCGCAGGTTGGGGTTGGCCATCAGGCCGTACCGGTAGAAGCGCTCGATGTCGTTGCCCTTGTAGGTGGAGCCGTCGCCCCAGATGTCGACGCCGTCCTCCTTCATCGCCCGCACCAGCAGCATGCCGGTCACCACCCGGCCGAGCGGGGTGGTGTTGAAGTAGGCCTTGCCGGCGGTGCGGATGTGGAAGGCGCCGCACTGCAGGGCGGCGATGCCCTCCTCGACGAGGGCCTCACGGCAGTCGACGAGGCGGGAGATCTCCGCGCCGTACTGGCCAGCGCGGCCGGGCACCGAATCGATGTCCGGCTCGTCGTACTGGCCGAGGTTGGCGGTGTAGGTGCACGGGATCGCCCCCTTCTCCCGCATCCAGGCGACGGCGACGGAGGTGTCCAGGCCGCCGGAGAAGGCGATACCGACACGCTCGCCCTTGGGCAACGAGCTGAGCACTTTCGACATGCAACCAGGATAAATGTCGCCCGCACAGCGAAGCCACCCGGCCCGAGAACCGCCACCCCGCCCGCACGTCCCGGATGCGGCAGACGCCCGGCACCCCCGAACGGGGAGGGCCGGGCGTCTGATCGCCGGTGTCACGCCGCCGCAGCGGTGGGCGCGTGGCCCAGGAACTCCAGGATCGCCTGACGGCGCAGCTGGTAGGACTCCTCGAGCTGCTGGCGAGGGTCACGCGGATTCTCGATCTCCAGGATCTCCGAGACGGTGGCCGGCCGGTGCGAGAGCAGCACCACCTTGTCGGCCAGCAGCAGCGCCTCGTCCACGTCGTGGGTGACGAACATGATCGTCATCTGGGTGCGCTGCCAGACGGAGATCAGCAGCTGCTGCATGTCCAGCCGGGTCTGCGCGTCGAGGGCGCCGAAGGGCTCGTCCATGAGCATCACCTGCGGATCGCAGGCGAGGGTCCGGGCCAGCTGCACCCGCTGGCGCATGCCCCCGGAGAGCCGGCTGGGGATGTGGTCGAGGTACGAGCCCAGACCCACCTGCTCGAGGTAGCCGGTGGCGATCTTCTTCGATTCGCTGCGGCCCACCCCGCGCAGCTGGAGCGGGAACTGCACGTTCTTCAGCGCCGTCCGCCACGGGAAGAGCGCGTCCTCCTGGAAGACCATGGCGCAGTGCGCCTCGTTGCCGGAGACCTGCCGGCCGTTCACGGTCGCCAGACCGCTCATCGGCTCCAGGAGCCCCGCCAGGGCCCGGAGCACCGTCGACTTGCCGCAGCCGGACGGGCCCAGCAGCACGACGATCTCGCCGGGGTCGACGTCGAAGTCGAGGTGCGCGGCGGGCACACCGTCGTACCCCAGGGTCAGGTCCTCCAAGTGCACGCTGGCACCTGCGGTCTTGCGCTGGACGGGGAAATCGGTTGTGGCAGTGGTGGTCTGGTCGTCGGTGCGGGTGCGGGTGAGGGTCGGAAAGCTCATGATTCCATTCCTGTTCTTCGAGCGGTTTCTCATGTCGGGTGCGGTGGCGGGAGTCGGGTGGTCAGTCGGTCACCTCTTGTTCGGCAGCCAGTAGTTGATGCGCCGGCCGATCCGCTCGACGATCCAGGCGGTCAGCAGACCGAGTGCGCCGATCGAGAGCATGCCGACCACGACGCCGGCGTAGTCGAGCAGTCCGTACGCCTGCCAGGTGTAGTAGCCGATCCCGAACTGGCCGGAGATCATCTCGGCGCTGACCACACAGATCCAGGCGACGCCCATGGCCACCGACAGGCCCGAGAAGATGCCGGGCAGGGCGCCGGGCAGAGTCACCTGGCGCAGGATGGTCCACTGGCTCGCCCCCATGGTCTGGGCGGCCTCTTCCCACACCTTCGGCATGGAGTCGATGGCGTGGATCGTGCTGACGACGACCGGGAAGAAGGCGGCGAAGAAGGTGATGAAGACGATGCCCTGCTCGCTGGTCGGGAAGAGCAGGATGGTCAACGGCACCAGGGCGATCGCCGGGATGGGCCGGACGATCTCGATGGCCGGCCGCAGCGTCTTGCGGGCGGTGGCCGACCGGCCGATCAGCACCCCGAGACCCACGCCGACGACGGCCGCGATGAGGAAGCCCATGATGATCCGCCGCAGGCTGGTGAAGAGGTCCTCGTAGTACGCGCGGGTGCCGAGGAGGTCGATCCAGTGGTGCCAGACCTCGCCGGGGGTGGGCATCCGGTCGAAGCGGAGCCAGGCCACCACCCCGTTGGTGGTGAGGAAGTGCCAGGCCACGATGAACAGCACGATGGGGATCGCGGGCAGGAGCATCGAGCCGAAGAGGCTCTTCACGTCGGTCCGCCGGGCGCTGTCGATCCCGGTGCGCGCCCGCCCTGCGAGCCTTCCGGTCAGGGAGCCCCCGCCGCCGTCCGGCGCCGGCGACGTTCCGTCGGTCGGTGCCGCTTCGTCCCGGTCAATGGTGGTTTCAGTCATGGGATCGATCCTCTCCAGGGGGTGGTGCTCGTGGTCTGTGGTGCGCAGCGCCGGGGATGGCCGGATGTCACTGCTTCGGTGTGGCCTCGCGCAGGGCGGCGGAGTAGTCCAGCTGCGCCGCTCCCGGGTGCTGTTTCAGGTAGTTCTGCGCGCTCTCGGCGGTGGCGAAGGGCAGGAGCCGTTCGAGTGCCGGGGCCTGCGGATCCGAGACCCAGAACGCGTGGTCGGCGAAGAGCTTGAGCCCGTTCTGCGGATCGGGGACGTAGGCCGCCCGGATCTGCTTTCCCGAGCCGGCGATCCGCCGGAGCAGGCAGGTGGGGGTCGCCGCCTTCTCCGTGTCGTCCGCACCGGCCATCCAGACCTCCGAGGCCTGCCCGGGGTCGTCGACGGGCCGGCGGCACACGTCGTCGTACCCGGTCAGTGCGGTCGGGTTGGCGGTGGAGGCGGTCATCGCCGGCAGTTTCGCCCCGTACACCTTCTGCAGGTAGCTGTCGTTCTCGAAGGCGGCGGTGTCGAAGTCCGCCGAGACCGATCCCCGCTTGACCAGGAACTCTTTGACCTGGCGGAAGGTGTCGGCGAACTGCGGCTTGATGGTGGGGTCGAAGGAGACCATGCCGTTGGGCCCGTTATAGAGGTAGGCCACCTCCGGTTCGATGCCGGTGATCTCGCTGAGCCGGAGCACCGCCTGCATCGGGTTGGCGGCGATGTACTCGTTGGTCTTCTTCATGGCGGTCAGGAAGGCCACCATCACCTCCGGGTTCTCGGCGGTGAACTTCTTGCGTGCCACCAGGCCGTGGAAGGTGGGGACACCGTTCTGGCCGCCGTCGTAGAGCAGCCGTCCCTTTCCGCGGTAGACCATCAGCTGCGGCCACGGGACGAACTGCGCCATCGCGTCCACCTGGCCGCCTTCGAGGGCCGCGGATCCGATCGACGGGTCCTGGTTGGCGATCTTGACGTCGTTCGCGTCGACGCCGGCGTTGCTCAGCGCGGTGGCGAGCATGCCGTCGCCGGCCGAACCGAGGCTGGTGGAGACCTGCTTGCCCCGCAGCCCGCCGAGCGTGGTGACCTCCGAGTTCACCGGCACCACGACCTGGTTGAGCGAACCCTGCAGGTTGTATCCGGTGGTGCCGACGAACTCGGTGGCGGCGTCGGAGTATTCGGCCGACTTGGAGCCGTTGGTCACCAGCGGGTAGTCGCCCATCGACCCGATGTCCACCTGGGTGGCGATCATGGCGGCGGTGAGCGGTGCACCGGAGGCGAAGTCGTGCCAGACCACCCGGTAACGCTTGCCGTCCCGGGCACCGAGCGCCTCGAGCTGCTTCTCGAAGAGCCCCTGGTCGCGCATGATGGTGCCCGCGTTGACGGTGTTGAGGGTCTTGGACTGATAGCCGATGTGCACCACCTCGATGCCGTCGTCGATCAGCGAGCATCCGCTCAGCGCCGATGCGGCGACGAGCGCGCCGGACGCAGCGGCCAGCAGCGAACGCCGGTGGACGCGGGCCGCTCGTGGGCGATGGACGCGGTGGCTGCGCAGGCGCTTCGTGATGAACATGGGCACCAGCGTCTGCCCCGCGCGTTAACAGCAATCAGAACTTCCGTTTTCAACTTTGTTAAGCCACTTCCGCAGACCTGATCAGGCGAGCACAATTCACTGTTCCGCCGATTTCCCGGTGCCGCACAATGGCGTTCCACCTGCACGGATCGTGTGTGTGGCGCACATGATCCGCCGATCGCGGAATGCTCGCCGAAACGCGGTTACGCCGACTGCTTTTGTTGGCCGGACCTGGTGCGATCGACGAAAATATAGATATGCCCAAAGCCGCCGAATCCGCTCTGACCACCGAGGCCGCCGAACCCGATTACCGATTCACCCTGGCCAATGAGCGGACCTTTCTCGCCTGGCAGCGCACATCTCTCGGACTGCTCGCGGCCGGCCTGGGCGCGTTGCACTTCTTGACCGGCGACTCCGACGCCGCGATCGGCTACATTCTCGGCGGCGGCCTCGGCGTCCTGGCGACGGCCACCTCGATCGGCGGCCTGTCCCACTGGTACCGGAGTGACAAGGCGATCCGGGACGGAGCCCCGCTGCCCGCCTCGCCGCTGCCGGTCGTCCTGACGGCGGCGCTGGCCGTGGTCGGCGTCGCCGTGGTGGTGGCCGTTCTGGTGACGGTGGCCTGAGATGGTCGCCGCTGACTTCGGGGCCGATCCGGGGCTGCAGCCCGAACGCACCGCACTGTCATGGACCCGTACGTCGGTCGGTCTGGCCGCGAACGGTCTTCTGGTCGGATCCCGCGAGCTGATGTCCGGCACGGACCACTGGTCGCTGGCGCTGGCGCTGGTCACAGCGGTCACTCTCGGGGCGGCGGCCGTGGTCTTCTGGATCGGCCGGGTCCGCAGTCACCGGCTCAGGCACTACCGGGTGCCCCGGCGCGTGAGCCAACCCATCGTCATCGTCGGTACCGGCCTGGCCGTCACGGTGCTGTGCATCTCGCTGATTCTGGCCGCGGTCAGACTCAGCATCGCGGGCCGCTGAGCGCGGCCCGCCGTCATCGCCGCGACTCCGGCGAAAACCCCTGCCCGTCAACGGCTCTCATGCTGCCGGCGACGGCCCGCGTTCACCGGTTCCGGTTCGCCGCCGCGCAACGGCCGAGCGCACCGGCTCGGCCGGCACCCGGCTGAGGAGAAAGGCGGTCAGCACGCCCCCGGCCACGCCGTAGGCCAGATTGTGAGTGGGTACCGCCACCGCGACGGTGACCACCATCGTCGCCGTCTCGACCATCGGACGGCGGCGCACCTCCGGCCAGGAGATCGACGTCCAGTCCATCGTGGTGAACGCCACCACGATCATGACCGCGACCAGTGCGGCCATCGGCACCGCGGTGAGCACCGGCTCGCAGAACACGACCAGCACCAGCAGGACCAGGCCGCCGGTGAGCGTGGACAGCCGGGTGCGCGCACCGCACGACTTCACGTTCATCATCGTCTGGCCGATCATGGCGCAGCCGCCCATCCCGCCGAAGAGTCCGACGACGACGTTCGCGACCCCCTGACCTCCGCATTCCCGGCGTTTGCCGGTGTGCGTCCCGGTCAGCTCGTCGACCAGTTCCTGGGTGATCAGGGTCTCGAGCAGACCGACGAGCGCCAGCGCCAGCGCGTACGGGAGGATCGTGAGCAGCGTGCGCCCGTCGACGGGGACGTCGGGCAGCCCCAGGCTCGGCAGGCTCGAGCTGAACCGGCCCTCGTCGCCGACCGTCGGAACGGCGATCGCGAACGCCGCCGTGATCGCCGTGAGCACCACGGTGGCGACCACCGGGGCCGGCACCAGCGTGGTGAGCCTGGGCAGCACCGCCATCATCAGCAGACCGGCGGCGACCATCGGGTACACCAGCCACGGCACACCGATCAGGTGCGGCAGCTGGGCGGCGAAGATGAGAATGGCCAGGGCGTTCACGAAGCCGGTCATGGCGCTCTTCGGGATGAAGCGCAGCAGCTTGGCGACCCCGGCGCCGGCGAGCAGCACCTGGATCAGGCCGCCGAGGAGGACGGCCGCGATCAGGTGGTCCACCCCGTGGCTCGCGACCAGCGGGGCCACCACCAGGGCGGTGGAGCCGGCCGCACCGGAGACCATCGCCGGCCGGCCGCCGGTCACCGAGATCGCGAGCAGGAAGACGAACGAGGTGAACAGTCCGACCGCCGGCCCCACCCCGGCGAGGATGGAGAAGGAGATCGTCTCCGGGATCAGTGCCAGCGCGGTCACCAGCCCGGCGGAGATCTCGATGCGTACGCGCCGGATCCGGTCCGGGGATGCGAGAAGGCGACTGCGTGTCATGTGATGGCCCCGTCCAGAGAGTCGGCGGTACAGAGAGGAAGACAAGAGAGGATGAAGAGAAGAGAAGAAGCCGGTGGAGGGGGTCGACGGCGACCCTCTCCACCGGCGGCGGACGGCGGCGGGTGTTACGAGCTCAGACTGACCTTGGCGCCGTCACCGGAACGCTCCGGCACGTAGTCCAGCGGGGAGCCCGGCGGGATCAGGCCTTCGACCTTGGTGCTCTCCTCGAAGTCGTTGATCGCACGGTAGGCGTGCTGCATCACCCACCAGCGGACAAAGGTCTGATTGACCGGTTCGCGCTCCTTCGGATCCTCGAGCAGGTTGATGATGCGGGCGAAGCCCAGCGGGATCTCCGGATCGTGAAAGTGCTGCTGCCGTACGAAGCTGATCTTGAACTGGCTCCACTTCACCGCATGCAGATTGTCGTTCAGCCACACCATGCAGTTCTCCCGCGCGGACTCCTCGGCGCCCTCGAAGAACTCGCGCTGATCGATCCCGTCGATCTGGCGATCCTGCGGGATCTCGCAGCCCGCGTACTGCAGCAGGGTGGTGAACATGTCGGTCACGTGCACCATCTCGTTGCTCTCGCGGGCCTTGACGTGTCCGGGCCAGCGGATGAGCGCCGGGGTGCGGATGCCGCCCTCGGCCGAGCTGAAGTAGGAGCCGTCGAAGAAGCCGGCGGTGCCCCGGCCGGCCAGATGATCCTCCGGCCCGTTGTCGCCGGCGAAGACCACGATCGTGTTGTCGGCCACGCCCAGTTCGTCGAGCTCGTCGAGGATGCTCTGGAAGTCGGCGTCGAGCATGAGCAGCGCGTCGCCCCAGTCGCCGTTGTCGCTCTTGCCCCGGAACTCCTCGCGCACCTCGATCGGGAAGTGCAGCAGCGAGTGGTTGTGGTACAGGAAGAAGGGCTTGTCCTCGTCCACGCTGCGCTTCATGAAAGCCTTGGCGCGACGGTCGTATTCGGCATCCATCCGGCCCTTGAGCTCGACGGTGAGCTGCTCGTCGGTGGTGCGGACGCCGCCCTCCTTGGTTCCGTCGTACATATACGACCAGCCGTCTCGGTCACCGTTGTACCAGGGGTCGTCCGGCCAGAGGCATTCGTCGTAAGTGCGGGCCGGCCCGTACCACTCGTCGAAGCCGTGGTCGGTGGGCCAGCGTCCGTCCTCGGCGCCGATGTGCCACTTGCCGTAGCAGGCGGTGGCATAGCCGGCGTCGGAGAGGATGTCGCCCATCGTGCGCTCCCAGGAGACCAGGCCGCCGCCGTTGCCGCCCAGCGCGATCGTGTGGTTGCCCGAGCGGATCGGGTAGCGGCCGGTCATGAGCGCCGAACGGGTGGGCGTGCACTGCGGCTCCACCACGAAATGGGAGAGTTTGAGGGCCTCACCGGCGAAGGTGTCGATGTTCTTGGTGTCGGCGCCGCGGAGGATGCCTCCGCCGTAGCACCCGAGCTCGCCGAGTCCGAGGTTGTCCACGTGGAAGTAGACGATGTTGGGCCTCTCGGAGGATGTGGACATGGTGCTCGTTCCTTTCTAGTGATGGTCAGTGCCCGCCGTGGGGCGAGGTCAGTTGGTGGGCCCGCCGGTGACCCGCGGATTCAGGGAGAACAGACAGACCCGGTCGGCGCGGTAGCGGACGGTCTCCAGGTCGAACGGTGTGCCGTCCTCGAGCCGGGTCAGACGGTGCAGCAGCAGAACGGGCGCACCGGTTCTGATGTCGAGGTGGCGCGCGGTGCCGGCGTCGGCCGGTACCGCCTCGATGGTGTTCTCGGCCTCGCCGAGGCGGATGCCGAGCTTGTCCTCGACGAGGGTGAAGACGTCGACGCTGGTGAGATCCTCTCCCGCGAACGCCTCCATGGCTTCGGGCCGCAGCGCCGAGGTGTCCAGCGAGAGCGGGGCGTTGCCGACGGAGCGGAGCCGTTCGATGAAGGCCGTCTCACTGCCCTCCGGTACGCCGAGCTTGGTCGCCACCATCGGTGTGGCCGGCGAGAGGTGCACCGCCAGCACCTCATTGGCCACTTCGAGCTGATAGCCGGCGAGGGACTCGGCCAAACCCACCAGACGGTCGACGGGCTGGCGCAGTTTGGCCCCGGTGACGAAGGTGCCGGCCCCCTGCACGCGGGTGATCAGCCCCTCACCGCGCAGCAGATCGAGCGCTTCGCGGATGACGTTGCGGCTCACTCCCATCGCGGCCGCGAGCTCGTTCTCCGGCGGCAGCATAGGCCGCGGGGCTCCGAGTCCGCCGAAGGCGCCCTCGAGGATCTGGGTGCGGAGGTTGTCGCGGACCCAGCGCGCCGCATCCTCGCGCTTGCCCTCGTACTTCCGCGCGGGCGGCCGCGGGAAGGCCTTGGGCGGGGTGTGCGGTCTGCGTGCCATGCCAGTAGATTTCCAGCGAATCTTTCCGGCGCGCTTACCGCGGAATTATCAGCTGATTACGCCATCTCGCACCGTGATCCGCCGCTGGCCAGGGCATGCGGTGCGAAGAATCTCACGAGAAACGCCACTCGCGGATCGGCCCCGGGAACACCACCACGTGCGAGGCCCGTCCCGCTGGGCCCCGCCGCGCAGGACGACGGCCCCGGCCCTGGGAGGGATTCCAGGGCCGGGGCCGGATTCGCCGGCGGCCGGGCCGCGGCGGATCGTGCCGCCGCCTGACGCAGCGGAGGGTCGTTCAGATGTCGAGGAAGCGCTCGTCGCCGGCGTTGGCCGTGATGAAGCTGCGGCGGGCGCCGACGTCCTCGCCCATGAGGATCGAGAACAGTTCGTCGGCCAGGGCCGCATCGCCGACCGTCAGCCGGCGCAGCACCCGGGTCTGCGGATTCATCGTGGTCTCCCACAGTTCGGCCGCACTCATCTCGCCGAGCCCCTTGTACCGCTGAATCCCCTGGTCGGCGATCCGGTTCCCGCTCGCGCGGCCCTCCTCGAGCAGCCGGTCCCGGTGCGCGTCGGAGTAGGCGTAGTCCACCTTCCCGCGCGTCCACTTGAGTTTGTAGAGCGGCGGCTGGGCGAGGTAGACGTGTCCGGCTTCGATGAGCGGACGCATGAACCGGTAGAGCAGCGTCATCAGCAGCGTGCTGATGTGCCGCCCGTCCACGTCGGCGTCGGCCATCAACACGATCTTGTGATAGCGCAGCTTGGTCAGGTCGAACTCCTCGCGCACCCCGGTGCCCAGAGCCGTGACGATCGCCTGCACTTCGGCGTTCTTCAGCGCCGTGTCGATGCGCGTCTTCTCGACGTTGATGATCTTGCCGCGTATGGGCAGGATCGCCTGATACATCGAGTCCCGGCCGGATTTGGCTGAGCCGCCGGCGGATTCGCCCTCGACGATGAACACCTCACTGCGGCCGGCATCGGAGCTGCGGCAGTCCGCGAGCTTGCCGGGGAGTCCGCCGAGCGCGCCGTGGGTCTTGCGGCGCACCAGTTCGCGGGCGCTGCGGGCCGCGATCCGGGCCCGCGCCGAGGAGGCGGCCTTGGCGACGATGATCTTGGCCTCGGCGGGGTTGGCGTCGAACCAGTCCGACAGGTTCTCGTAGCAGGCCTTGTGCACGAACGACCGGATGGCGCTGTTGCCCAACCGGGTCTTGGTCTGGCCCTCGAACTGCGGGTCGGCCACCTTCACCGAGACGACGGCGGCCAGCCCCTCCCGGACGTCCTCGCCGGTCAGGTTCGCATCCTTGTCCTTGAGCACTCTGGCGGTGCGCGCATACTTGTTGACCACTGCGGTGAGCGCCGCCCGGAAGCCCTCGTCGTGGACCCCGCCCTCCGTGGTGGCGATGGTGTTCGCGAAGGTCTCGATGCGTTCGGTGAAGCCGCCGTTCCACTGCAGCGCCACCTCCACCTCGTGCCCCGTCTCGGCGGCGGTGAAGGCGATGGCGGTCGGGTGCAGGGTCTGCTTGCTCCGGTTGATGTGCCCGACGAACTCCTTGAGCCCGTCGGGATAGCAGTACAGCTGCCGGCCGTCGTCGCGACGCTCGTCGGCCAGGGTGATGCGCAGGCCGGCATTCAGGAAGGCCATCTCGCGCAGTCGCCGGGAGACGGTGCCGTAGTCGTAGACGGTGGTCTCGAAGACCTCCGGGTCGGCCCAGAACCGCACGGTGGTACCGGTTTCCGCGGTGCGCTCACCACGCTGAAGGCCCTGGGGCACCGAGCTGAGGTACTGCTGATCCCAGCGGTGGCCGTCGCGGGTGATCTCCACCTCGAGCCGGGTCGAGAGGGCGTTGACCACGGACACCCCCACCCCGTGCAGGCCGCCGGAGACGGCGTAGGCGCCGCCCTCGGCGTCGAACTTCCCGCCGGCGTGCAACTGGGTCATGATGACGTCGACGGTCGGCTCGCCGCTGGCGTGCTGCGCCACCGGGATGCCGCGGCCGTTGTCGCGGACCTCGGCGCCGCCGTCGGCCAGGATCCGTACGTTCACCTCGGTGGCGTGGCCGGCCATCGCCTCGTCGATGCCGTTGTCGACCACCTCCCACAGCATGTGGTGCAGGCCACGTTCGCTCGTCGACCCGATGTACATGCCCGGCCGTTTGCGGACCACGTCCAGGCCTTCGAGGACGGTGATCGAATCGGCACCGTAGGCGCCGGTCACTGTGCACCGTCCGGCCGGATGACGCACCGGAAGCCGATGTGACCGGTGGAGGCGTCGTCGGTGTGCCCCTGCCGGGCCGCCGGCCGGTACCGGTCGCAGTAGTTCGGGGAGCACAGATGGGAACCGCCTTTGACGGCGCGGCGCGGATAGCGTTCGCCTTCGGCGATCGCCGCCTCCTGCACCGGGTTCAGCGGAATGCAGCAGGGTCCTGCCGGTTCGGTGTTCTTGCCGCTCTCGCCGTGGCTGGGGGTGAACTGGTCGCAGGTCCACTCCCAGACGTTGCCGGCCATGTCGAAGAGGCCGTAGCCGTTGGGGGCGAACTTGCCGACCGGCGCGGTGCGCGCATAGCCGTCGGTCTCGAGGTTCTCCCACGGGAACTGGCCCTGCCAGACGTTGCCGCCCGGCCGGCCGCGCGGTTCGCGCTCCTCACCCCAGACGTAGGTGGCGCGCTCCAGCCCGCCGCGGGCGGCGAACTCCCACTCCGCCTCGGTGGGCAGCGCGGCGCCCGCCCACTGCGCGTAGGCGCAGGCGTCGAAGTACGAGACGTGCGTGACCGGGTGCAGGTTGCGCTCACCGACATTGCTGCCCGGTCCCTCCGGCCTCCGCCAGGAGGCGCCCGGCACGTACGACCACCACCTCCGGTAGTCGGTGAGCGGGACCGGACCGTCGGGCGGGGTGAAGACCATCGACCCGGGAACCAGCAGGTCCGGCGCGGCGTCGGGAAAGTCCGCCGGATCGGGCTGGCGTTCGGCGGTGGTCACGTAACCGGTGGCTTTGACGAACCGGCGGAACTCGGCGACGGTCACCTCGTGGGTGCTCATCCAGAAGCCGTCCACCCGCACCCGGTGGGCGGGCCGCTCTTCGCGGTAGTGGCTGTCCGAGCCCATCCAGAAAGTGCCGCCGGGGATCCAGGTCATGCCCTTCGGCGTGCCGCGAAGGTTCGGTCCGGCGGTGGGGTTCACGTCGCTGGTGGTCATGCGGCCATGCTTCCGCAGCGCCGTGTCACGGCGGTTCCCGGCAAGTTACGCCACCGCTACCGCGCACGTCTGGGCACCTGATGGCGGCCGGGGTGTCGTAACACGGGTCGTTCCGCCACCTCCTGCGGGCCGGGCATCGCGGCCCCGGTACCGCAGCGAGCCGCGACCCCGTCCGGGTGGACTGGGTCGCGGCTCGGTGGTCGGCGGGTAGGCGGGAGGCCGGCGGCCGCCCGTCTCACGGGCCGGTCAGGCCTGCACTTCGGAGCGGTCCTCGCTCCAGAGCGTGTGGAACGAGCCCGGCTTGTCCACGCGCAGGTAGGTGTGGGCGCCGAAGAAGTCCCGCAGACCCTGGGTGAGCGCCGCCGGCAGCCGCTCGGCGCGGATGCCGTCGTAGTACGAGAGGGACGACGCGAACGCCGGCACCGGCACGCCCATGGCGGTGGCGGTGACGATCACCCGGCGCCAGGCCTCGACCGACTCCTCGACGGCCGACCGGAAGTACGGGTCGAGCAGCAGGGCGGGCAGCTCCGGGTTGTCGGCGTAGGCGTCCCGGATGCGGTTGAGGAACTTGGCCCGGATGATGCAGCCGCCGCGCCAGATGGTGGCCAGCTTGCCGCGGTCGACGTCCCAGCCGTACTCGGCCGAGCCGGCCGCGATCTGATCGAAACCCTGCGAGTAGGCGACCACCTTGGAGGCGTACAGCGCCCGTCGGATGTCCTCGACGAAGGCGGCCTTGTCGGCCGGTGCCTGCGCACCCTCGGTACCGGCCTTGAGGCCCTGCGCGCTCGCGCGCTGGTCGGCGGCGCTCGAGAGCGCGCGGGCGAAGACGGCCTCGGCGATGCCGGTGGTGGGGATGCCCAGGTCCAGGGCCGACTTGACCGTCCAGCGGCCGGTGCCCTTCTGGCCGGCCTGGTCGACGATGACGTCGACCAGCGGCTTGCCGGTCTCGGCGTCGACCTGGGAGAGCACCTCGGCCGTGATCTCGACGAGGTAGCTGTCGAGATCGCCGGTGTTCCACTCGCGGAAGACGTCGGCGATCTCGCCCACGTCCATGCCCAGCACCCGGCGCATCAGGTCGTAGGCCTCGCCGATGAGCTGCATGTCGGCGTACTCGATGCCGTTGTGCACCATCTTGACGAAGTGGCCGGAGCCGTCCGGGCCGATGTGCGTACAGCACGGGACGCCGTCGACGTGTGCCGAGATCGATTCGAGCAGCGGTCCGAGCGACTCGTACGATTCGGCCGGTCCGCCGGGCATGATCGACGGCCCGTTGAGCGCCCCCTCCTCGCCGCCGGAGATGCCGGCGCCGACGAAGTTGAGATTGCGGGCGGCCATGGCGGCCTCACGCCGGATGGTGTCGGTGTACAGCGAGTTTCCGCCGTCGATGATGATGTCGCCCGGCTCCATCAGGGAGGCGAGCTCCTCGATCACCGCGTCGGTGGCGTCGCCGGCCTTGACCATGATCAGTACCCGGCGCGGCCGTTCGAGGGCGGCGACGAACTCGGCCATCGTCTCGGTGCGGATGAAGTCGCCCTCGTCGCCGTGCGCCTCGAGCAGCGCATTGGTCTTGGCGATGCTGCGGTTGTGCAGCGCGACGGTGTGCCCGTGGCGGGCGAAGTTCCGTGCGATGTTCGAGCCCATCACCGCCAGGCCGGTGACCCCGATCTGCGCCAGACGCTGTCCTGATTCAGCCATGAATACCTACTCCGTCTCGTCTCCGGCCGCACGTCGCGGCGACCCGCTGCTACTCGGTTTCCAGTAGTACTGCCCCTGATTCTCCCCCATCAGCGGAATGCGTGACTATCCGGATGCGAGGTGGATCACCCTCGCCGCCCGGCGGGCCGGGGAGGAGTCGTCCTCCCGGCCCGCCGGGGGCGGTGGCGTGACCGGCGGCCGGCGGCCGGTCAGAACTTCCCGTCGAGGAACTCCGCGTAGGCCGGCAGATCCAGCTGGCCGTGCCCGGACAGCCCGATCACCACGACCTCCTCCTTGTCGCTGCCGGCCACATGCGCGGCGCAGGCGGCGATCGCGTGCGTCGACTCCGGGGCCGGGACGATGCCCTGCGTGCGGGCGAACTGCACCCCGGCACTGAACGCCGCGTGCTGGTCGATCGCGGTGCCCTGCACCAGCCCGAGTTCGACGGTGTGGCTCAGCGCCGGCGCCATCCCGTGGTAGCGCAGTCCGCCGGCGTGGATCGGGTCCGGCACGAAGTCCATGCCCAGGGTGTGCATCTTCAGCAGCGGGGTCAGGCCGGCCACGTCGCCGTGGTCGTAGCGGTACTCGCCCCGGGTGATCGACGGGCAGGCGGCCGGCTCGGCGGCGACGATCCGCGGATCGCTGCGGCCGGCGAGCTTCTCCCGCAGGAACGGGAAGGACAGTCCGGCCAGGTTGGAACCGCCGCCGGCGCAGCCGAAGACCACGTCGGCTCCGCCCGGCTCCACCGCGTACAGCTGGTCCACGGCCTCCAGGCCGATCACGCTCTGGTGCAGCACCACATGGTTGAGGACGCTGCCCAGCGCGTAGCGGGTGTCGTCGTTCTGGGCGGCCACCTCTACGGCCTCGCTGACGGCCATACCCAGACTGCCGGTGGTGTCCGGGTCCTTGGCGAGCATCGCGCGACCGGCCTCGGTGAGGTCCGACGGGCTCGGGTGCAGGGTGCCGCCGTAGGTGCGGATCAGAAAGCCCCGGTACGGCTTCGAATCGTAGGAGGCGCGTACCTGCCACACCTCGACGTCGAGCCCGAACTGCGCACCGGCGAAGGCGAGGGCACTGCCCCATTGTCCGGCACCGGTCTCCGTGGTGAGCTTCTTGACGCCGTCGATGCTGTTGTAATACGCCTGCGCCACAGCGGAATTGGTCTTGTGGCTGCCGACGGGACTGACCCCCTCGTACTTGACGTAGATGCGGGCCTTGGTGTTGAGCGCTTCCTCGAAGCGGCGGGCGCGGATGAGCGGCGACGGCCGCCACATCTGGTAGATCTCGCGCACCGGCTCCGGGATCTCGATGTACGGCTCGGCGGACACCTCCTGGGCGATCAGCCCGGACGGGAACAGGGCCGCCAGATCGTCGGGACCGACCGGTTCCTTGGTGCCGGGGTGCAGGTGCGGCGGGATCGGCTCGTCGAGTTCGGCGGCCAGGTTGTACCAGTGCGTCGGAACGTCGACGGTCACCAGATCGGGGTTGGAGGCATCCACATTGCTCGTCATAATCGGCCACTGTATCCCCGGTCCGATCGAGGCAGAACGGTAACCGCCCTGCTCCTGCTCGGCACCGGTCCGACGGCTGCGGCGGAGGACCGTGGAGGGCGCTTATTGCGGCACGGTGAAGGCGCGGCGGGCCTGCTCGGCGAGCGGGCGGGTGACGCAGCCGGGAGCATGATCGTTGACCAGGCCCATGGACTGCATGTGGGCGTACACGGTGGTCGGGCCGACGAACTTCCAGCCGCGCTGCTTGAGCTCTTTCGACAGCGCCGTCGACTCGGGGGTGAGCGCGGGAACGTCCTCGCCGGTGGACGCGACGTCCGGGGCGTAGCGCCAGAAGAAGGCGCCGAGCGAGCCCTCCCGCTCCCGCATCTCCCGGGCCCGGCGGGCGTTGTTGATCGCGGCCTCGATCTTGCCGCGGTGCCGGATGATGCCGGCATCGCCGAGCAGCCGCTGGACGTCGTCGTCGGTGAAGCCGGCGACGACGTCCATGTCGAAGCCGGCGAACGCGGCCCGGAAGTTCTCGCGCTTGTTGAGAATGGTCAGCCAGCTCAGTCCGGCCTGGAAACCCTCCAGGCAGAGCTTCTCGTAGAGCCGGGTGTCGTCGTCGACCGGGAAGCCCCACTCGGTGTCGTGATAGTGCGTATACAGCGGGCTGGCCAGACACCACGTGCAGCGCGTGATGCCGTCGTCGCCCGTGGTCCCGGTGAACTCCGCCATGCCCTGCACTCTAGGCCCGGCGCAGCCCGCGCCCTCCACCCCACCGAATCGGGTCCACCCCGCCGACTAGTTGGCCGGGTGGACCCGATTCGGTGGGGCTGACGTCTGCCGGCCACCGGATTTGTCTCCCGGGTACAAAGTCCCGGGCGAAGTTCGGCCTTTGCGGCCGTTCCCTTGTCTCAGCCGCGTTCTTAGTGTCATGAGTCACAACTACTCACGGAAGGTGGCCTCAATGACATCCGGGACCTATTTCGCCTGGGAACTGACCGATCGGGGCGACGCGCCCTGCGTCCGCGACGACCGGGTCGAACTCAGCTACAGCCAGTTCGCCGCACGCGTCGACGCGCTGGCCGAGCAGCTGCAGAGTTTCGGCGTGGGACCCGGCGACGTCGTGGCGACCTTCCTGCCGAATCGCGTCGAGCTGCTGCTCACCCTGATGGCCGCCTGGCGCCTGCGGGCCGTCGCCACCCCGGTGAACCCGGGCTTCACCGACACCGAGGCCGAGTACCAGCTGGCCGATTCGGGCGCGAGCGTCGTGGTGGCGCAGGCGCCCGTCGGCGACGCCGGAGCCCGCACCTGGCTGGACGTCGACGCCATCGCCACCGCCGCCTCCCCCGGCTGGAACCCGCCGGCCCCGGCCACCGCCTCCGACGACGCCCTGCTGATCTACACCTCGGGCTCCACCGGACGGCCCAAAGGCGTCCGGCTCGGGCACGACAATCTGCGGTTCCTGGCCGAGAGCAGCCGTGACTTCTTCGGCCACGACGCCTCCACCCACGCACTTCTGATCCTGCCGCTGTTCCACGTGAACGCCATCTGCGTCAGCTTCCTGTCACCGATCGCCGCCGGCGGGCAGCTGAGCGTCACCGGCCACTTCTCCATCCAACGGTTCTTCGACGACGCCGCCCGGCTGCAGCCGACCTTCTTCTCCGCGGTGCCGACGATCTACGCCATGCTGGTCGCCACGGTCGAACGCGAGCCCGCTCTCGCCTCGTCGCTGACCTCGCTGCGCTTCGCGATCTGCGGTGCGGCGCCGATCTCACTCGAACTGCTGAAGAAGGCCGAAGCCGTACTGGGCCTGACCATCGTCGAGGGCTACGGCCTGACCGAGGCCACCTGCGCGTCGACCTGCAATCCGGTCGACGGCCTCCGCAAGCCCGGCACCGTCGGGCCGGCACTGCCGGGGCAGACGGTCCGGATCGTCGACGCCGCCGGCCAGGACGTGCCCACGGGCGAGCGCGGTGAGATCGTGATCACCGGACCGGCGGTGATGCGCGGCTACCTGAATCGCCCCGAGGCCACCGCGCAGACCCTCGTCGACGGCCAGCTGCACACCGGCGACGTCGGCGTGCTCGACGAGGACGGCTACCTCCAGGTGGTCGACCGCATCAAGGACATGATCATCCGCGGCGGCGAGAACATCTATCCCAAGGAGATCGAGTCGGCACTGGCAGCCAATCCGGCGGTTCTCGAATGCGCCGTGGTGGGCGCACCGGACCCGCTCTACGGCGAGATCCCGATCGCCTTCGTCGTGCTCTATCCGGACGCGCAGACCTCCGCCGAGGAACTCGCCGCATTCGTCGAGCCCTCCTTGGCGAAGATCAAGCGCCCCAAAGACATTCACATCATCGAGACTCTGCCCCGCAACCCGGTGGGCAAGATCGACAAACCCGGCCTCCGGCACACCCTCGCCGGCTGAGGTCTGCGCGCCTACACGCGACGACGAACCACTACCCCGCACGATCTGACGAAACAGGAGTTCCCGCAATGGGATTCACAGAAGGAAACCTTCCGGAGGTCGACCCGGCGACGTTCTCCGAGCGGCCGCTGCGCGACCGTATCCGCATCCTCACCACACATTGGGCCGAGTACGGCTTCGGCAGCCCCACGATGATCCACGCCATCTACCTGGTGAAAGTGGCGCTGCTGTACATCGTGCTCGGTGTCTGCTTGGCCACCCTCACCTCCGGGATGAACCCGCTGGAGGTGAGCCACTGGTGGACCCAGCCGATCGTGTACCAGAAGCTGGTGCTGTGGACGGTGCTGCTGGAGGCGATGAACCTGGCCGGCGCCTGGGGCCCGCTGTGCGGCAAGTTCGCGCCGATGACCGGCGGCATCCGCTTCTGGCTGCGACCGGACACCATCCGCCTGCCACCGTGGCCGGAGACCGTCCCGGGCACGCGCGGCGATCGCCGGACCGTTCTCGACGTGGTGCTCTACGCGGCGCTGCTGGTGAACCTCGCCGTGGCGATCGCGCTGCCGGGGACGACGTCGTCGTCGTTCACCGACGCGATCGCCGAGAGCCGGCTCCCGGTGGACGCCTCGCAGGGACTGGTGGATCCGGCCGTTCTCTACTCGGTGATCGCGCTGCTGATCGTGATCGGTCTGCGGGACAAGATCATCTTCATCGCGGCCCGTTCCGAGCAGTACCTGCCGGCGATCGTGTTCTTCGCCTTCCTGCCCTTCGTCGACATGATCGTGGCCCTGAAGCTGCTCATCGTGATCGTCTGGATCGGCGCCGGCGTCTCCAAGATCGGCCTGCACTTCACCAACGTGATCCCACCGATGGTGTCGAACACGCCGTGGATCCCCTCCAAGGCGCTCAAGCGCGCCCACTACCGTGACTTCCCCACCGACCTGCGGCCGTCGCATCTGTCGACGTTCATGGCGCACGTGCTGGGCACCGTGGTGGAGATCGGAGCCCCGCTGGTGCTGCTGTTCTCCACCCACAAGTGGCTCACCGTGGCCGCAGTGGTGCTGATGATCTGCTTCCACGCCTTCATCTTCTCCACCTTCCCGCTCGCGGTGCCGCTGGAGTGGAACGTGCTGTTCGCCTTCACCTCGGCCTTCCTGTTCCTCGGCTTCCCGGCCTGGGAGGGCTACTCCGTCGGCGACATGAGCTCGGCGTGGCTGACGGCGGTGATCGTGGTGGCGCTGATCGCCCTGCCGGTGCTCGGCAACCTCCGTCCGGACCTGGTGTCCTTCCTCCCGTCCATGCGTCAGTACGCCGGCAACTGGGCTTCGGCGATCTGGGCCTTCGCCCCCGGCACCGAGGAGAAGCTGAACGCGGTGGTGCGGCCGACCGAGAACACCGTCGATCAGCTCAAGCACACCTATCCCGACGATGTCGCCGACGTGCTCATGATGCAGATCGCCTGCTGGCGGTCCATGCACAGCCAGGGCCGCGGCCTGTACTCGCTGCTCCACCGCGAGCTCGGCGAGGAGGTGAACAGCTACACGATCCGCGAGGCGGAGTACGCCTGCAACACCCTGATCGGATTCAACTTCGGCGACGGGCACCTGCACGACGCTCGTATGATCGAGGCCGTGCAGAGCCGCTGCCAGTTCGCTCCGGGCGAGTTCATCGCCGTGTGGGTCGAATCTCAGCCGATCCACAAGAAGACGCAGGAGTACCAGGTGATCGACGCCGCCCTCGGGGTCATCGAGCGTGGCACGTGGGATGTTCGCGACGCGGTCGCCGAGCAGCCGTGGCTGCCGAACGGTCCGATCCCGGTCACGGTGACCTGGCGCAGTGCGGACGCCCCGAACCGGCCGGGAACGGTCCTGCAATGACCACGGCAGTCGTGGTCGGCGGCGGGCCCAACGGGCTCGCCGCCGGCCTGCAGCTCGCCCGTCACGGGGTGCAGGTCACCGTCCTGGAGGCGGCGGACACCGTGGGCGGCGGGGCGAGGTCCGGTGAACTCGAGGTCCCCGGCCTCATCCACGACTACTGCGCGGCCTTCCACCCGCTCGGCGTGGGCTCCCCGTTCTGGAAGGACGTGGGCCTCGAACGCTACGGCCTGTCGTGGGCGTGGCCGGAGATCGACTGCGCGCACCCGCTCGACGACGGCGACGTGGGACTGCTGTACCGGTCGCTGGAGCAGACCGCGGCCGGACTCGGCGTCGACGAACGCCGCTGGCGGCTGGTCTTCGGCGATCTGGTGTCGGGCTTCGACGAACTGGGCCCGGACCTGTTGCGCCCCCTGGTGAACGTGCCCCGCCACCCGCTGCGGCTCGGCGCCTTCGGGCCACGCGCCCTGCTGCCGGCCACCGTTCTGGCGCGGCTGTTCCGCACCCCCCGGGCCCGGGCGCTGTTCGCCGGTGTCGCAGCCCACGCCTTCACCCGGCTCGACGCGCCGCTGACCGCCTCCCTGGGCCTGATGATCACCGCCAGCGGACACCGTTTCGGCTGGCCGGTCGCCGTGGGCGGCACCGGTGCCATCACCCGCGCCGCGGCGGCGGCGCTCACCGATCTGGGTGCCGTCATCGAGACCGGGGTGAGCGTCACGAACCGCAGGCAGATCCCGGACGCCGACATCGTCATGCTGGATCTTTCTGCGGCCCAGACGCTTTCGCTGTACGGCGACCTGATGCCGGCACGCATCGCGAAGGCCTACGGCAAATACCGGGTCGGCTCCTCGGCCTTCAAGGTCGATTTCGCGATCCGCGGCGACATCGGCTGGCGCAATCCCGAGGCCGGGCGCGCCGGCACGGTGCATCTGGGCGGCGATCTGGCCGAGATCGCGTCGACGGAGAAGCAACGCGCCGCCGGCGTGATGGTGCCGAACCCCTTCGTGCTGGTCGGCCAGCAGTACCTGGCCGACCCGACGCGGAGCAACGGCGAGCTCAACCCGATCTGGGCCTATGCCCACGTCCCGAAGGGCTACGCCGGCGATGCCACCGAGGCGGTCATCGCGCAGATCGAACGCTTCGCGCCGGGGTTCCGCGATCAGATCGTCGCGACGACCTCCCGCGGCACCGTGGCGCTCGAGCAGTACAACCGGAACTACGCGGGCGGCGACATCATCGGCGGCGCCAACAGCGGCCTGCAGATGGTGATGCGGCCGCGGACGGCGATCGATCCGTACCGCACCGGCGTCGACGGTGTGTACCTGTGCTCCCAGGCGGCGCCGCCCGGCGCCGGGATCCACGGCCTGTGCGGTGCGAATGCGGCGAACAGCGCCCTCAAGCGTGCGGGGGTGCAGGTGCGGTGACGCGCGCGCCGAGAGAGCCCACGGACCCGGAGGTGCGGGAGGCACTCGCGGCGGTCGCCGAACGGATGCGTCGATCCGCCGACGAGATGATCGCCGGCATGACCGCGTCGATGACCTCGATCGAGCATCTCGGCGACGACCCGGTGATGGTGGAGCTGCTGCACTCGAGCATCGAAGGCAACATCACGACCATCAATCACGTGCTCGCCAACGACATCCCGCTCGAGCACCTGCAGCCGACCACCGCCGCCGTGGAGTACGCATTGCGGCTGGCCCAGCGGGAGGTGCCGACGGACTCTCTCATGCGCGCCTACCGGGTGGGCGAGTACGAGTACAACGACCTGTGCCTGCGGTATCTCGCCGAGATGGACCTGCCCAGCGGGCTGGCGCTCGCGGTGACGCGACGCATCCTGCAACTGTCCTTCGACTACATCGACTGGATCACCCGCTATGTCTTCCAGGCGTACGAGGAGGAACGGCGGCGGTGGATCGGTGTGGAGGGAACCGCCTTCTCCTCGATGGTCAATCAACTCCTCGAAGCCGCTGCACCGGAGGCCGTCGACGTGACCGGCTTCGAACGGGAGACGCACTACCGGCTCGACCGCACGCATCTGGCGATGATCGTGTGGTCGCAGAGCCCGCAGGTCACGCTCGCCCGGGTGGATGCGGCGGCGCGGGCTCTCGCAAGTTCCCTGCACCCGCCCGGCCCGCCGATCATCGTCGCCTCCGATCGTCACACCATCTGGCTGTGGGTGCCGTTCGGACAGCAGGTTCCGGCCGTCGATTCGGCGGCGCTCACCGGGGCCGCAGCATTGCCCGACGGCGTGCACGCGGCCGTCGGACTCCCAGCCGCCGACGTCGGCGGATTCCAGCGTTCGCACCGGCAGGCACAGGCCGCCTACGAGTTGGCGACCACGATCGGCCGTCCCGGTCCGCCGATCATCGGCTACGGCGACCCCGGCGTGGCCGCCGTCTCGCTGATGACCCGGGATCTGGACTCCACCCGGGCATGGGTGCACGAGTTGCTCGGCCCCCTGGCCGCCGACAGTCCCGGAACCGAAGTGCTGCGCGAGACCTTGTCCGAATACCTCGCGCGCGGCGAGAGTCACGTACACACCGCCAAGGCGATGACGCTGCACCCCAACACCGTCAAGTACCGGATCGGCAAGGCGATGGATGCGCTGCCCGCGCACCATGACCGGATGAATCTCGCGCTCGCCCTGGCCGCCTGTCACTATCTCGGTCCGGCAGTTCTGCAGCGGTGACCACCGCCGCGGCGCGGCGCGGCGCCACCGGCCCGATGCCGGCGATCGACCGGCGGGCCACACTGGACCGATGACGACCTCCGAGACCTGGATCGCCCGCGGCAGCGGCGGGCTCGACGACTTCGCCGTGAGGCCGCTCCCGGTTTCCGCACCGGAACCGGGCGAGATCACCGTGCGGGTGCGGTACGCGGGCGTCAATCCGGCCGACCTGAAGCACGCGATGCGGCCGGGTGATCCGGACCGGTTCCCGATGCCGATCGGCTACGAGATCAGCGGGACGGTCACCGCCGTGGGCCGCGACACCCCGATCGGCTCGGGACCGGTGGCGGTGGGCGACGAAGTGGTGGCCTTCCGCATCCACGGCGGCTACACGCGGGAGATCACGATCGCCGCCCGCGATGCCTTCGCGCGGCCGGTCGGCGCCCCTGCCGATCAGGCGGCCGGGCTGCTGCTGGCCGGCTGCACGGCCGCCGAGCTGCTCGAGCGCTCCGGTGCCCGGCGCGGCGACACGGTGCTGCTGCACGGCGCTTCCGGGGCGGTGGGCGCGATCGCCCTCCAGCTGGCCCGGGCGGCCGGGATCACGGTGGTCGGGACGGCGGGCCCGGACAATCTCGCCGCCGTCCGGCGCTACCACGGAATCGCCGTCCCGTACGGCCCCGGCCTGGCCGGCCGCGTCCGCGAGGCGGCGCCGGGCGGCGTGGTGGCCGCCCTCGACGCCGCCGGCACGGACGAGGCGGTGGCGGCGAGCCTGGAACTGGTGCCCGATCGGGCGCGGATCGTCACCGTCGCCGCAGCACCGGCCGCACGCGAGCACGGCTTCCTCGCATTGGCCGGCACCCGGCCGGCCAGCGCGGCCTTCCGCGACGCCGTCCGGCCTGAACTGATCGCGATGCTCGGCGACGGCCGGCTCGAGGTGCCCGTGGCCGGCATCGTTCCGCTGTCCGGGGCCCGCGAGGCGCTCGAGACGGTCGCGGCCGGCCGGGCCCGCGGCAAGGTGCTGCTCGACGCCCGCGCCGGCGAGTGAGCGGCTGATCGCTAATCCGGCAACCGGGGCGTCTCGTCGGGTGACGGTCGGTGCACCAGCCGGCCGCGGGTGATCGCCTGCCGGCCGTACCGGTCGCGCACCTGGTCGAGCATCCGGTCCAGACCGGCCACGCGGCGATCGGTCGCCTCCGGTGAGGTCCGCGCGGGCTCGCCGTCACCGAAGGTGAAGGTCAGCTGCTCGGCCGCCGCCTCGCCGAGGTTGGTCAGCGACAGCCCGATGAGCGTGCAGCCTCGCCCCCGCAGCAGCGGCATGGCCTCGTCGAGCAGAGCCTCCGCGACGGCGAGCAGCACCGCGGTCGAGTCGGTGGGCCGGCGGACCGAGCGCGAGCGGGTGGCCGTGCCGAAGTCGTCGAAACGCAGCCGCAGGACCACGGTGCGACAGTGCCGCTGGGCCGCTCGCAGCCGGCGGCCCAGACCGTCGACGATCGCCATCAGGACGGCGGCGAGCTCGTCGGGATCTTTGGGTCCGCGGCCGAGGGCGCGCTGGGCGCCGATGGACCGGCGCCGTCGGCCGGTCTGCACCGGCCGCGGGTCGTGCGCGGTGGCCAATGCATACAGATGCCCGCCCGGGCCCGGACCGAGGAGGGCCGACAACCGCTCCTCCCCCAGGTCGGCGAGCTGCCCGACCCGGGTGATGCCGGCGGCGACGAGCCGCTGCTCGGTCTTCGCTCCCACTCCCCACAGACTGCGGACCGGCAGCGGGCGGAGGAACTCGAGTTCGGCGTCGGGCGCCACCTCGAGCAGCCCGTCCGGTTTGCCGGCGCCGCTGGCCACCTTGGCGAGGAATTTGGTCCGGGCCACGCCGATGGTGATCGGCAGGCCCACCTCGGCGCGGATCCGGTGCCGCAGCCGCTCGGCGATCTGCACCGGAGTGCCCGCGATGCGGCGCAGGCCGGCCACGTCGAGGAAGGCCTCGTCCACCGAGAGCCCCTCCACCGCCGGGGTGGTGTCCTCGAAGACCGCGAAGACCGCGCGGCTCGCCGCGGTGTACTCCGCGAACCGGGGACTGACGGTGATCGCGCGGCCGCGGCACAGCGCCCGGGCCTGATGGCCGGGCATCGGGGTGCGGACCCCGAGGGCCTTGGCCTCGTAGCTGGCGGCCACCACCACCGAACCGCCGACGAGCACCGGACACCCGCGCAGCGCGGGATCGTCGCGCTGCTCCACGGAGGCGTAGAACGAGTCGAGATCGGCGTGCAGGATCGAGGCCTCGGTGCGCGGGCGGCCGTCGATCGTCATGGCCCGATAGTCTCACCGGGCTACGACACCGGTGAGACCATCGGGATCAGCCGGCGGCCGGCCGCCGGCGGGCCTTGAGGACGACGTCGTTCATGTGGCGCGGTGCGGCGGCGCCGCCGGCCGGGCGGCCGCGTTCGAGCGACTCCAGAATCTGCACCTCCAGCCGGTCGCCGAAGCGGGCGGCGACGGCGGCGGGCTGGACGTACTCGTCGGGGTTGCGGCCGTGCTCCCGGACCGAGGCCTCGTCGTGCGCCACCATCAGCAGGGTGCCGCCGGGTGCGAGCGCCGCGAACAGCCGGTCGAGGACCTCGCCGCGGTCGACCGCGAGCGGGAAGTACTGCAGCGACACCAGGTCGAAGGGTCCGCCCGGCACCGGATCGACGGTGAGGTCGGCCCGGACCCAGCTGATGGTTTCACGTGAATCCATCGCCGCCGCCCGGTCCAACGCCACCTGCGAGATGTCCACGGCGACCACGGTCCACCCGTGATCGGCGAGCCAACGGGCGTCGGCCCCTTCCCCACTGCCCACATCCAGCGCCCGGCCCGGGGGCAAGGACGCCGCCTCCCGCGCAAGGGCGGGATTGACCTGATCGGTCCACACCCGGGCCTCACTCGAGTACCGCTCATCCCACTCCTGCGCCGAGTGCGGGTGCTGTGCATGGTCGCTGTGCTCGTGGCTCATACACCCCAGGGTATCGCTGAACGGTTCTGCCACTCACCCGATGCGCACGGCGCACGGCGTGCACACTGGATGCATGGCCTTTCCGATCCGCATCGGCATCCAACTCCAGCCGCAGCACGCACCCGACTACGCCCTGATCCGCGACGCCGTCCTGCGCGCCGAAGACCTCGGCGTGGACGTCGTCTTCAACTGGGACCACTTCTATCCGCTCTACGGCGATCCCGACGGTTCGCATTTCGAATGCTGGACGATGCTCGGGGCGTGGGCCGAGCAGACCGAACGCGTCGAGTTCGGCGCCCTGGTCACCTGCAACTCCTACCGCAACCCGGATCTGCTGGCCGACATGGCGCGCACGGTGGACCACATCAGCGGCGGCCGTCTGATCCTGGGCATCGGCGGCGGCTGGTTCCAGCGGGACTACGACGAGTACGGCTACGACTTCGGCACCGCCGGCACCCGGCTCGACGACCTCGGTGCGGCACTCCCCCGCATCACCTCCCGCCTGAACCGGCTCAATCCGGCTCCGCTGCGCCGGATTCCGATCCTCATCGGCGGCAGCGGCGAACGGAAGACCCTGCGGCACGTCGCGACGCACGGCGACATCTGGCACTCGTTCGTCGGCGTCGACAGTTACCGGCACAAGTCCGCAGTGCTGGCGCAGCACTGCGCCGACGTGGGCCGCGATCCGGCCGCCATCGAGCGCTCGGCGGAGATCCGCTACACCGGCGACAAGAACGAGACGCTGCGTTTCGTCGACGCGCTGACCGCCGAGGGCGTCTCGCTGCTGACGGTCTCGGCCGACGGCCCCGACTACGATCTGTCGGCCGCCCGCCTGCTCGTGGACTGGCGCGCCGCGGGCAGCTGATCGCTGCGGCCCGTTCCGCTGCCCGCACCGACTAGATTGGACGTCATGATCTCGGTCCACCGGAAGCCGCGCACGGCCCGTCTGCTCCGGGCATTCCTGCTCACCCTGCTGTCGGCACTGCTGGTGCTGGCCGCCGCTCCCGCCGGCCGGGCCGGCGCGGACGCCCCGATACGCCTGCCGGCGAACCTCGTCGACGCCGCCGCCGTCCTCGATCCCCAGCAGGAGGCATCGGTCGCCAAGGCGATCGACGATCTGAGCAGACGCCACGACATCGACCTGTGGGTGGTACTGGTCAACGACTTCGGCGGGCTGAGCCCGAGAGACTTCGCCGCCCGGACGGCCGACTTGTCGGAGCTCTCGTATCACGATGTGCTGCTGACCATTTCGACATCGGACCGCACGTACGCCCTGAACGACCCGGAGTCCATCGAGGACCTCAGTCGCAGTGAGCTGGACCGGATCGGCTCGCAGTCGGTGCGGCCGGCCGTCGAGAAGTCGCAGTGGACCGAGGCGATCACCGATACGGCCGGAGCGCTCGGTGACGCCACCGGCGAGTCCTACACCTGGCGGATCGTGCTCGCCGTGGTGGGCGTACTGCTGGTGCTGGCGGTTCTGGCCCTGCTCGTGCTGCGCCGGCGGCCCGGGCGCGACGACGCCACGGCGGGCCGTCACACCGAACTGACCGTGGACCAGCTCGCCAGCCGCCCGATCGGCGAACTCGAGCCGTGGGCGGCCGAATGCCTGATCGCCACCGACAACGCGGTCTCGGCGAGCGCCGACGAGCTGGCGCTGGCCCGCGCCGAAGCGGGCTCCGGCGCCACCGGCGGCTTCGATGCGGCGCTGCACACCGCCGAGAGCGCCCTGGCCACCTCGTTCCGGCTGCGCCGGCGGCTCGACGAGACCCCGGACCTCACCGAGGACGAACGGCGCACTCTGCTCATCCAGATCATCGCGATGTGCTCGGACGCCGACGCCGCACTCGATGCCCAGGCCACCGCCTTCGACGGCGTCCGCGATCTGCTCGACGACCCGCAGGCCAGGATCACTGCGGTGGAGGCGCGACTGGCCGAGCTCACCGCCCGCTTCGGTTCCGAGGACGGCGAACTGGACGCGCTCGCACCGTGGTCGGACTCCCCGCTCGCGACCTCCGTGACCGGGAATGTGGACCTGGCCCGCGAGCTGAGCGGTTTCGCCGCCGATGCACTGGCCCAGGGCCGCGAGGTGCTCGCCGATGCCGATACCGGCGACTCACCGGCCGCCGCGGCTGTGCGGTCGGCCGAGGCGGCCGTCGATGCGGCCGGGCGGCTGCTCGACGGCGTCGACGACGCCACCGAGAACCTGCGTCGCGCCGCCGACGGCCGCTCCGGCGGTGCCGACACCACGACCGCACTCGAGCAGGCCACCGTCGCGGTGGCCGCGGCCGAGAACTTCCTCGACACCCGCCGCGCGGCCGTCGGCGTGGTCGCCCGCACCGAGCTGTCCGAGGCCGAACGGCTCCTCGACGCGGCCCAGACCGCCGGCTCCCCCGCCGGCGCCGAGGATGCCGGACGCGCACGCGCGCTGGCCGAACAGGCCCTCGCACACGCCCAGGCCGATGTGACGGCCTGGCTGGCCGGCCCCACGCCCGACGGGGATCTGGCGGCCGTGCTCACCGGCGTACTCGTCGACGCGGTGGTCACCGAGGAGGACGCGGCCACGGCGCAGTGGGCGCGCGGCTACACCAGCGGCGGCCGCAGTCCCGTCTCGTTCGGCGGGCCGGAGACCGGCGGACGGATCGGCACCGGCGGCCGGCACTGACCACCCGCTGACACCACCCGCTGACACCACTGCCCGCTCGTCACCGAGCACGCTGACACCCGGGTTCTCGGGTTTCCCGGTTCTCAGCTTCTGGGCATTGGATTGTGGCCGATTGTTATTTAGGCATTCTAACTATTAGAATGCCTATGTGAGTGATTCCGTGGATCTCCAGACGATCACCGGCCTGCGCCGGTGGCTGACCCGCCTGTACCTGTCACTGCGGCGCCACTCCCCCACCCCCGGGGTCACCGCGGCGCACGCCGCGGCGGTGACCACCCTGTTCGATCACGGTCCGATGCGGATGGGCGAATTCGCCCAGCGCGAATCCATCCGGATGCCGTCGGCCACCACCCTGATCGAGAACCTGGTGGGCAAGGGCTTCGTCGCCCGCCATCCCGATCCCGACGACCGGCGCGCGGTGCTGATCGAACTCACCCCGGCCGGCCGGGCAGCCGTCGAGGAGACGCAGGTCCAGCGCGATGCCACGCTGACCGCCGCCTTCGAGTCCCTCACCCCAGAACACAAATCCGCACTCGCGGCAGCCGTCCCCGCACTGCAGGCCCTGCACGCACGATTGGAGAACCATGAGTAGTGACCACTCTTTGAGCTCAGCGATCAAGGGCCAGCCCCGCACCGTCTGGATCACCGCCTTCGCCGCGGTCGTCGCCTTCATGGGCATCGGCCTGGTGGACCCGATCCTGCACACCATCGCCGAAGCCCTCGATGCGCCGCCGAACAAACTGACCCTGCTCTTCGGCGTCTATCTCGGCGTCCAGGTACTCGCCATGCTGCTCACCGGTGTGGCTGCGTACCGGTTCGGCCCCAAGCGCACCCTGGTCACCGGCCTGATCTGCATCGTGATCGCCGCCGGGGTGTCCACCTTCGCTTCCGACATCGACCAGCTCATCGCCCTGCGCGTGATCTGGGGCCTGGGCAATGCCCTGTTCATCGCCACCGCGCTCGCCTTCATCGTCGGCCAGGCCCGGGGCGGCCAGCAGGGCGCCATCCTGCTCTACGAGGCGGCCCTGGGCATCGGTCTGGCCGTCGGCCCGCTGCTCGGCGCTCTGCTCGGCGAATGGTCCTGGCGCGCACCGTTCGGCGGCACTGCGCTGCTCATGCTCGCCGGAGCCATCCTCTGCGCCGTCATGCTGCCGCCGGACGGGCCGATCTCCGACCGGCCCAAGGTCACCCTGCTCGATCCGCTCAAAGCGCTGCGCAACCGCAACCTGGCCATCAACTCGCTGGCGTCGGCCTTCTACACCGGCGCGCTGTTCACCGTGATCGCCTGGGCCCCGATCGCCATGGGGATGCGGCCGATCAACGCCGGCATGGTGTTCTTCGCCTGGGGCGTGCTCACCGCCCTGGCCGGGGTGTTCCTGGCTCCGGGCATCGCCCGGGCGGTGGGCGATCGCGGTGGCGTGATCGGCGCGATCACCGCCTACGCCGTGGTGATGGCCCTCGCCGGCGTGGGGGTGGCCATCGACCAGGTCTGGCTGATCTGTCTGGCCGTGGCTCTGTCGGGCATCCCGTCCGGTGTGCTCAACACCCTGTTCACCGGAGTCGCCATGTCGGCCGTCGACGCCGGCACGCCGCGCTCGGTGGCCAGCGCCGGTTACAGCTTCCTGCGCTGGATGGGCGGCGCGATCTCGGCCATCCTGGTGGCCTACCTGGCCGACTGGTTCGGCGCCCCGGCGCCGTTCTGGTTCGCCGTCGGCTACTGCGCGCTCGCCGTCGTGGCGCTGCTCGTCGCACACGGCCGGCCGTCGCGGGCGCTGCCGGCCGACGCCGTCCTGGTGGGCGCGGAGGAGTTCTGACCGCGATCCCGGCGTAGCGTGTGGGTCCATGCCCACTGCCCTCATCACCGGCGCCGGCCGAGGCCTCGGCGCCCACATCGCCCGGGCCCTGCAGCCCAGCCACGATCTGATCCTCGGCGGCCGCGGATCGTCGTCGCTCGACGGCCTCGCGTCGAGCCTCGACGGCGCGGTGACCCTGCCGGTGGACCTGACCGACGACGACGCCGTCGCTGCGGCCGTCGAGACGATCGACGAACTCGACGTCCTGGTGCACAGTGCCGGCATCGCCTCGAGCCTCGAACCGGTCGGCGAGACCCCGGCCGACGAGTGGCGGGCGCTGCTCGAGATCAATGTGGTGGCCGCCGCCGAGCTGACCCGGCTCCTGCTGCCGGCACTGCGGTCCCGGGGCGGACATGTCGTCTTCATCAACTCCGGGGCCGGCCGCAACGTCCGGCCGGGCTGGACGCCCTATGCCGCAAGCAAATTCGCCTTGCGGGCGCTCGCCGACGGCCTGCGCGCCGAAGAGCCCGGTCTCCGTGTCACCTCGGTCTTTCCCGGCCGTATCGACACCGACATGCAGCGTGAGATCGTCGCCCGTGAAGGCGGCGTCTACGATCCCGCCCGCTACCTGCGGCCGGAGAGCGTCGCCGCTGCTGTGGCGCAGGCGATCGCCGCTCCCGCCGACGCCCATCCCACCGAGATCGTGTTGCGTCCGCGCTGACACGCCGCCCTTCCCTCACTCGGCACAGGTTGCTACAGTCCCGTAGGAAATCAATTCCTACGCCAGTGAATAATATGGCAGACCGAGGAGTTCGGCATGCAGGATCGACCCGCCCTGGAACTCACCCGACCCACCCTGCGCGAGACGGACTACGGCTTCTTCGGGCCGGACTCGCCCACCTGGAAGGTCTGGACGCACCCCACCGCACTCATCGGCTTCCAGCGCGCGGTGACCCTGGAGCACTTCGACCCCGGCCTCACCGCCGCCGTCGCCGATCTCGGCGGGATCTACAGTGATCCGCGCGGCCGCCTCGACCACACCTTCGCCTACTTCCTGATCGCCGCCGTCGGCGACGGTCGGACCGCGGTCTCGGCCGCCGATCACCTCCTGCGGGTGCACGCCCAGTCCACAGGAATCGAGCCGATCAGCGGCAAGCGCTACAGCGCCAACAACCCCGCCTCGCAGCTGTGGATCCATGTCACCGGATGGCATTCGGTCCTCAAGTGCTACGAGGTCTTCGGCCCCGGACCCCTCGATCCGGATGAGGAGCAGCAGTTCTGGGCCGAGTGCGTGATCGCTGCGGGCCTGCAGACCTGCCGGGAGGCGGATGTACCCACCTCCCGCGCCGAGGTCCGCGAGTACTTCGCGCAGGTGCGGCCCACCCTGTGCGTCTCCGAGCGCGCCCGCCGAGGCATGCACTACCTGCTGTACACACCTCGCGATCGGGGCCTGACGCTGTGGGCCGGCGCGCGCGCCGTAGCGCCCGCGGCCGTCGCCACCCTTCCCCGCTGGATGCGTGAACTGGGCGGCTTCGACCAGCCCCGCCTGCTCGAGGCCGGCTACATCCCCGCCGCCCAAGCCCTGATGCGACTGGCCGGTGCACGCCCCGAGCTGCTCGAGCAGCTGCTGCCGCGGCTGATCGGTCCGATGACCGCCGACCTGTACCGCCAGCACCGCCGTGGCGGAGTTCCGCAGAATCCGGCCACGGTCTCGGTGGCGCAGGCCCGTGAGCGATACGCTGAACAGCGCACCCCGGCGTGATGCCGGGGTCCGCCCGCCACCCGTAGAACGAAAGGTCCCGGTGCCCGAGTCGACCCGTCCGGCACGCCCCCGTGCCGAACACCTCGGACCCGCCCGGCGCCGGCCGCAGATCCTCGACACCGCCCTGCAGATCGCCTGCGACGAAGGCATCTCCGCGGTCACGGTGGCCGCCGTGGCCGCCCGTCTGGAGGTGACCCGGCCGGTCGTCTACTCGTGCTTCCCCGGACGCACCGAGATCCTGTCCGCGTTGATCGACCGCGAGGAGATGTACCTCGGGCAGGCGATGGCCGAGATCCTGCAGAAGCGCCGGGTCAACGCCGACGAGGACGTCTTCATCGAGGGCTTCCAGGTGCTGCTCGCCGCGGCCGCGCACCGGCCGGAGTCGTGGAAACTGCTCTACGGCGATCCCGACACCGAGGTCATCGACCTCTTCGGCCGCGGCCGGGCGATGATCGTGGACCGCTGCGCCACGCTGTTGCGGCCGACCCTCGAGGTCTGGGGCACCGACCACCCCGATGTGAAACTGCCGATCCTCGTGGATCTGTGGGTCAGTGCCGGCGAAAGCGCGGTCCGCACCCTCCTCGGCCTCGACGGCGTCCCCCGCACACAACTCGATCCCGAGGAACTCGGCCGGCTCGTGGGCGCCGCGGTCTACCGCGCATTGCGCGACGCCTGACCCGGGCGGAGAGCGACGAGGGGGTCCTAGAGCTGTTTGAGGTCGGACTGCTGCCAGACCGCCCGCATCGACACGATCTTGCCCTCGGCATCGAAGACCATGATGTCGACCGGGGTGATCTCGAAGGACATGCCTGCGGTACCGGTGACCAGCGTGAACTCGAAGACGGCGGTGTCGCCGGCGATCTTGGACCACGCGAGCGTCGCACGCCGGTCGTCCATCCCGGTGATGACCCCGTAGAACTCGACCAGTTCCTCGCGGGTGCTGCGGATCGGAGCGCCGATCGGGTCCTCGACGGTGGCGCCGTCGGCGTACAGATCGGCGATCTGCTCGGCGGTGCCGGTGGTCAGGTATGCGATGTAGGACTCGACGACGGCGGTGATCTGCTCGGTGCTGGGCGTGGCGATCGGCTCGGTGGTCATGGGTTCTCCTGTTCAGGCGGATCTCACCCGGCTGCCCGGGGCAAAGTAGAACGTGTTCTAGTCGCACGATAGCAGGCGCACGGCGGCCCGTCGGGAGGTTTTCCGGGAGCAGGCGGGCGTCACCCGCCGGACGTCCGCGGGTGCGGCCGAGCCCAACGGCTACCCTGCAGGGGTGCGCCATCAGGAACTTCCCGCCGACGAATGCCGTGAGGTGCTCGCCGCCGGCCCCAGCGCAGACCACTCCGGCGGACGCGTGCTGCGGACGGGATCCTGACCGGTGCCGCGCGCCACGAACCTCGTCCACCTCGGCGACACCTCGTTCCGTCGCAAGGAGGTCATCGCCGACTACCAGGCCGCACTCGGAGTGCTGCGCCGCTGGCGAGTGGACGACCGCCGCTGGGAGCGCAATCCGGCACTGCAGGGCGAGTTCTACGATCTGCTGCGCGCCGAGGCCCCCGAGGCCTTCGGGCGCGGCGGCGGACCGATCTCCGGCCCGGACGCGCAGAAGCGGGCCCGGACCTACACCAATGCCCTGCTCAAACTGGGGCTGGTGGACGACGAGCGCCGGCCGACCGCTCTGGGCACCATGTTCGCCACCGGTTCGGACCGCACGGCCGATCGCTTCGACCGGCTCTGCCACCTCACACCCGAGAACTCCGCCGTGCTGCGCGGCGTGCTCTCCTACACCGAACCCACCGACGACGGCGTCTTCTTCCCGGTCCGTCTACTGCTGCGCGTGCTGAACAGAATCGGCCGGCTCAGCACCGAAGAGTTCGCGACGGTCTTCATCGCCGGTCCCCGTGACCTGGGCACCGACCCGGACCTGCTCGCCGGCACCGTCGAACGGATGCGCAGCAGCGCACTCGATCGGGGCAGCGCCCTCGCCGCAGGCAGCGAGCTCTCCCCCGCCGAGGCCGAGTTCGTCGCGACCGGCATCGTCGACGGAGAGTCGTTCCCCAACCGCAAGGGCAACACCTACGTGGAGCGCTACCGGGTCTTCGTCGAGGCGCTCTCCGCTTTCCGGGAGCACCCCGACCGGCAGAGCCTCGCCGCGCTCCGCCGGGCGGTCCACGACGGCGCCGGGACGGTCCGCGGGCGCTTCGAACCGGGCAGGTATCTGCCCGAACTGCGATCGAAGACCGCTACCCCGCAACAGATTCACGACCAGGCCGGCTACCCCGGCTTTCACGGCGACGACGCCGACTTCCGCCGCGGACTGCTCAGGATCGCCGCCGATGGCCGGACGTCGGCGCTGGTGGGCGAGTATCTGGACAACAACCTGAGAATCCTCACCGCCACCGGTGTGCTGTCGGTGGCCGACGACCAGGTGAGCGTGGGATCCGCCTATGCCGCAGCCTTCTTCCGGATGGTCGACGACCAGCTGGCCGTGCATGCGGTGAGCCCGCCGGCCCCCGCCGCCCGCGCGATCGGTCTGGTCGACCTCTTCGGCGAGAGCGCCATCGCGCGCACCGACGCCGCGATCTCCTCCGACTACGGCATCGCACCCGACGCCGTTCAGGCATTCGTCGACGCACTGGACCTGCAACGCTTCGATGCCATCGTCTCCGCGGCCTTCCCACCCGAGCGGGTGCTGGCACACCTGCAGCGGATCGCCGAGGACTATCCCGATCCCCGGCTCGCAGACGCACTGGACGCCGCGGGCCTGGGCAAGACGACGGTACCGTGCGCCTACGAGTATCTGGTCGGCCTCAGCTGCTACTACGCCTCGGGCCGCTCGTTCGATCCGCGTGCGGCCGTGGGACTCTCGCTTGACGGCGACTTCCTGCCGATCAGCCACGCCCCGGGCGGCCGAGGCGACATCGAGTTCGAGCACGGCGGCCGGCTGGTGCTGGTGGAAGTGACCCTGATGGATCCGGGGACGCAGCGTCGCGGCGAGCTCGAGCCGGTGCTCCGGCACGCGGTGAATCTGAGCTGCGAGCGTCCGGAGCTGTCGGTGCTCACCCTCTTCATCGCCAACGAGGTGGACCCGAACGTGGCGCGGATCTTCGGCTTCGCCCGGCTGATGGAGATGACGCCGACAGACGGCGGCATCGGCACCGCCCGTCCGGTGATCGTCTCACTGAGCACCCGCGACTGGATTGAGATCGCCGGTGCGGCAACTGATCTGACACCGATCCTCGACGCCGTCGCCGATGAGGGCGAGCACCGTGACGTGGAGCATCTCAACGGAGATTGGAATGCACAGTTGGTGGCGCGGCTCAGATCCCTCGTGCACTGACCGTTCTCGCGGAGATTCGGCGGCCGGTGTCACTGCGGGGTGGACCAGTTGGTGATCAGCACCTCCCGGGAGGCGTTGCGGTCCTTGCGGTGGTACGAGGAGTTGGCATAACTGTAGTCCAGGGTATGCACGGCGAAGCCGTGGCCGGACGCCCAGTCGATCAGTTGATCGTGCTCGGATCCCTTGTGACTGAGCACATTCGAGAGTCCGAAGGTACCGCCCCGGGCGGCGAATCCGGCGAGCGCGTCGAGCAGGTCGGTCTCGTCATCGGCGGTCCAGGCGTTCTGCTCGTTGTACGGCGCGGTGCCCAGGATGTAGGGCGGATCGCAGTAGACCAGGTCCGTCGTCTCGAGTTTGCCGAAGACGTCCCGGAAGTCGAGGGTCCACAGTTCCGGGGCCAGCTCGTGCATCCGCGCGACCGTGTCGAAGAGGTTCTTGCGCACCCGGCCGTTGAAGTCGCGCTTGCCCACCGGCATGTTGAACTCGCCGCGCCGGTTGTACCGGATCTGATTGTTGAAGCCGAAGACGACCAGAGTGAAGAAGACGAAGGGCCGCAACCGATCTGCGGTGTCCATCCGGTTGAAGTGATCGCGCAGCGCCAGATACCCGGCCTTGTTCACCCGGCCCAGCCCGTTGGACGAATTGGCGCCGTACGCGGCGTACCCGTGCCGGCTGCTGTCCGAGAGCCCGTACCGGTCGACGAGCTTCTCCACCTCGTCGACGATCTGCGCGTGCGGCACGTCCCGGAACAACTGCGCCAGCGCCACCACGTCGGTCTGGACGTCGTTGAGCACCGCCTGCGGGAAGCCCGCGTTCATGCCGACGGTCATACTGCCGCCGAAGACGTCCACGAACCGGGTGTGCCGGGCCGACGGCGGCGGGAGCAACGGCATGATCTCGGTGACCAGCCGCTTCTTGTTCCCGGTGTAATTCAGCGGCGAGCGCACCTGCGGGCGATCGGTGCTGGGCGCGACCGCATCGGTTGCGGCGGCGTTCATCGCACGGCGCGGAGCCGAACCCTTCGGCGCACCGGATCTGCCCACCCGGCAGACGAAGAGGCGTTCGACGATCTCGCCGATACCCGAACGGCCGGTGGTGAACTCGCGGTGGGGCACGTCCACGATCTGCACCTCGCCCCGCCGGGAGAGGATCTCGACGATGTCATCGTCGGTCAGCCGCGCGGCCGAACGGGAGTTCCCGCGTTCACCGGTGTCGTTGTAGGACATGACGATCGTCGCCGCATCGACCGATTCGATGAGATCGCTGAAGGCCGGTACGGCTCGGGTGGTGCAGTAGTCGCTCTTGAGGTGACGGCGGTCCATCTTGCGCGCCTTGTACTGGACGGGCCCCTTGTTCCAGTCCGTCACGTTGTCGAGCACGTGGTAGAGGTCGCCGTACTGCCGTGAGTTATAGGGCGGATCGATGTAGACCAGATCCCACCGGCCCTCACGGACCAGCTCGTTGGCATCGCGCCGGGTGATCCGGTGCCCGGCCTCGTAGGTCTCCTCCACGGGCAGACCGAACCGCAACCGGGCCTGCTCCCCCGCCGCACCCACCCGGTACGCGTCGTAGTGCCCGACGGTGGCCGCCGCCTTGTCCATGCCGTAGAGCAGGCTGGTGATCAGTACCGCGCGCTCGCGCTCGTCGATCGTGCCGGCGGCGTGCCAGCCCTCGATGCTCTCGCGATAGTGCCCGATGAGGCGGCAGTTGGCCTCGTGGAAGTAGCTGTCGGCGAAGGTCTGCGAGAAGTAGTTCTCCTCGAGCCGGTCCGGATCGGTCTCGTTGATCGACTCGACCAGATCGGCGAGCAGCTCGCGCCGGACGGCTCCGTCTCCGAAGAAGGCCCGGTAGACGGTGGTGTTGGAGGACAGAAGATCGTTGAAGGTCACGGCCATCCCGGCGCGGGCCAGCGACTGCCCCACCATGCCGGTGCCGGCGAACAGGTCCGCCGCGGTGGCCGGGCGCTCGTCGAGGGTGTCGATCACCTCGGCGATGACCGGCAGGACCAGCCGTTTAGAGCCCAGGTAGCGTCGGTTGCGGAGCTCAAAAGTATGCATGACCTGCTACTTCACCTTCCAGCACCGCTGTCGCCCGGATTCTGTCGCGGCAGCATTTCTGTTTCTGCATCTTCCGGCAGAACCGTAGCACCCGGCTCGGACATCACGGCCTCTGACACAGCGCGGAACGGACCCGGGACATGCGCAGGGGCGGCAGTCCGCTGGTCCCGGTCTGCCGCCCCACGGCCTCACGGGCGCGCCGCGCCCGTGAGGTTCAGCCTCGCGTACTCACTTCAGATCGGCGCTGGACTTGCCCAGGATCCGGCGGGCGATGATCAGCTGCTGGATCTGCTGGGTGCCCTCGAAGATGTCGAGGATCTTCGAATCCCGGGCCCACTTCTCCAGCAGCTGCGTCTCCGAGTAGCCGACGGTGGCCGCCAGTTCGACGGCCTTGTTGGTCAGCTCGGTCACCGTGCGACCGGCCTTGGCCTTGGACATCGAGGCCTCGGCGGAGTTCGGCAGCTTGTTGTCGGCCATCCACGCCGCCCGCAAGGTCAGCATCCAGGACGCCTCCCAGTCGGACTCGAGCCGCAGGTACTCCGCGACGGCGGCGTGCTGGGCCGCGGCCGGCCGGTCGTAGTCCACCGGATGGCCGGCCTCCTCGAGCATCGCGCGCAGCACCTCGAGGGCGGCCCGGCCCAGTCCGACCGCCATCGCGGCGACCAGCGGACGGGTGTTGTCGAAGGTCTGCATCACCCCGCCGAAACCCTTTTTGACGTTGATCTCCGGGGTGCCCAGCAGGTTCTCCGCCGGCACCCGGGCGTTGTCGAAGCGCACCACCGCGGTGTCGGAGGCCTTGATGCCGAGCTTGTGCTCGAGGCGGACCACGGTGACGCCGTCGGCGTTCATCGGCACCACGAAGCTCTTGATGGCGGCCCGGCCGACCGCCTTGTCCAGGGTGGCCCAGACCACCACGTGGTCGGCGCGCGAACCACAGGTGACGAAGATCTTCTCGCCGTTGATGAGGTAGTCGTCGCCGTCGCGCACCGCGGTGGTGGACACCGCGGCCGAGTCCGAGCCGAAGCTCGGCTCGGTGATGGCCATGGCCGCCCAGACGTCGCCGAACTTCTCGAGCTGGTCGCCGTTGGCCACCGCGGCGATCGCGGCGTTGCCCAGGCCCTGACCGGGGATGGACAGCGCCAGACCCACATCACCCCAGCTCAGCTCACGGATGTTGAGGATGGCACGCAGATTGGCTCCGTTGACGGTGTCGTCGCCGGCGGCATCGCCTTCGGACTTCTTCTCGGCGCCCCCGGACTGCTTGGCCAGCCGGCCCAACTCGTCGAGCTCTGCCGGGTATTCGTGCTCGGCCCGGTCGTATTTGCGACTGATGGGCCGGAAGATGTGCTCGGCCGCGAGGTGAGCCCGCTCGACGGTCGCGTCCATCTTCTCGGGAAGCTCAAGGTTGATCGCCATGGGCGTCACCTTACTACCGAGTAAGATCGATGTCGAGAGCCGGCCGAGCCGCTGCCGGGACGCCGCGCACGCGCTACCGTCATAGCCGAGATGAACGGATCGCAGACTTCCCAGCCCGCCGGTGCGGTGTACCCACCGGCGCCCACCGCTCCCCCGTCGGCGCTGGTCACCGACGGGCGCTACAACTTCGGCACCTACGACGGGCCGATCCCCACGATCAACCCGCTCGACGCCGGCGCACGGCGGATCTTCGACCGTCCCCGGCGCTTCGCGCGGAATCTGCGGCTCAAGGAGTGGGAGGCCTTCCAGCTCGGCGACGACGACTGGTTCGTGCTCGGCGCGGTCTACAACGCCAAGTCGGTGGGGCTGCTGCAGGTGCTGGCGGTGAACAAGCATGAGGAGACCATCACCCGCTGGGAGACCAAGGTGCCCGCACCCACCCTCGCGGTGGCGCACGGCCTGCTCGGCACCTCGTCACGCGGACGGGTCGGCGAGTTCCGGATCGACATCGGCAATCACCTGGAGCGAGGACGGCTCACCGTGGACGCCGCCCACCCCGGGAAGCGGGGTCTGCCGGCCATGGGCCTGCACGTCCGCGGTGACTGCGGCCCCGACGATGCGGCGAATCTCGTTGTGGTGCACCCTTTCTCCGACGACCGCGCGCTGTACTCGCACAAGGTGATGATGCCGATGACCGGATCGCTGGTGATCGGCGGACAGCAGGTCGGCTTCGCCGAGGACCGCGGCTTCCTGGTGCTCGACGACCACCACGGCGACTATCCCCGGCCGCTGCGCTACGACTGGGTCACCGGCCTGCGCCGCAACGATCTCGGCCAGGTGGAGGGCTTCAACCTCACCGCCAACCAGATCAGGGACCCGGCCGTGAACAACGAGAACGCGCTCTGGATCGGCAACCGGCTTCACCGGCTGCCGCCGGTCGCCGTGGAGCGTCCCGACGGACCGTGGGGCCGCTGGCTCATCCGCGACCACGACGGCGCCGTGGACGTGGTCTTCCATCCGGCGGTGCGCTCGACGATGCACGTCGGCCCGGGAAAGATCCTGGCCGCCTACTACGCCCCCTACGGCTGGTACGAGGGCACCCTGAACGGCGACGGCGTCACCCTGAAGGTCGACGGCTTCTTCGGCGTCGGCGAGCAGAAACGCATCACCGTCTGACCGCTCGAGACGCTCGCGGGGGTCAGCGGGTGGCCAGGAAGTGGTCCATGTTGCGTTCGGCCATCGCGGTGATGGTCAGCGCCGGGTTGACCAGACCGACCGCACCGGGAAGCAGTGAGCCGTCCATCACGAACAGATTCGAATAGCCTTTCACCTCGCCGTAATGGCTTGCCGCACTGCCCATCACGACACCCCCGAGACCGTGGTAGGTGCTGCCCGAACCGAATCCCGTGGCCCGCGAGTACACCGGCACACCCGAGGCCGGGCGGCCGAAGCGGCCTTCGGTCCGCTGATGGAACCGGTCGAGGAAGGCCACCGCCCGGCGGTCGAGCCGGCTGCTCTGCGCCGGATGCGGGTAGTTGAGCACCGCCGTACCGGTGGAGCGCCGGTAGTCGATCGTGCCGCGTTCGTCCGTGTGCGCCTGCACCAGATGCGTGGTCGCCGCCTCGCCCATCGGCGCCGGCAACGGGGTGGCCTGGTAGACGATCGACACCGGTCCACCGGGCAGATCGTCCTCGTACATCCGAGCGTAGCCCGGTCCGCCCTGCACCGGGCCGGTCTCATCACTGGGATTGAGCCGGATGGCCAGGAAGTCGCCGTTGGTGCCGAAGCCCTCGCCGACCCGCGGGGACAGCCCGGGCAGTTCCCCGCGCGCCCGCGCCCCCACCAGCATGGCCGTGGTGTGGAACGAGCCGGCCGCCAGGAAGAGGTAGTCGGCCTCCTGCCGGACGGTCCGGACCGTGCGATGCGCGTCGTCGATCACCCGCACGGTGACCTCGAACCCGGGCCGTCGCGACCGCGGACGGATCCGGTAGACCTCGTGCATAGGCTTGACCGTGACGTGTCCGGTGGCCTCCGCGGCCGGCAGATAGTTGTGGTCCACGGAGTTCTTGGCGCCGCTGTTGACGCCATAGGTCAACTCGCCGTTGATGATCGACGGCGTCCGGGTGCCGGCGATCTCCTGGCGGACGATGTCCCAGTCGATCGCATAGTCGAAGAACGCCACGTCGTCGGGTCCGTACCGCTTGAGGACGTCGAGCCAGGTCCGGGCGCCCACATAGCGCGGATGCGCCAGGATGTCGTCCGGCAGCGGCGCCGCGCCGAGCATCTTCTTGGCCCGCGGGTAGTACGTGCGGTCGAGCTCGGCGTAGTCGACCGCGCCCGGGAAGACGTGCCGGAAGTCCTGGGCGCGCGGCTGGGGGAGGAAGGCGCCGAAGGCCAGCGAGCCGCCGCCCACGCCGGCGCCGTAGACGGCCTCCACACCGTTGCCGACGATCCGGTCCTGCAGACCGGGGTAGCGCTCGACCGGCACGGCCAGCCGGGAGTCGACGCCGGCCCGGCCGCTGAACCAGGAGGCCCGGCCGTCCGGGGCGGTCATCGTGGCGAAGGTGGTGCCGTCCGCACGGATCGGCCAGCGCCGGCCGCGCTCGAAGACCGTGGTGGTGATCCCGGCCTCGCCCAGGCGCAGCGCCGCCACCGCTCCGCCGAAGCCACTGCCGATCACGATCGCCGTCGCACCCGGATCCGGTGCCGCCGCAGCGGGGGAGCCGGCGAGGGCACCCGCCGCACCGACCGCGCCGAGAAAGCCGGTGGCGGCCGCTCCGCGCAGCACGGTCCGGCGAGACACACGCGTGCGTGCCGCATCGTCTGATGTCATCCTGTGAACTTAGCAGCGCGTGTTAGGTGAGACTAGCCTTAGTGCTCCCGGGTACCGCACATCTCACTCCCGGCGCCGGTCAGGGGATGACGTTGACCATCCGGCCCGGCACGTAGATCACCTTGCGCGGCTCACCGTCGAGCAGCGCGGCGATCTTCTCGTCGGCCAGGGCCACGGCGACCACCGCGGACTCCTCGGCGTCGGCGGGCACCTCGATACGGCTCCGCAGCTTGCCCTTGACCTGCACCGGGATCTCCACGGTGTCCTCGACGAGGAACCGCTCGTCGACCTCGGGGAAGGGCCCGTGCGCCAGAGAACCGTTGTGGCCCAGACGGTTCCACAGCTCCTCGGCGATATGCGGGGCGAGCGGCGCCAGCATCAGCACCAGCGGCTCCACGGCCGCCCGCGGCGCACCGCCGGGGTACTCCTTGGTGAGATGGTTGGTCAGCTCGATCAGCTTGGCGCCGGCGGTGTTCATCCGCAGGGCGTCGTAGTCGTCGCGGACGCCGGCGATCGTCTTGTGCAGCGTCTTGAGCGTGCCGGCGGGGGCGGCCTCGTCGCTCACCCGCACCGCACCCGACTCGTCGTCGACCACCAGACGCCAGACCCGCTGCAGGAAGCGCTGAGCGCCGACGACGTCCTTGGTGGCCCACGGCCGGGACTGGTCGAGCGGGCCCATCGACATCTCGTACACCCGCAGGGTGTCGGCGCCGTAGTCGCGGCAGATGTCGTCGGGAGCCACGGAGTTCTTGAGCGACTTGCCCATCTTCCCGTACTCCTGAGTCACCTCGGCGCCCTGGTAGTAGAACTTCCCGTCCTTCTCCTCCACCTCCTCGGCGGGCACGTATACCCCGCGCGCATCGGTGTAGGCGTAGGCCTGGATCATGCCCTGGTTGAACAGCCGGCGATAGGGTTCACCGCTGGTCACGTAACCCAGGTCGAAGAGCACCTTGTGCCAGAAGCGCGAGTAGAGCAGATGCAGCACCGCGTGCTCCACACCGCCGATGTAGAGGTCCACGCCGCCCGGATCGTCCGGCCCGTGCAGCGCCGGCCGCGGACCCATCCAGTACGCCTCGTTCTCCTTGGCGCACAACGTTTCCTGGTTGGTCGGATCGATGTAGCGCAGCTGGTACCAGGAGCTGCCGGCCCACTGCGGCATCACATTGGTGTCGCGCTGGTAGGTCTGCAGTCCGTCGCCCAGATCCAGGTCCACGGCCACCCACTCGGCGGCCTTGGCCAGCGGGGGAGACGGCACGCTGTCGGCGTCGTCCGGGTCGAACGAGACCGGCTGGTAGTCGGCCACCTCCGGCAGCTCCACGGGGAGCATGGCCTCGGGCAGCGGGTGCGGTGCGCCGTCCTCGTCGTACACGATGGGGAAGGGCTCGCCCCAGTAGCGCTGCCGGGCGAAGAGCCAGTCGCGCAGCTTGTACTGGACGGTGCCGGTGCCGGCGCCCTGCTCCTCGAGCCGGGCGATCACCGCGGCCTTGGCCTCGTCGACGTTCAGTCCGTCGAGGTAGCCGGAGTTCACCAGCGGTCCGTCACCGGTGTACGCCTGCTCGGTCACCCCGTCCGGGGAGCTGATCACCTCCAGGATCGGCAGCCCGAAGACGGTCGCGAACTCGTGGTCGCGGGTGTCGTGGGCCGGAACCGCCATGATCGCGCCGGTGCCGTAGCCGAGCAGGACGTAGTCGGCGATGAAGACCGGGATCGACCGTCCGTCAACGGGATTGGTGGCATAGGCTCCGGTGAAGACGCCGGTCTTCTGCTTGTTCTCCTGCCGCTCCAGATCCGACTTGGCGGCGATCGACGCCCGATAGTCCGCGACCGCGGTGCGCGGGTCGGCCGCACCGCCCGTCCAGCGGCTGTCCACGTCCTGCGGCCAGGCGTCGGCGACGAGGGCGTCGACCAGCTCGTGTTCGGGCGCGAGCACCATGTAGGAGGCGCCGAACAGGGTGTCGGGACGGGTGGTGAACACCTCGATCGCCGCGTCGAGACCGGGCACCGGGAAGCGCACCTGCGCACCGCGGGAGCGGCCGATCCAGTTGCGCTGCATGGTCTTGACCTTCTCCGGCCAGTCCAGCAGCTCCAGGTCGTCGAGCAGCCGGTCGGAGTAGGCGGTGATCCGCATCATCCACTGCCGCAGGTTCTTGCGGAAGACCGGGAAGTTGCCGCGCTCGCTGCGGCCGTCGGCGGTGACCTCCTCGTTGGCCAGTACGGTGCCCAGCCCGGGGCACCAGTTGACCAGCGAATTGCTCAGGTACACCAGCCGGTGCCGGTCGAGGACTTCGCGGCGCTCGGTGGCCGACAGCGCGGACCAGGTCCGGCCGTCGTCGAGGGTCCGGCCACCGGACTCGAAGTCGGCGATCAGTTCCTCGATGCGCCGGGCCTTTCCGGCCTCGGGGTCGAACCAGGCGTTGTAGATCTGCAGGAAGATCCACTGCGTCCAGCGGTAGAAGTCCACATCGGTGGTGGCCACCCGGCGCCGCTCGTCGTGCCCGAGGCCGAGCCGGCGGATCTGGCCGAGATAGCGCTCGATGTTGGCCTCGGTGGTGGTGCGCGGGTGCGTGCCGGTCTGCACCGCGTACTGCTCGGCCGGCAGACCGAACGAGTCGAAGCCCATCGTGTGCAGCACGTTGCGGCCGGCCATCCGCTGGAAGCGGGCGTAGACGTCGCTGGCGATGAAGCCCAGGGGGTGACCCACGTGCAGGCCCGCCCCGGACGGGTACGGGAACATGTCCTGCACGAAGAGCTTGTCGGGGGCGTCCGGGCCGGGGCCGTCGAACGCCGAGAAGTCGCCGGCGAGCGGCCCGACCGGGTTCGGTGCCGCGAAGGTCTGCTCGTCGGTCCAGTACTGCTGCCAGCGCGCCTCGATCTCACCGGCGCTCTGCGCGGTGTACCGATGGCCCTGATCGTTCTCGGCGATGCTCACCCGACCAGGGTAAATCGTCGCCGATGAGGGCGTCGAAGCGCCTCGGTCGTACAGTGATAACCGTGTTCGCTGTCTCTGTCGTCGCCGCGACGGTGGTTTTCGCCGTCGCCGCGCTCTGGTCGCTGACCGGTATCGCCGGACTCGCCGGGCGGCTGCCCCGCAATCGCTGGGCCGGTGTCCGCACCGATGCGACGATGGCCTCCGACACCGCCTGGACCCTGGCACAGCGTATCGCCTCGCCCGGCTATCTGGGCGGGGCTCTGGTGCTGCTGCTCGGCGGCCTGCTGGCGCTGTTCAACGACTACGGCTTCGCCTATGCGCTGGCCGCCCTGGTGCTGGGCCTGCTCGCCGTCGCCGTGGTCAGCGGCGTGGCCGTGCGCGCCACCGATGCGCTGCCCGCCGAGACCGGCGGCTGCAGCTCCGGATGCTGCTCCGGCGGCGATCAGCCGGCCGGCGGCGACGCGAGCGGCTGCGCCCCGGCGGGGGAGTCCGCCGATCCGGCCGCCGACTGCGGTGCGAGCAGCTGCGGTTCGTGCGCACTCAACGGCCTGTGCACCTCTGAGGCCCATCCGACGGGACGCTGACGCCGCGATGCTCCGTCGTCTGCTCGACCGGTCGCCGCTCGACGGCTTCGTGCTGGCCATCCTCGCCGCCGTGGTGGTGGCGGCCTTCCTGCCCGCCCGCGGCGACTTCGCCGATGTGCTCGACTGGGTGGTCGTCGCGGCGATCGCGCTGCTGTTCTTCCTCTACGGGGCCCGGCTCTCGCCGCGCGAAGCCCTCGCCGGGCTGACCCACTGGCGGCTGCACCTGACCATTCTCGGGTTCACCTTCGTGCTCTTCCCGATCATCGGGGTGCTGCTCGATCCGGTGCTCGAGCACATCGTCGGGGCCGACCTCTCGTCCGGGATCCTCTACCTGTGCCTGGTCCCGTCGACGGTGCAGTCGTCGATCGCCTTCACCTCCATCGCGCGCGGCAACGTGCCCGGTGCGATCGTCAGCGCCTCGGTCTCGAACCTGCTGGGCGTCTTCCTCACCCCGCTGCTGGTGGTCTGGCTGATGAGCACCGACGCCGGGGTGCACGTGGACGCCTCGTCGATCACCAAGATCGTGCTGCAGATCCTGGTGCCGTTCATCGTCGGCCAGCTGGCCCGGCCGCTGGTGACCCCGTTCCTCCAGCGCTACGCCGAGCCGACGAAACTGGTGGACCGCGGCTCGATCGTGCTGGTGGTGTACGTGGCCTTCAGCGAAGGTGTGCGCGACGGCCTCTGGTCGCTGGTGAGCGCCTGGGAGGTGATCCTGGTGTTGCTCATCTCCACCGCGCTGGTGGTGGCGATGCTGCTGCTCACCGGATGGCTGCCGCGCCGGCTCGGCTTCGACCGCGCCGACACCATCGCCATCCAGTTCTGCGGCACCAAGAAGTCCCTGGCCACCGGTCTGCCGATGGCCACCGTGCTGTTCGCCGGCGGCACCGTGGGCCTGATCGTGCTGCCGCTGATGATCTTCCACCAGATCCAGCTCATCCTGTGCTCGTGGCTGGCCTCACGCTACGGGCGCGAGGCCGAGGCCGAGGCCGCCGCGTAGCCGCCGGCCCCCGGAGCAGCCGGGCCGCAGGGCCCTGTCGATGCCGTCACCGTCGTGAGAAGCTGAGGACATGGCTGGATCGATCAGGGGACTGGTGGTGGCGGTGACCGGCGGCGGGGCCGGCATCGGACGGCGGATCGCCGAGCACGCCGCCCGCGCCGGGGCGATCGTCGCGATCGGCGACCGGGATGAGCAGAGCGCCCGGGACACCGCGTCCGCCCTCGGGGCATCGGCCCGCGGCTACCCGCTGGACGTGACCGACGAGGCCTCCTTCCGCGGCTTCCTCGATGCCGTCGCCGCCGACCTCGGGCCGATCGACGTACTGGTCAACAACGCCGGGGTGATGTGGGTGGGCGCCTTCGACACCGAACCGGAGCAGGCCACCGAGGCGATGTTCGCGGTCAACGTCCTCGGCGTGATCCGCGGCGTCCGGCTCGCCGCCCCCAGAATGCGTGAACGCGGCCGCGGGCACATCGTCACCATCGCCTCGGCCGCCTCCAAGCTGGCGCCGCCCGGCGAGGCCTCGTACGCCGCCACCAAACACGCGGTGGCCGGCTATCTGACGGGGGTGCGCGAAGAACTCCACGCCACCGGGGTGCAGATCTCGATGATCATGCCCGGTGTGGTCGACACCGAACTCGCCTCCGGCACGGCGACCGGTGCCGCGAAGCTGCTCTCCCCGGATCAGGTAGCCCAGGCGGTGGTCAAGGTGATCCGCGCACCGCGCTTCGTCACCACCGTGCCCGGCTACATCGGACCCCTCGTCGCCGTCTCCGGCCTGCTGCCGCAGCGGATCCGGGACCGGCTGATGCGGGCGATGGTGCCGGACCAGGTGGCGGCCTCGGCCGGCGCCGATCGCAGCGACTACCAGAAGCGGGCGCTGGGCTGACTTCGGAAATCGGCCTGACCCTGGGACCGGGCTGACCCGGGAACTGGGACGGCCGGCCCGGCTAATTGGTGAGCGGGTCGACCGGATAGGTCGCCAGCAGCGGCAGCGGCCACGGCTGACGGCGCAGCACGGTGTCCCAGATGTCGACGTCGGCCGGCGCGAGCAGATCGGTGGGCAGTCCGGGGGCCACCAGCCAGCTGTCCTCGGCGATCTCGTCGTCGAGCTGCCCGGCATCCCAGCCGGCGTACCCGGCGAAGATCCGCACACCGGTCAGCACCGGCGCCAGCTCCTCCGGATCGGCGTCGAGATCGACCATCACCACCGGTCCGAGCACCGGCCGCAGCTGGGGCTGCGTCTGCGGGTCGATGCCACTGCGGGTCACGCCGAGGCACACCGCCGACTCGGTCTGCACCGGGCCGCCGATGAACACCGCGCGCGGGGAGGCGGCGAGTTCGGCCCACTGGGGGAGCACGTTGAAGACGGCGGCCTCGCTCATCCGGTTGAGCACCACACCGAGGGTGCCGTTGTGGTCGTGCTCGATGAGGTAGATGACGGTGCGCGCGAACGTGGGCCCGGTCAGCGCTGTCGAGGCGATCAGCAGGGTACCGGGGCCGATCTCGGCATCGTTCTGGGGTTCGGCGGCCACCGACACATCATCGCACAGCAGACCGCCGGCATCGCTTCGTACGGGCCCGCGCACCGGTAGCCTTGATAGGTGAGGTTCATCGGTTCGCTGCGGCATTCGCCGGGTCTGTGGCGGCTGCTCGCCGTCCGGTTGACCAGTCAGATCAGCGACGGTGCCTTCCAGTCGGCGCTGGCCTTCTCGATCCTGTTCAATCCCGACCGGCACACCGATCCGCTCGCGGTGGCCGGCGGTTTCGCGGTGCTGCTGCTGCCGTACTCGGTGATCGGCCCGTTCGCCGGGGCCCTGCTCGACCACTGGGACCGCCGCCGAGTCCTGGTGTGGGTCAACGTCCTTCGCGCACTGGCCGTGATCGGGGTGGCGGCCACCATGCACTTCGGCGCACCCGACACCGCGGTGCTGCTCTCTGCGCTGCTGGTGACCGGCTGCAGCCGGTTCGTCGCCTCCGGGCTCTCCGCCGGGCTGCCGCATGTGGCCGCCCGGGAGGTGATCGTGGAGACCAACGCCCTGTTCACGACCCTCGGCGCCGGGATGCTGGCCGCCGGGGCAGGGATCAGCACGCTGCTGCGGGCGATCTTCGGCTCCGACAACGACGGCTCCGGCAGCACGCTGCTCGCCGGCGCCGCGATCGCCCTCGTCTCGGCGCTCATCGCCGCCGGATTCGCCACCCGCGCACTGGGTCCGGACCAGCCCGACGACGCCGGCCGCTCCGCCCTGTACGCCGTCGTCCACGGCCTCGGGCACGGCGCCCGGGTGGCGGTGCGCACCCGCACGGTGGCCGTGGTGCTGGCCGCGCTCGGCGTGCATCGCTTCGTCTTCGGCGTGAACACCCTGATGCTGCTCATCGTGGTGCGGCAGGTGGACCTGGGCTGGCTGGGCGACGAGGTGCGGGGCCTGGCCGCCATCGGAGTCTGCATCGCCGCCGGCGCCCTCGCCGCCGCCTTCGCCGCGCCGCTGCTGGTGCGGACCGTGGGTCGGCGCACCACCATCACGGTGTCGCTGATCGCCGCGCTCGGCGGGCAGCTGTGCCTGATGGAGCTGACGCCGGTGACCGTGGTGATCAGCGGTGTGGTGCTGGGGCTGGCCGGGCAGACCATCAAGCTGTGCGGCGATGCGGCCATGCAGCTCGACGTCTCCGACACCTACCGCGGCCAGGTCTTCGCCGTCCAGGACGCCCTGTTCAACGTGACCTTCGTGGTGGCGATCGTGATCGCGGCGCTGAGCGTTCCGGCCGACGGGGTGTCGGTGACGCTGGTGGCCGTCGGCGCCCTGCTGTACGCGGTGGCCGCGGCCGGGGTGTGGCTGTGCCATCCGGCGCACGCCGCCCGTGTTCCGGTCACGGTCGGGGCCGTCGAACAGGCCGGCTGACCTATCCCAGCTGCACCGGCACGCTGGCCGGGCGCCGCACGTACGCGCCGGTGGCCCAGCGGATGCCGTCGAGGTCGACGGTGATGTCGCCGACGCGCGCGATCAGTTCCTCCAGCGCCACCCGGGCCTGCATGCGGGCGGCCGCCGCCCCCAGGCAGTGATGCGGGCCCTGGGCGAAGGTGAGGATCTGCCGGGGCCGGCGGCGCAGGTCCAGTTCGGCGGCATCGGGACCGAAGACCGTCTCGTCGCGATTGGCCGAACCGTAGAGCAGCAGCACCCGCCGTCCGGCCGGGATCTGCGCCTCGTCGATCTGCACCTCGGTGGTGGTGGTGCGGCACAGCCCCTGCACCGGTGAGGTGAGACGCAGGAACTCGTCGATCGCATCCGGGATGAGCGACGGCTCACGCCACAGGTCACGGCGCTGGTCCGGATTGCGTTCGAGCAGTTCCACCGCGCCGCCGAGCAGACCGGTGGTGGTGTCGTTGCCGCCGGCGACCATGGTGAAGGTGAAGCCGAGGATCGAGACCAGTCCGGCCGTGTCGGAGTCGTCGGCGCCCATCCCGGCCGCCACCAGTTGCGAGACCACGTCGTCGCCGGGTTCGCGGCGCCGTCGCTGCACCAGCTCGGCGAAGTAGCCCATCAGTTCGGTGACCGCCCCGGATGCGGTGGCGATGACCTCGGCCATGGAGCCGCCGCCGGAGTTGGCGGCGACGATCTGGTCGGTCCACCGGTCGAAGGCGACCCGGTCGGCGGCCGGGACCCCCAGATAGTGCGCCACCACCATCGACGGCAGGGGTTTGAAGAGCTGCGTCACGATGTCCCCGCCGCCCGCGGCGATGAGGTCCTCGAGCCGCTCGACGACGAACTCGCGTACCTGCGGCTCCACCTCGGAGACCTGGCGCGGGGTGAAGCCGCGGACCACCAGCGAGCGGAACGCGGTGTGCTCGGGCGGATCCTGCATCACCAGCGGCGGATTGTCGGTCAGACCGATCTGCTCCATGTCGCCGTAGTGCAGCGTGAGCCCCTGCGCGGAGGAGAAGGTCTGCGGGTCGCGGGCGGCGCGCCAGACGTCGGCGTGCCGGGGGAGGACGTAGTACTCGAGCTCCTCGCCGGCGGCCGGGCCGGCGCGGTGGACGGGACCGGCGGTTCGCAGCCGGGAGTACATGGTGAAGGGATCGGCCCAGGTGCTGCCGCTGCGCGGGACGAACACCGGTGCGGTGAGGGAGGCTGACGTACTCATGCGAGGTCCTTCGTCGACTGATGCCGACGCTAAGACATTTTCGTCCGTCTGTCTCAGCTATCGCCGAGCGGGCCGGGGAGCGTGCGGACCCGGTCGGCGTAGCCGTCGCCGTCGAGGTCTTCGAGGACCTGATCCGGGACGCCGTCGCCGTCGGAGTCCACCTCCAGCCGCCCGATCGCCGGGGCCGCCTCGTCGGGGCCGTCGGCACTCGTCCCGGCGGCGGCGCCGTCCTCGCCGGGGCGGTGACCGTCGGGGCCTCCGGCCGGCTGCTCCCACAGGCCGCGGCCCCCGTCGGTGAACGCGGTCTCGGGCCGGCCGTCGTCGTCCAGATCCAGCACGGCCCGATCGGCCCGGCCGTCCCCGTCCGTGTCGGCCATCGCATCGTCGACGAGGCCGTCGCCGTCGAAGTCCAGCGCCACCGCATCGAGTGCGCCGTCGCCGTCCAGATCGAGGTCGGCGGGGGAGTGCCAGGTGGTCAGCGGGCCATCACCGGTGCCGAAGAAGTACTCGAGTCCGTCCATACCGATAGGACGCGCCGGCCCGGACTCGGGTTCCACGACACACCGTCGGGGGAGGAGGTCAGTACCCCATGGTGCGCAGAGCCGCGGCCAGCTGATCGAGCTGCTCGCGTTCGACGTCCAGGTGCGGGCTGATACGCAGCACCGACTGCTCGGTGGCCAGCGGCGCCCGCCAGGAATCGGCGCAGGTCACCAGCAGGCCCTGCTCGGCGAGTCTGCGCTGCGCGGTGGCCACGTCCGACGGCTCCCAGCCAGGCGGCGGGGCCAGCGTGACCAGTGCGGACGGCTCATCGACGGGTTCGAGGACCTCCCACGATCCGATCCCGTCGAGCCGCTCGCGGGTGGTGCGGCCGATGGCCGCCAGCTCGCGGAAGACCTTCTGCTGCCCGATCTCGAGGACCTCGGAGACCGCCTGCGCCAGACCGAGCTGGCCGGCCACATACGGCTCGGACGAGTCCACCGACACCGGCCGGAGGACGTCGTCGCGCACGGCGATGAAACCCACCCCGCGCGGGCCGGTGAGCCATTTGCGGGCGGTGCCGTACACCACGTCGGCGCCGGTCACGGTGGGCACGTGACCCACCGACTGCGCCATGTCGACCACCACCGGCACGCCGGCGTAGTGCGCCACCTCGACGATCTGCGGCACCGGCTGCACGATGCCGCTCGCCGAGCCGATGTGGCAGACGTGGATGAAGTCCGGCTGCTCGAACTGCAGCATGTTCTCCAGGGCGTCGACGTCGACGTGCCCGTAGACGTCCGCCGCCGGCATGGTGCGCACCACCAGTTCCCGCCGCTCGAATTCGTCGAGATTGGGGCCGAACTCGTTCGATGCCACCCACACGGTTCCGGCGACCGGGATCTTCCAGCTGTTGAGCAGGGCACGCAGACAGGTCCGCGCACTGTCCCGGTACGAGAGCTCCTCGGGCCGGTGGCCGATCAGCGAGGCCAGCGCCCGGCGGCCGCCCGCGAGCACCCCGCCCTGCTCGGTGGCCGCCACATAGGAGCCGAGCTGGGCCTCCCGCAGCAGGTGATCGCTGATCGCCTTGATCGTCGCCATCGACGACCGGCCGGCCGATGCGGCGTCCAGATGGCCGATCGTCGGCTCGATCCGCGCCGAATGCCATCTCTCCCCGAGGTCGCTGCAGAACATGCCTGTAAATCTACCGCTGAGCCCACCAGTCCAGTAGCGCGGCCTGCGCCTCCTCGCGGGACATCGGACCGGCGTCGAGCCGAAGATCCTTGAGGAACTTCCACGCCTGCCCCACCTCCGGCCCGGGTGGCAGTCCGAGGATCTCCATGATCGCGTTCCCGTCCAGGTCAGGACGGACCCGGCTGAGGTCCTCGGCCTCCTGCAGCTGCGCGATGCGCCGCTCGAGATCGTCGTAGTTCTCCTGCAGTCGCCGCGCCCGGCGCCGGTTGCGGGTGGTGCAGTCGGCGCGCACCAGTTTGTTCAGCCGCGGCAGCAGCTCGCCGGCATCGGTGACGTAGCGGCGCACCGCCGAGTCCGTCCACTTGCCGTCGCCGTAGCCGTGGAACCGCAGATGCAGGTAGACCAGCTGCGCGATGTCGTCGACCATCGCCTTGGGGTATTTGAGCGCCCGCAGCCGCTTGCGGGCCATCTTGGCGCCGACCACCTCGTGGTGGTGGAAGCTGACCCCACCGGCCGGTTCGTGCCTGCGGGTGGCGGGCTTGCCGATGTCGTGCAGCAGCGCCGCCCAGCGCAGCACCACATCGGGGCCGTCCTCCTCCAGATCGATCGCCTGGCGGAGCACCGTCAGCGAATGCTGGTAGACGTCCTTGTGCTGGTGGTGCTCGTCGATGGTCAGCTGCATCGCCGGGATCTCGGGCATCACCCGCTCGGCGAGACCGGTGCGCACCAGCAGCTCCACCGCCTCGATCGGATGCTCGCCGCAGATCAGCTTGTCCAGCTCCATCCGCACCCGTTCGGCGGTGATGCGGTCGATCTCGCCGGCCATCTCGGTGATGGCGGCCAGCGTCCTCTCGGACAGTGTGAACCCGAGCTGCGAGACGAACCGGATGCCGCGCAGCATCCGGAGCGGGTCGTCGTTGAACGAGTCGGCGGGGGAGGCCGGTGTGTCGATGACGCCGGCCAGCACGTCGCCGAGACCGTCGAGCGGATCGCAGAACTCCTGGCCGCCGTCGGCGCCCAGGCGCACCGCCATCGCGTTGATCCGGAAGTCGCGGCGGATCAGGTCGCCCTCGAGGGTGTCGCCGAAGGTCACCGTGGGATTGCGGCTCACCCGGTCGTAGACGTCGGCCCGGAACGTGGTGATCTCGATCTGCTGATCGGCCTTCGCGGCGCTGACCGTGCCGAAGTCGATGCCGGTGTCCCAGACCGCGTCGGCCCAGCCGCCCAGCACCTCCACGATCACCTCCGGCCGCGCATCGGTGGTGAAGTCCAGGTCGTTGCCGAGCCGGCCGAGCACCGCATCGCGCACACTCCCGCCCACCAGGTACAGGCTGTGACCGCGGTCGGCGAAGCGCTGCGCCAGGGGAGTGATCACCCCGGACAGTTCCCGCAGCGCGACCACCGCGCCGGCGAGCAGCTCTGTTCGGCGCAGCTGCTCATCCGACGAGGTCACGCGGTCGGGCTGCGCACGAGAGGTCATGGCATGTCAGCCTACCGATGACGGTCGCCGTCGCCGCCATCGCGGGCGTAACCCGGCCCGCGCGGCCGCCTGAACGAACAGCGGGTGACAAGCGGATAGAGTCGACGTGTGTCAGCCGAATCCTCTGTGAACCGAACGGACGTCGCCAGCGACGATCCGTCGGCAGGGGATGCATCGGCGGCCCGGCCCCGGCGCAATCGGCGCGGACGCCGCCGGCGTGGGCGCCGCGGCAAGAATCCGTCCGCCGGCCAGAACAGGTCCGCGCAGAATCCGTCGGCGACCACCGGGGACCGGTCACCGGCGAGCGGCGCCGAGAAGGCCGACGGATCGGGTGCCGCCGGCCGGCAGCCGCCCAAACCCGGACCTCGCACCGCCGGCGGACACCGATCCGATCGGCCCGTCCCCGGTCCGGCCAAACCCGGCGGCGCACCCGCTGACCAGCGCCGCAACGAGCGGAAGACCCCCAAACCCGGCCCACCGGCCCGCAGCAACGGACCCGCACCCGGCCGCGGCCCCAAACCCTCCGATCTGGCCGCCCGCACCGAGAACCAGTCCGGCACCCCGGCCGCCATGCCGCGCACCAAACGCCGCAGCGGCTCCGGCGGCTCCGGCGGAAACCGGCGCGGCGATGCGCCCGCCCAGCGCCCCGGCCAGCCCCAGCAGCGGCTGCGCACGGTCCGCGAGACCTCGGCCGGCGGTCTGGTGCTCTCGAGCCTGGACGCGCCCTTCGAGGAGATCGAGGCGGTGCTGATCGGCCGGGTGGACCGGCGCGGCCGGATGATGTGGTCGCTGCCCAAGGGACACATCGAGACCGGAGAGACGGCCGAACAGACCGCCATCCGGGAGGTCGCCGAGGAGACCGGCGTCTGCGGCACGATCATCACCGAGCTGGGCAAGATCGACTACTGGTTCGTCAGCGAGGGCCGGCGCATCCATAAGACGGTGCACCATTATCTGCTGCGTTACGCCGGCGGAGAGCTCTCCGACGCCGACTACGAGGTGGCCGAGGTGGCCTGGGTGCCGCTCGCCGAACTGCCCCGCCGACTGACGTACTCTGACGAACGAAGGCTGGCGCGGGCCGTAGAGGGCGTCGTCGACGAGCTGCGCAACGATCCGGATCGGCTCGCGCGCTCGGAAGCCGAATCGATCCGTACCGAGCCGAACGACTATGAGAAAGCCGCCGCCGCCCGCAACCAGCGCCGCAACGAGCCGCCGCCACCGCCGCGGCCCCGGCGGCGCAAGCGGCGTCCGCGTCGCAGCGGCGGCGGGGGCCACGCAGCGGGTCCGTCCACCGGCGGCGATGCCCGCGGCCCCGGTTCGGCACCACCGCACTCCGACCGTGGCAGCGGTGACGGCTGACCGCGCCCGCCGGGGACCGGTACTGCTGGCAACGCTCGCCGCCGTGCTCGCGTTGCTGCTGATCAGTGTGCCGATGGTGAGTTCACCGGCCCGCGCGGACAACCCTGCCTACGCCAGTCTCGAACTGACCGAGATCACCCCCACCGTGGTCACCGCGTCCACCGGCGACACGGTGACGGTGGCCGGCACCGTCACCAACACCTTCGACCGGCCGATCAGCGGCCTGCAGGTCCGGCTCCAGCTGGGCGACCGCATCACCGAAGCGATCGGTCTGCGCACTTCGCTGATGGAGGCCACCGGGACCTACGGCACCGTGACCTCGGTCGAGTCGATCACCAGCCGGCTCGCCCCCGGCGCCCGCGCCGACTTCCGCATCGAGGTGCCGATCAACGGTCCCGGCGGGCTGGGCATCGGTGCGGCCGGGGTGTATCCGCTGATGGTCAACGTGACCGGCACCCCCGAGTACGGAGGGCCGGTGCAGATCGCCTCCTCACGCACACTGCTGCCGGTGCTGTCGCTGCCGCCCGACGCCGCGCGGGCCACCGACCCGCTGGCCGCCGGCGACGAGAGCACCGGCCTGGTGGGCCGGGACGGCTCCATCGCCGCCAACACCAGCGATCCGGCGGCGCTCACCGTGCTGTGGCCGCTGGCCGCCCCGCCGCAGGTGATGCCCGGATCGCTCGGCGGCGGCACCGAGGACCTGCGGCTGACCACCGACTCGCTGGCCACCGACCTCAAACCCGACGGCCGGCTCGGCGCACAGCTCTCGGTGCTGACCTCGCTCGCCACCATGGACCAGGGCATCGACGACGGGGAGGACGGCGACGAAGATGCCGGCGGATCGTCGAGCGCCGCACCGTCGACCACGACCCGCCGCCCCGCCGGGCCGATATCCCCCGACGAGAAGGTCCGGGACGGCCTGTGCGTCGCGGTCGATCCGGATCTGCTGAGCACCGTCGAGCAGATGACGGACGGCTATCGGGTGATGAAGAAGGCCGACGATCCCGGATCCGGGACCGTGGCGGGCACCGGTAAGGAGGCCGCCGCCGACTGGCTCGAGTCGCTGCGCACCGTCGCCCGCACCACCTGCATCGTCGCTCTGCCGTTCGCACAGGCCGGACTGGACTCGCTCAGCCTGATCGGCGATCAGGAGCTGGCCTCCTCGGCCGTCCGCGATCCGGCCGACCTGGTCGACTCGATTCTGCGCACCACCTCGGTGCGCGGACTGACCGTGCCGGCGGTCGGCACCCTCTCCGCCGCCGGCCGCGACCTGCTCGGTGATCTGGACGTCAACGCCGCCGCCGTCGCCTCCTCGGCACTCGAGGTGGCGCCGGACCGCACCACCAGGGCCGGCCGCTACCGGTCCGGCGACGTCCGGCTGCAGACCTACCAGGCACCGATCACCGCCGCCCTCGGCGGACTGGGCAGCAGCCCGGTGGTCCCGGCGATCATGCCCGCCTGGCAGCGGCCCGACCTGTCCGGGGAGTCCGCGCTGAGCCGGCGGCAGAGCGCCTCGGCGGCGATGACCTTCCCGATGCTCTCGACCGGCTCGCAGGTGGCCGACGACGACGCGGCGACCGCCGGTCCGGTGACCGGGCGCAGCGCGCTGCTGATGCCGCCGACCTACTGGTCGCCCACCGTGGCCGACGCCCAGGCGCTCCTGGACACCGCGAGCCTGATGATCGCCTCCGGGGTGGCCCGGGAACTGCCGCTGACCACCCTGATCGAGGATCTCGGTCACGCCTCCCGGCCGGCCGCCCTGACCACCCCCGGCGATGTGGAACCACTGATGGCGCAGGGCTTCCCCGTCTCCTCCGAGCAGGCCGGCCGGGCCCGCTCGAACCTCGAACTGTCCTGGCAGCTGCAGACCTCTCTGGTCGACGAACCGGACGGGGTGACCAGTCCCGAGACCTACCTGACGCCGCTGCGCCAGGACGTGCTGCGGGCGGTGAGCACCCCGGAGGGCATCGACCTGGACAGGGCGCGTGCGCAGCGCTCGCTGCGGCTCGACACCGTCACCGCAACCCTGGACAAGATGCGCACCGCCGTCGGCATCCTCGATCCGGGCGGCCGCTACACCCTGGCCTCCGAACGCAGTCCGCTGCTGCTGGTGGTGCGCAACGATCTGGCGCTGCCCGTCCGGGTCCGGCTCAACGTGACCGCCCCCGAAGCCCTCGAAGTGGGCGACGTGGGGGTGGTGGAGATCCCGCCCAAGGGCACCCGCCAGCTGCAGCTGCCCACCCACGCCTCCAGCTCGGAGCGGGCCACGGTACGGATCAGTCTGGTCACCTCCACCGGCGTGACCCTCAGTGAGCCGATCGAGCTGTCGGTGTACTCCAACGCCTACGGCAAGGCGCTGTTCTGGATCACCATCGCCGCCGGCATCGTGCTGGTGCTGCTGACCGCGCGCCGGCTGTGGCACCGCTTCCGCGGTGAACCCGATCCGGCCGACGAGGACCGGCCCGAACCCGACGAGGCCGATCTGCTGGCGGCCTCGGCCCCGTACGAGCAACGGCTCGAGGTGGTGCGCGAAGAACAGCTCCGGGATGAGGACGCGGGCGTCGGCCGTCCCTCGCCGGAACCGTCCGCCCGGGATGCGGACGCACCCGGAACGGACGCACCCGGTGCCGACGGCCCGGCTTCGAGCGGATCCGACGACGATCGGGAGAACTCATGAATTCACGTCACGAGCGCCCCCAGGGACCGGGCCGTCCCGGCCCCGCCCGCGCGCATCCGGTCCGGTACGAACCGCAGCCCGGACGTCATGAGGGGCCCGGCGCGCCTGCGCGCGGCGCCCCGCACATGATGGCCGAGACCGAACTGCTCGAGGACAACGCCGCGGCATCGGCCGGCAAGACCTCCGACGCCTCGGTGATGCGCACCGGCGGATCCATCGCCATCGCCACCCTGGTCAGCCGCATCACCGGCTTCATCCGCACGGTGCTGGTGCTGGCCATGCTCGGCGGCGCGGTCTCGTCGGCCTTCCAGGCCGCCTACGTGCTGCCCAACATGATCGCCGAGGTGGTCCTCGGTGCGGTGCTGACCGCCATCGTCATCCCGGTCCTCGCCCGCGCCGAAGCCGAGGACGACGACGGCGGCGCCGACTTCATCAACCGCATCTTCACCCTCGCCCTGCTGGTGCTGACCCTGGCGACGGTCGCCGCGCTGGTCGCCGCACCGGTGCTGACCGCGATGAACGTCGGCGACGGCCATGTGGACCGGGATCTGGCCACCGCACTGGCGTATCTGCTGCTCCCGGAGATCCTGTTCTACGGGCTGTCCGCGCTGTTCATGGCGATCCTGAACATGCGCAACATCTTCAAACCCGGTGCCTGGGCGCCGGTGCTGAACAACATCGTGCAGATCATCACCCTGGTGCTGTACTTCGTGATGCCCGGCGAGATCACCGCCAATCCGCTGGCGATGAGCGATCCGAAGCTGCTGGTGCTCGGCGTGGGCACCACCATCGGCGTGGTGGTCCAGGCCGCGATCCTGCTGCCCTACCTCAAGCGGGCCGGTGTCCGGCTGCGGCTCAAGTGGGGGATCGACGACCGGCTGCGCCGCTTCGGCAACATGGCCGTCGCGATCATCGGCTACGTCCTGGTGCTGCAGGTGGGCATGGTGATCACCTACCGGATCGCCGCCTCCGCCACCGACTCGGGCATCGCCGTCTACGCCACCAGCTGGCAACTGCTGCAGCTGCCCTACGGCGTGCTCGGTGTGACCATCCTGACCGCGATCATGCCGAGGCTGTCGCGCAACGCCGCCGCCGACGACACCCCCGCCGTGGTCGACGACATGTCACTGGCCACCCGGCTCACCATGATCGCGCTGGTGCCGGCCGTGGCGTACATGACCTTCTTCGGACCCGCGATCGGCATGGCGGTGTTCAACTTCGGGAACTTCGGCGAGCACGACGCCTCACAGCTCGGCTCGGTACTGGCCTGGGGTGCGTTCACGCTGATCCCGTATGCGATGACCCTGGTGCAGCTGCGCGTCTTCTACGCGCGCGAGGACGCGTGGACGCCCACGCTGATGGTGGTCGGCATCACCGCCGTCAAGGTGGCCGCGTCCTATCTGGGCCCGGTGCTCTTCGACGATCCGGATCTGGTGGTGCGCTGGCTGGCGCTCGCGAACGGCCTGGGCTACCTGGTCGGCGCGATCGTCGGCCACTATCTGCTCAAGAAGCGCCTCGGCGGCGCCGCCATGCGCGACGTCGGCACCACCACCGGCTACACCCTGGTGATCTCGATCCTCGTCGGCCTGGTGGTCTGGGGAGTCGCCGAGGTGACCCACCTGTCCCGGATGTCCACCCAGGCCGGGACCGCGGGCTCGCTGGCCTATCTGGTGATCACCGGGGTGGTGGTGCTCGGCATGATCTATCTGCTGCTCACCGCCGCCCGGCTGCCCGACATGGTGACCCTGAGCAACTCGGTCATGCGGCTGGCCGGCCGGTTCGTGCCGGCCCTGGCACCGGCGTCGTCACCGACCGCCGTGACGCACGACGATCGCCCCGCCGAGACCACCATGACCCTGCAGTTCCCGCGGATCAGTGCCGACGAGGCGCTCCCGTATTCTGGACAGGTAGAAGTCCGGCGGCACTTCGATCGTGGCAGCGCCTCGTGGCGCTCGTACTCGGTGACCAGCGGCGGTGCTGTCGGGGAGACCGCCGTGATCCCCCGAGTGCGCTACCCCTCCGAAGAGCCGACGGTTCCCGACCGTCCCGCCGAGCGGAGAGCTGGAACGCCCCCGATGACCCCGTCTGCACCGGATCCGATCGCCCCGCGGCGCGGCCCGCGCCTGGTGGCCGGCGCCGCCATCGCCGGCGGCCGCTACCGGCTGCTCGAACAGCACGGTGCCGCGCGCGGAATGGTCTTCTGGCGGGCCAAGGACACCGTCCTCGACCGCGAGGTGGGCCTGACCTTCGTCGATCCGGATCAGCGCGACCCCGCCTACCACCCGGACGATCCGGAGTCGGCGCAGACGCGGTCGCAGAAGATCCTGATGCGCACCCGCCGGCTGGGCCAGCTGCGCACGGCCGGAGTGGCCCGGATCCTCGATGTGGTCCGCGGGGCCTCCGGCGGCATCATCGTCACCTCCTGGGTGCCCGGTGCACCGCTGTCCGAGGTGGCCCGCAGCGATCCGTCGGCGACCGGCGCCGCCCGGGCGGTGCGCACCCTGGCCGCCGGTGCCGAGGCTGCGCATCGGGCCGGCACCGCACTCTCGATCGACCATCCGGACCGCATCCGCATCAGTCTCAACGGCGACGCGGTGCTGGCCTTCCCGGCGGTCTTCGAGGGCGACGACCGGACCTCCGATGTGCGCGGTCTGGCGGCCGTCCTCTACGCGCTGCTGCTCGGCCGCTGGCCGCTCGACGAGGAGACCGGCCACCGGGTGGTCACCTCCGCCGACACCGATCAGGCGCCGGCCGGACTGCCGGCCCCCGATCCGGATCCCGCGCATCCGGATCAGCCGGTGGAACCGCGTGCGGTGAAGCCGTCGATCGGCTTCGAGATCTCCGCCGTGGCCGCCCGGGCACTGGCCGGGGACCGGGGCATCAGCTCGGCCGGCACGGTGCAGCATGTACTCGATCAAGCCACCGTCGTCGACCTGGCGACCGATCTGATTCCGCGGGTGGCCGGCGACACCCCGCCGGTGTCGGTGGCCCCGCTCAGCCGCAGCCGCCGGGAACGGCTGCTCGGCGAGGGCGAGTCGGGACGGCGCAACGGCGCACTGCTGGTGGGTATCGGCCTGTTCGTGGTGTTCCTGGTGATCGCGGTGGTCATCTGGCTCACCAACGCCTTCGGCACCAGCGACGACGTCGACATCGATTCGATCGTGCCGGGGGAGAGCACCAGTCAGAGCACTACCGTGCACAAACCCGCACCCGTGGTGGCCGAGGGGGTGACGGTCTTCGATCCGCTCGACGAGGCGGACGTGACGGCGGCGGAGAACGCCGAGAACGTCCTGACCGGTGCGGCCCCGCCGTGGTCGACCTCCACCTATCGCGGCACGGGACGGTTCGGCGGCCTCAAGGACGGTCTGGGTCTGATGTTCACCTTCGCCCCGGGCACCACCATCAGCCGGGTGACCGTGCAGACGCCCACCCCCGGCATGACGATCGAGCTGCGCACCGCCGGACGTGCGACCCCCGTGCTGAATCGAACGCAGGTCGTCGGCGGGGGCACGATCACCGCCGAGAATCGGACGATCGCCGTCGACGACGGCGGTGCCAAGACCCGCTACCTGCTGCTGTGGATCACCGAGCTGGGACCGACCGACGAGAACGGCGGCGGCTACCAGGCGACGATCGAGAAGGTCAGCTTCACCGGTCCGTAGCGTCCCCTACGCCGCGGCAGCATCACCGGGCGGCTACGCCGCTGTGACACCACCGGGCGGCTACGCCGCTGTGACACCACCGGGCGGCTACGCCGCTGTGACACCACCGGGCGGCTACGCCGCTGGGCTCGAATCGGCGGCGACCGGTGCCGCAGAGGCCTTTTCGGCGGTGGGCGCCCATCCGGGCGGGCCGAAGGTGTAGCCGAGCTTGTCGCGCCAGCGGTCGGCGGCGCGGACGTCACGGGCCAGGTTCGCGTACTCGTGCGTCTGCAGCTTCCAGATGTTGGTGGTCTGCACCGGGGTGGTGAGACCGTAGGTGGGACGGTGGGTCTCGGGCGTCCAGCTACCGAAGATCCGGTCCCAGACGATGAACACCCCGCCGTAGTTGCGATCCAGATACTCCGGATCGCTGCCGTGATGCACCCGATGATGCGAGGGTGTGTTCATCACGAATTCCACTGGGCGCCACAACTTTCCGATGTGCTCGGTATGCACCCAGAACTGGTAGACCAGGTTGAGCGAATAGCAGGCGAAGATCACCGCCGGCGGCACGCCGAGCGCGGCGAGCGGCGCGAACATGATCATCGCCATCGAGTTGTTCCACTTCTGGCGCAGCGCGGTGGCGAAGTTGTAGTACTCGCTCGAGTGGTGCGCCTGGTGCGTGGCCCAGACCAGCCGCACCCTATGCGAGACCCGATGCGAGAAGTAGAACTGCAGATCCAGCGCGACGAAGCCGATCACCCACGTGTACCAGGCGCTCGCCGGCAACTGCCACGGCGCCACATAGCTGAACAGCGCCACGTACACGAAGAGGGTGAGGAACTTGGAGAGCGCCGAGGTGCCGATCGAGATCAGGCCCATGAGCAGCGAGGCCCGCGCATCACCGGCCTGATACGCGCCGCGCGCCGGACGGCCGCCGGACTCCTCGTCGTGCTCGAGCCGGGCTGCGGCGAACAGCTCCAGCCCGAGCATCACCACGAAGAAGGGGATGGCGATCACGGTGGGTTCGCGCATCGCCTCGGGCAGGAAGTCGAGCATGGTGTTCTCCCGGATCGTGCGGCCGACTTATCTGACACTACTGCGTGTCAGATAACGGTGGCAAGTCCCCGCGGGGCTGTTCATCGTACGATGAACAGCGATGGCTGAGCGCAGGCAACGGGTGTACGGGGGCATGAGCGCCGAGGAGCGTCGCCATCAGCGGCGCACCGCACTGATCGGCGCTGGTCTCGAACTCTTCGGAACGATCGGCTATCCGAGCGTGTCGGTGAAACGGATCTGCGACGAGGCCGGCCTGACCCAGCGCTACTTCTACGAATCCTTCGCCGACCGGGAAGCACTGCTGGGCGAGGTGTACCGGCACTGCGTGGAGCGGCTGCGTTCGACCACCCTCGACAGTGCGGCCGCCTACCTCTCGGCGGCCGGTCTCCCGTCGACCGGCGTCCCCACCGACTCCGTCGCACCGCTCGCCCGGCTGGTGCTCGGCGCCTTCGTCGACGCGCTGACGCAGGACCGGCGGGTGGCCCGCATCATCCTCATCGAGGTGGTGGGCATCAGTCAGGAACTCGAAGCCCTGCGGATCGGTGCGATCCACGACTGGGCCGACCTGATCCTCGGCTTCACCTCCGGCGAGGACGCCGCCGATCCCCGATCCCGGCTCGCCGCCATCGGCTTCGTCGGAGCCTTCACCCAGCTGCTGGTGGACTGGCAGATGGCCACCACCCATCCGATCAGCGCCGACGCCGGACCGGACCTGTTCACCCCGGCCGCCATTCACGACGTCGCCACCGAGATGCTGATCGGTGCCTACCAGCGGGTGATCAACACCGCGGAGTAGGTGCTCAGCCCAGGGCTGCGGCGATCTCCGCGCGCACCTCGTCCACCCCGCCGACGACGAACTCCCAGGGCGAGCCGTCCGAGAGCGTGATGCACAGCCGGTCGGCCTTGCCGCCGCTGAACACCCCGCCGCTGCCGGGGACCGTGCCCACCGCTGCGATGTGCCGCAACGCCACCGCGAACCGGGTGCCCTGCACGCGCTTGGCGAAACCCTTGGGTTCGAAGACCACATGCGTCCGGGTCAGCTGCAGCTCCCCGCGCGCCAGGCCCCGCCCGATCGGCCGGGCCGCGCGCCAGCGGTGCAGTGGCGTGTCGTCGTCGTCGGACATCGGCTCCCCCTCGTCTGATCGCGTGGTTCTCGTCGCACGCCGAGAACTCCAGGTTAAGGCACCGTGGCGCGCATCACCGGTGCGGCCCGGCTGCGGCGAAGCGCTCCGGTGCCCGGCGGCGCTGCGTATGGTTGACCTCGTCCCTCTGCAGCCGCATCCGAGTCCCTGGAGTACCCATGACGAAGGCCTCGCCGGCGTCCGGCTCCGCCGGGCTGCCCGAGCCGCCCTTCAGCATCGAGCTGCTCGCCGACTACTACGCGGGCGCCCTCGGACCGGAACTCACCGCACACATCACCGACCAGCTGCCGGCCGATCCGGCCGGGCGCCGCGTCCTCGCCGCGCTCGACGCGACCCGGATCGAGCTCGGCGCGAGCCGGCCCACACCGGCACCCGCCGAGATGCCGGACGCGGTGACCCGGCGGATCGACGATCTGCTCGGCGGGCTCGGCGCGCCCTGAACACCGGCTCGTGACCATCGTCACGGCTCCCGCACCCGTGCCGGGAACACCAGCACTTAGGCTGGTGTTGACACTCACGGAACCGGCGGCGTCACCGCCGGCTGCAGACGCCGCGTGGCCGGCCCAGGAGAAGAGGATTGATGAGCGAGACCGACGAGACCATCCACGACGTGATCATCGTGGGCTCCGGACCCGCCGGATACACCGCCGCCGTCTACGCGGCCCGCGCCGAACTGTCCCCGCTGGTCTTCGAGGGAATCTCCTTCGGCGGCGCGCTCATGACCACCACCGAGGTGGAGAACTTCCCGGGCTTCCGCAACGGCATCCAGGGCCCCGAGCTGATGGACGAGATGCGCGAGCAGGCACTGCGCTTCGGCGCCGACCTGCGCACCGAAGAGGTCGACGCCATCCGTCTCGGCGGCGAGATCAAAGAGGTCGAGGTGGGCGGCGAGGTCTTCCGCGCCCGGGCGATCATTCTGGCGATGGGCGCCGCCGCCCGCTACCTGGGCGTGCCCGGTGAGCAGGAGCTCCTCGGCCGCGGCGTCTCCGCCTGTGCCACCTGCGACGGCTTCTTCTTCAAAGAGCAGGACATCGCCGTGATCGGCGGCGGCGACTCGGCGATGGAGGAGGCCACCTTCCTCACCAAGTTCGCGCGCAACGTCACCCTGATCCACCGGCGCGACGAATTCCGCGCCTCGAAGATCATGCTCGACCGCGCCCGCAACAACGAGAAGATCACCTTCCTGACCAACGCCACCGTGTCCGCGGTCAAGGGAGAGCAGGGCGTCTCCGAACTCGAGATCACCGACACCCGCACCGGTGAGGTCAGCTCCCTGGCGGCGACGGGCATGTTCGTCGCGATCGGGCACGATCCGCGCAGCCAGCTCGTCCGCGGTCAGGTCGACCTCGACGACGAGGGCTACGTGAAGGTGCAGGGCCGCAGCACGCAGACCTCCGTGCCCGGCGTCTTCGCCTGCGGCGACCTCGTCGACCACACCTACCAGCAGGCGATCACCGCCGCCGGCAGCGGCTGCAGCGCCGCGATCGACGCGGAACGCTGGCTGGCCGCCGATCACTGACAATCCACCCGATAAAGGAGAATCCCATGGCAGAGAACACCGTTGCCGTCACCGACGACAGCTTCGCCACCGACGTCCTCACCTCCGACAAGCCGGTGCTCGTCGACTTCTGGGCCACCTGGTGCGGTCCGTGCAAGATGGTCGCCCCGGTGCTCGACGAGATCGCCCGCGACAACGCCGAGAAGCTGACCGTCGCCAAGGTGGACGTGGACGCGAACCCCAACCTCGCCCGGGAGTTCAAGATCATGTCCATCCCGACGATGATGCTCTTCGAGAACGGCAAGCCCACCAAGACGATTCAGGGCGCCAAGTCCAAGTCGGCGCTGCTGCGCGACCTGTCGTCGGTCCTGGACTGATCCCGCCGCCGGCACCGCAGCCCGGTGTGATCCGGGTCGCGGTGCCGGTATCAATCCGGACAACGTTCACCCAAGTTTGTCGGCGGCGGCGAATACCTGAGAGAATGGGACCATCCGGTCTCCGCGCCGCCGTCGGGGTGCGCGAACAGATGCGAGACGGAGAGAGTGGGGTGGAGAATGCCGACGTTGCGTCTGGGCGATCGGGGATCGGGAGTCGCCGAGATCCGGGCCATCCTCTCCGCACGTGGGCTGCTCTCCGACCCGGTTCGTACGACGGGCTCCTCGGCCGCCAACGCGCCGGTGCCCAATGCCGCGGCGCTCAGCCGTGACGGCGTCGCCCACCACGAGGCCGTCTTCGATGCGGACTGCGACCGGGCGATCCGCGCCTTTCAGCAGGAGCGCGGCCTGATCGCCGACGGCATCGTCGGCCACGCCACCTACACCGCACTCCGGGAGGCCTCCTACCGACTCGGCAGCCGGGTGCTGCTCTACCGGCTGTCCGCCCCGATGACCGGCGACGACGTGGCAACCCTGCAGTCCCGCCTGCAGAACCTCGGCTTCTACCACGGTCTCGTCGACGGCACCTTCGGCGAGACCACGCACAGCGCCGTCCTGCTCTATCAGGGCGAGTACGGGCTGTCCGCCGACGGCATCTGCGGTCCGGAGACCCTCAAATCCCTCGACCGGCTCGGTTCCCGGGTGACCGGTGGTTCGCCGCACGCCATCCGCGAGGAGGAGGCCGTGCGGCAGTCCGGACCGCGCCTGACCGGCAAGCGGATCCTGATCGATCCGGGCAGTGACGACGCCACACCCGAAGAGAACGCCCTCATGTGGGATCTCGCGGCCCGCCTCGAAGGCCGCATGTCGGCCGCCGGGATGGAGACCTTCCTCTCCCACGACCGGCAGTCGGCGCCGTCCGACGATGAACGTGCCCGGGTGGCCAACATGGTGGGCGCGGACCTGATGGTCTCGCTGCGTCTGGCGCACTATCCGAACGAGCGGGCCAACGGCGCCGCGACCTTCTACTACGGTTCGGCGCACGGCTCGTACTCGACGATCGGCCGGAATCTGGCCGGCTACATCCAGCGCGAGGTGGTGGCCCGCACGCACCTGCTGGACTGCCGTTCCCATGAGCGCACCTGGAGTCTGCTCCGGCTGACCCGGATGCCCGTCGTGGTCCTCGAGGCCGGGTACATCACCAATCCCCACGATGCCCGGATCCTCTCGGATCCGCAGCATCGGGACACCATCGCCGAAGCGGTGCTGGTGGCCGTCAAACGGCTCTACCTCGCCGGCGAGAACGATCGCCCCACGGGCACCTACACCTTCTCTGATCTGCTTGCCGCAGAACAGATCTCGTACTGACTGACCGCCGCGCGGCGCTGACGCCGCCCGGTACGCCGGCAGCCCACCGGGCGGTCAGCAGACCCGGCTCGGCGCCAGTTCCACCGACTGCGGCTCGACCAGCTTCCGCAGCGCGTGCTCGACCTGCATCTTCCAGCCGAGGCCCTCGTCGAGTTCGAGTCGCAGCCGCGGAAGATAGGGATCCTCGGCCACCACCTCGAAGCCCGCGTCGAGGAGCACCTGGGTGTCGATCAGGCAGCCGCGGCAGACATTGCCGGCCACGCCCGCCCCGAGCAGAAGTGCGACCAGATCGCCGGCCAGCGCCTCGTCGGAAGCGGTGAAGCCAAATGCCTCCACAGCCCGGACACCGCGCCGGGCGGCGTCGGCGACCACGGCGTCGAAGAGCAGTGGCGCCGCCGACTCGAATCCCGGGTCGGTGGTGACCGTGGTCAAGAGCACCGCGTCGGAACTGACCGGTGCGGTGGGGAAGCGCCGGGCCCGCGGCACGCGGGTGGGCGGGGCGTAGAACGCCGACCCCACGGTACGGCCGGTCGACGATTCGACGGCGAGCTGACAGCAGGTGCCCCATTCGAGCAGCAGCCCGGACACCCACGCCTCCTTGTCGAATTCGCTCTCGTACCCCTCGGCCGGGCCGGCCAGCAGAACGTCGAGCCCGTCCTCGGATGCGGAGGCATCCACCTCCCAGAAGACGCAGCGCCGACTGTGCAGGGGGAGCCGGTCGAAACCGTCGAGCTCGAGCGGCGACACCGAGATGCTCATCGCGACCCTGCTCCCTTCCCGAAAACCCTCATCGATGCCGCCGACGGCCTGCTGTCACTGTGACGTTTTGGACGGCACCCGCCATGCCGGGGTCGCCGATGTCCGAATCACCCTATTTTCCGGCGATCACGTCCACGATACGTTCCAGGTCGTCCACCGAGCCGAACTCGATCACCACCTTGCCCTTCCGCTTGGACAGACTGACACTCACCTTGGTGTCGAGCCGATCCGCGAGCCGATCCGCCACATCACGCAGGCCCGGCATCTCCATCGGGGGGCGACGCTTGGCCGCGGTTCCCGGTGAGGTCGAGGGACCGTCGTTGTTGGCGAGAGTGACCGCCTCTTCCGTCGCCCGGACGGACAGACCCTCGGCGACGATCCGGGCGGCCAGCTGTTCCTGCGCCTCGGTGCCGGCTTCCAGGGACAGCAGCGCACGGGCGTGACCGGCCGACAGCACGCCGGCGGCGACCCGGCGCTGCACCGGAATCGGCAGTTTGAGCAACCGGATCATGTTGGTGATCACCGGTCGTGAGCGGCCCAACCGCTTGGCGAGCTCCTCATGTGTCACGTCGAACTCGTCGAGCAACTGCTGATAGGCGGCCGCCTCTTCGAGCGGATTGAGCTGTGCGCGGTGGATGTTCTCCAGCAGCGCATCGCGAAGCAGATCACCGTCGGAGGTCTCGCGGACGATCGCCGGGATCGCCTCCAGGCCCACCTCGGTGCTGGCCCGCCAGCGGCGCTCGCCCATGATCAGCTGATAGCGGACACCGCCGGGCTTGGTCTGCGGCAGTTCCCGGACGACGATGGGCTGCATCAGCCCGAACTCGCGGATCGAGTGCTCGAGCTCGGCGAGCGCCTCCTCGTCGAAAACGGTCCGCGGCTGCTGTGGGTTGGGCTCGATCTGGTCAGGCGGGATCTCCCGGTAGACCGCACCCACATCGGCATTCTCGACGGCAGGGGAGTCGCTGCCCTCGGCGCCGGTGGTGCCGGTGGTCGGGGCGGTCAGATCTGTGCCGACCGCCGGTGCGGCAGGCGCAGCGGCCGGACCGCCGATGACGACGTCCGCCGCCACCGATCCCATCCGCGAGGTGTTCACACCCGGCTGGTCGTCAGTCGGACTGGTCGGGATCAGAGCCGCCAGGCCGCGGCCGAGCCCGCCTCGCCGCTGATTATCGCGCTGACTCATTTGACCGCAGTCCCTTCACTCGCACCGCGCAGCGCGAGTTCCCGCGCCGCATCCAGATAGCTCATCGCTCCACGTGAACCCGGGTCGTATTCGATGATCGTCATACCGAAGCCGGGTGCCTCCGACACCTTCACACTGCGCGGGATGATCGTCGACAGCACGATCTCCCCAAAGTGTCCGCGCACCTCCGCGGCCACCTGATCGGCGAGCTTGGTACGGCCGTCGTACATGGTGAGCAGGATGGTGGAGACGTGCAGCTCCTTGTTCAGGTGTGCCTGCACCATCTCGATATTGCGGAGGAGCTGGCCGACGCCCTCGAGCGCGTAGTACTCACACTGAATCGGAATCAGCACCTCGCGGGCCGCCACCATCGCATTGACCGTGAGCAGGCCGAGCGACGGCGGGCAGTCGATGAGCACGTAGTCGATCCCCAGCTCGCGCAGCACCTCGGCATCGAGGGCGTTGCGCAGCCGACTCTCCCGGGCGACCACCGAGACGAGCTCGATCTCGGCACCGGCCAGGTCGAGGGTCGACGGGACGCAGTAGAGGTGATCGTTGGCGGGGGAGCGCTGAATCGCGTCGCGCAGCGGGACGTCGTCGAGCAGTAGTTCGTAGACCGAGGCGATGCCGGGCTGGCGATGATCGATCCCCAGCGCGGTGCTCGCGTTGCCCTGCGGATCGAGGTCGACCACCAGCACGCCGAGTCCGTGCAGTGCGAGACCCGCGGCCAGGTTCACGGCCGTCGTCGTCTTGCCCACGCCGCCCTTCTGGTTGGCGATGGTCATCACCCGCGGCCGCGGCGGCCGGGGCAACCGCTCCGCAGCACCGGGCGTCAGCACCTCACTGGCACGCGCTGCTGCCGCGGCGATGGGAGTGTCTGCGAATTGGTGATCAATGGCTGGGGTCGCCGTTTCACGTGAAACTGCACGATCGTCACTCGCCATCCCGGCACTCCTTCAGGTCGATATCAACATTCTGCGCCCTACGCACCCTCGGCGCCAATCCTCGCATCGGCACACCGGCCGCGCCTCCGCCACTGCTCGTCCGGCACGTCGGCCGGGCGGCCGGATCAACGCCGGCCACGCGCGGCCACCCGTTCACCGATGAGCAGTGTGGTCGGCGGATCGACCACACCGACGCCGACCTCCGTCACGCGCAGGTCCACCACGCCGAGCCGGGCCACCGCATTCCGATGGTGCTCGATCTCCTCCGCCGCGGTCTTCCCCTTCAGTGCGACCAGGCGGCCACCCACGCGAATGAAAGGTGCCGACCAGGTGACCAACCGGTCGAGGGGAGCCACCGCACGTGAGGTCACCACATCCGCGAGCCCCACCGCGTCGCGAACGCTCTTCTCCTCTGCGCGCCCACGGACTACGGCGACATTGGTCAGCGCCAGCTGGTCCACCACCTCGTCGAGGAAGGTCGTCCGTCGCAGCAACGGTTCCACCAGGGTGATGGTCAGGTCGGGCCGAGCGATCGCCAGCGGGATTCCCGGGAAGCCGGCACCGCTGCCGATGTCGATGACCGTCGACGACTCGGCGATCGCCTCGCCGAGCACTGCACAGTTGAGGACGTGGCGCGACCACAGTCTCGCCGGTTCACGTGGACCGATCAGCCCCCGCAGCACTCCCTGATCGCTGAGGATGTCGACATAACCCTGAGCCAGCGTCAGGCGTCGACCGAATACGTCGGCGGCCGCGGGCGGTGCGGCCTCCCGCTCCTGTTCCTCATCGGCCACTGGTCTCGATCCCTTCTGCTGTTCCACGTGAAACGCGGATGGTCCACCCGGCAGGGGAGTGGGGAGTGTTCCACGTGAAACCCTCCGCAGCGTCTCCACCCGACCGCTCTCGATCTCACTCACAGCCGACTGCGTGTCGGCCGGAATAGTCACCCACCATCTTCCCATCGCAGTCCGGCACAGGCGAACCCGCCCCGAACCGGACACACGTTGTTTCACGGGAAACCACATAGCGGACCGTGGTCGCTTCCGGAACCCCTGGCGACGCCCCGGGCAGTGTTTCCCGTGAGACCGCGTGGCGTCACGGCTGAGGTTTCCCGTGAAACACTGTTCATCGTCGAGAACTACACGTCTGTGATTCGTAGCCCGAAACGCAAGGAGTCCCGGCCGCAGCCGGGACTCCTCACACTCTAGCTCTCAGGCGAGCTCACTCCTTGATGACCACGACTCGCCGCTTGGGCTCGGCGCCTTCACTCTCGCTGTAGACACCGTCGACCGCCGCTACCGCGTCGTGGACGATCTTGCGCTCGAACGGGGTCATCGGGTCGAGTTCCTCCCGGCCTCCGTTGTCCCGGACGCGCTGCGCCGCCTCGGTGCCGAGCGTGGTGAGCCGGGCGCGACGGTCCGCGCGCCAGCGTGCGATGTCGAGCATCAGCCGGCTGCGGTCTCCGGTCGCCTGCTGCACGGCCAGCCGGGTCAGCTCCTGCAGGGCGTCGAGCACCTCGCCCTTCCGACCGACCAGCTTGTCCAGATCGTCGCCGCCGTCGATGCTCACGACGGCACGGTCACCGTCCACGTCGAGATCGATGTCACCGTCGAAGTCGAGGACGTCGAGCAACTGCTCGAGGTAGTCACCGGCGATCTCGCCCTCTTCGATGAGGCGATCGTCCTCGTCGTCTTCATCCTCGACGACCTGACCGCCGGTCTCGGCCGGGGCGTCCTGGCCCTCGGCCGGAGTGCCGGTGTCGTCGGTCTGGTCGGTCACAGCGTCGTCGCCGGTCGCGCCGTCGATGCCCGCGTCGTCCTGCACCGCGTCGGTGGTCACGTCCTCGTCCACCGTGCTGTCGGGTTCAGCTGTCATGGGGATACCTCACTTGTTCATCGTCAAAGTCTGTCGGGGGAGTGGTGGCGGATCAGATCCGGCCGCCCTTCCGCTTCTTCTTGGGCTTGTTCTGCTGGCCCCGGTTCTGCTGGCCTCGGTTCTGCTGGCCCCGATTCTGCTGCTTGCGGTTCTGCTGCGTCCGGTTCTGTGCAGTGGTGCCCCCGCCCTGCTTGGCGGTCGCTTCCTGCGGGGCGGCCTTGCGCTTGGGGACATCGGCCCGCACCTCGCCGTCGGCGAGCAGCACGTGCACGGCGTCCGGGCTCTCGAGCAGCTCCGTCACCAGCTCCACCGCGTCCTGCTGCAGTCCGGCCGCCTCGTCCTTGGCGAGGTTGCGCCCGCCGCCGGCGGCGGCTTCGAGCTTCTGCGTCCAGGCGCCGGTCCGCTCGGCCCGCGACTTGGCCGCCGCCGTGGCACCGTCCTCGTTCGCGGCATCGGTGAGCAGGGCCAGGGCCTCCTGCGCCGCCGCCGGATTGGCCGGTGCCGCACGCTTGGTGCGGCCGGCCGCCGGGGCCGGGGCGGCCACGATGATCTTCAGCTGTGCGAGCTGGAGGGCGATGGTCGGATCCACGTCCAGGGTGGTCAGCACCTCGATCGCCTTAGTCGCCGCGGTCCGGGCCTGATCGTTGCGGCCGGCCCGGAAGTTCGCCACCGCGACGAGTCGCTGCAGGCTGGCCCGCCGGTACGGGGCGAGTTCGGCGGGACGCTGCGCATCCTCGGTCCACGCACGCTCGTACGCCTTGAGGATCGATTCGTCACCGGACAGCAGATCGAAGACCCGCTCATTCTCTCCGGATTCCAGCCAGCCCTCGCCCTGCCAGAAGCGCATCGACAGATACCGTTCGAGCGCCGGCAGTTCGGCGTCCGGCTTGACCGCGTCCTTGCGGGCGATGTCGATCGAGCCGTGGCTCAGCGACGCCCGGGCTTCGGTCTGGTCGGCGAGCAGGGCCAGTTCATAGCCGGCGCGGGCGATGCCGTTGCTGCCGCGGTAGAGCCAGTCGGACTTGCGCTGTCCGTAGCGCAGCACCTTGCGGAACTCGGTCGAGGCATCGCCGGTCCGGCCTTCGGCCAGGGCGGCGTAGCCGCGGTCCATCGTCTTCTTGGGATCGAAGTTGTTCGGCAGCGGCTTCTCACCCGGTCGGGGAGCAGCAGCCTTCTGCTTCTCCTCCTTGACCAGCTTGGCCATCTCCTCTTCCTTGGCCATCCGGCCGAAGACGATGTGCTGCTGCGCGTAGGTCCAGGCGTTGTTGCTCACCCAGTAGAGCAGGATGGCGATGGGGAAGATGAAGCCCGTCGCCAGAATGCCGATGGGGAAGACCCACAGGGCCAAGCGGTTCATGATGCGCGTCTGCGGGTTGTTGGCCGCATCCATGGTCTGCCGGGCGACCGAGGCCCGCGAGTTCATGTGCGTGGCGAACGACGACAGGATCATCAGCGGAACGGCGACCGCGACGATCTGCCAGCGCTCGAAGTCGACGGGGGCACCGGGCTGGACGAAGGCCTGGAACTGATCGACGGGCTCACTGATGTACGACGAGAGCGGCACCCCGAACAGGCGCGCGTCCAGGAAGTTCTCCACCAGCTCGGGACTGAAACCGTAGTTGCCGGTCGAGCGGGTCTCGGCCGCGCTCATCGCATGCGCAGGGTGCCCGAAGGGCATCGCAGTTCCGCCGCCCATCCGGTTGAACGAGCGCAGCACGTGGAACAGACCGATGAACACCGGAATCTGCAGCAGCATCGGCAGGCAGCCCAGCAGCGGATTGAAGCCGTGCTCCTTCTGGAGCTTCTGCATCTCCTCGGTCATCTTGACCCGGTCGTTGCCGTACTTCTTGCGGATGGCCTGCATCTGCGGGTTGATTTCCTGCATCTTCTTCGTCGTTGTGACCTGCTTGACGAAGGGCTTGTACAGGATGGCGCGGAGGGTGAAGACCAGGAAGACCACCGAGAGCGCCCAGGCGACGCCCGACCAGCCGGGGCTGTCCGGCGTGATCTTGTCGAACAGCCAGTGCCAGACCCACATGATCCAGGACACCGGGTAGTAGATGAAGTTGAGCACGGCTCACTTACCCCTATCTGACGTCGCCGCACCGGCCGGGTCATCGGCCGCTGCGGCGCTTGTGATTGAAGTCTTCTGTTGGCGCCCGAACCACTGGGCGGGCCCGGTCTCGGGCACCGGGTCGTAGCCCGGCTTGTGCCAGGGTCCGCATTTGAGCAGTCGCCACACCGACAGCACCGACCCCCAGAGGAAGCCGTGCCGGTCAAGCGCTTCGATCGCATAGGCGCTGCAGGTCGGTTCGAATCGGCAGGTCGGCATCCGCATCGGGGAGATCCAGCTGCGGTACAGCTCCACCAGAAAGATCACCGCACGGCGCGGGAAGAGGTGGAGACGACGGCCGAGGCTCACGGCGCATCCCCGACCGGGGTCGCCGCCGCGGCGCCGCGCTCGCCGAAGGCGGCCTGAATCCGTGTGTTCGACAAGGCCTTGCGCAGCTGCGCATCGAGTTGGCCGGCACTGGCCGCGGTGATCGACGGACGGGCCCGGAGCACCACGTAGGTCTCCGGATCGGGCAGGAGATGCTTGTGCCGGGCGAAGCTGTGCCGCAGCCGTCGGGCCGTGGCATGCCTCACGACGGCGTTGCCCACCTTCTTGGAGACGATCAGACCCAGCCAGGGTCCGCCGGCCAGCGCCACATCGCTGCGGATGCCGCTCGGGTCCGGCCAGCGGGCCGGAACCGGAGCGAGATGCACCACCACATCACGCGCCGAAACCCGCACACCCTTGTCGAGTGTGCGGGCGAAGTCGGAACTGCGCGCGATGCGCGACGAGTCAGCGGACACCGAACGGGCCGACCGGACTCGACCGCTCAGGCGGTGAGCTTGGCGCGGCCCTTGCTGCGGCGGTTGGCGACGATCGAACGGCCGGCGCGGGTGCGCATCCGCAGACGGAAGCCGTGCACGCGGGCACGTCGACGATTGTTCGGCTGGAAAGTCCGCTTCCCCTTGGCCATCGGGAACTCCTTGTTTCGGTACTGCTGATGGTCTGTCTACCTGCTGGCCCGCGCTCACTCCGGCGTGGGTTGCCGGTCCCGAACCCGGGCATGCCGGGCTCGCGCACACAACACGGGCGACCGTTCGAGACTACTCAGCCCGCGTGTCCAAATCAAACGAGCCGACTTCGGGGACTATTCTGCTCCGCCACAGTTCGCGACCGATCGCATGTGTCACATCTGACACACAGGCCGCAGTCATCACCGTGGTCGCAATCTCTCCGTTCGCCGGACAGAGTTCTCCACCGGTGTGGATAACATTGTGGAAAGCGTGGCACGTCGTCGCGGTTCATGGCAGCGTCTGCGCCATCGCCCTGTGGAAGAACAACGATTGAGAGGTACGACGTGAGTGACGGTCACGGTTCGTTCGACGACGTCTGGAACCAGGTGGTCCACGAACTGAATACCGATCAGTCGCCGGACGTCAAACCGTTGACCGCCCAGCAGAAGGCCTGGCTCTCGCTGGTCCACCCGCTCACCATCACCGAGGGATTCGCCCTGCTCACCGTGCCGAATGCGCTGGTCCAGGAGCAGATCGAGCGCAAACTGCGCGACACCATCGGCGACGCCCTGAGCCAGCGGCTCAACCAGCCGGTGGAGATCGCGGTACGGATCGCCGAACCCCCGGCCACCCCGCCGGCACCCGAGCCGGTGGTCGTCGACACCCCCGCCGATCCCGTCGTCACCGCCCCGGCGCCGTCCGCACCCATCCCGGACCACGCGGATGCGGTGCGGCCGCCGGCCGTCGGCGCCGATTCCCCGCTGCCGCCGGCCACCCCGGGTGCGGTGCCCGGCTCGCCGAGTGCCGGCAGCGGCACCCGCGACTGGGCCGCCTACTTCGATCAGCGCGACACCGCCGCACCGTCGGACAGCACCGCCTCGCTGCATCCGCGCTACACCTTCGACACCTTCGTCATCGGCACCTCGAACCGCTTCGCACACGCCTCGGCGGTCGCCGTCGCCGAAGCCCCCGCCCGCGCCTACAACCCCCTGTTCATCTGGGGTGAGTCGGGACTGGGCAAGACGCACCTGCTGCACGCCGCCGGCCACTACGCCCAACGGCTGTATCCGGGAATGCGGGTCAAGTACGTCTCCACCGAAGAGTTCACCAACGACTTCATCAACTCCCTGCGCGACGACCGGCAGATGGCGTTCAAGCGCCGCTACCGCGACATCGACATGCTGCTCGTCGACGACATCCAGTTCCTCGAAGGCCGGGAAGGCATCCAGGAGGAGTTCTTCCACACCTTCAACGTGCTCCACAACGCCAACAAGCAGATCGTGATCTCCTCCGACCGCCCGCCCCGGATGCTCGCCACCCTCGAAGACCGGCTGCGCACCCGGTTCGAGTGGGGCCTGATCACCGACGTGCAGCCGCCCGACCTGGAGACCCGGATCGCGATCCTGCGCAAGAAGGCGCAGATGGACAACCTCGATGCGCCCGACAACGTGCTCGAGCTGATCGCCTCCAAGATCGAACGCAACATCCGTGAACTCGAAGGCGCGCTGATCCGCGTGACCGCCTTCGCCTCACTCAACGGGGCACCGCTGGACGTGGGGCTGGCCGAGGTCGTCCTCAAGCAGCTCATCCCCGACACCGGTACCCCGGAGATCACCGCCGCCAGCATTCTGGCCGTGATCGCCGAGTACTTCGACGTCTCGCTCGACGAGCTCCTCGGCCCCGGCCGGGTCCACAACCTGGTGTACTCCCGGCAGATCGCCATGTATCTGTGCCGCGAACTCACCGATCTGTCGCTGCCGCGGATCGGCGAGACCTTCAACCGCGACCACACCACCGTGATGCACGCCGAACGCAAGATCCGTAAGGAGATGGCGGAGAAGCCCACCGTCTACGACGACGTCCAGCAGCTCACTGCACGCATCAAACAGCGCGCCCGCGGCTGACTCTCAACCCTCACCCGAGACTTCGTGTGGTTCTCGCCGGCGCGGGCCGGACCGGTCGGCCGCGGCCTTCTCCGTCACCCGGGCGCATCCGAAAGCCCAGGTGAGCAGATGCCCGACAGCTGTGGACAAGATGGTGACAACTCGGCCTGCGACTGTGGACGCGCGGTGGAGACACAGTGGACGGAAACCGGCGTCCACAGCGACGGCGAGAAGTCCACTGGTGGCGTCCACCGGCCGTCCACACACCGACACACCGCTGAACCAGTGCCGATGCGGGTTTCCCACAGAACCCACAGGACTTATTACTACTAAGAATTTCTCTTTGAGATATCTCTTCTAATAGTCACCGTGTGGATGCACAGGCGGTCCCGCCGGCGCAGGGCCGCCCGGGAGCCGCCCGCGGCCCGATCGGAGTCGCCCCAACTGGCGACGTCGGCCGCCGAGCGCTCTACAGTGGGATTCGGCGAACAACCAGATCGCCGGGACCTCGTGCGCTTCGTTGCCGTCTGCGCACCGATCGATCCGTCCCGGCACCACGAGAAGGGCAACCACTGCAGATGAAGTTTCGTGTCGTGCGCGACGAGTTCGCCGACGCCGTCGCCTGGGTCGCTCGCAGCCTGCCGTCCCGTCCTCCGGTCCCGGTGCTCGGCTGCGTGGTGCTCACCGCCGGGGACACCGGCCTGCAGGTCGCAGGCTTCGACTACGAGGTCTCCGCATCCGAAGCCCTCTCTGCCGAGGTCCTCGAACCCGGCAAGGTCCTGGTCTCCGGTCGCCTGCTCGCCGACATCACCCGTGCCCTGCCGGCCAAGCCCGTCGATGTGAGCATCGACGGCTCCCGCGTCGCGATCGCCTGCGGCAGCTCCAAGTTCTCGCTGCCGACCATGCCCGTCGAGGACTATCCGGACCTGCCCGAGGTCCCCGAATCCACCGGCACCCTGCCCGGTGATCTGTTCGCCGAAGCCGTCTCCCAGCTCGCCGTCGCCGCCGGCAAGGACGACACCCTGCCGATGCTGACCGGTGTCCGGGTGGAGATCGAGGGCGACAAGGTGGTGCTCGCGGCCACCGACCGGTTCCGTCTGGCGGTCCGCGAACTCCAGTGGGCGCCCGCCGATCCGAGCGCCACCGGCGCCGCACTGGTCCCCGCCAAGACCCTGTCCGAGGCCGCCAAGTCGGCGGGCTCCGATCACGCCGGCGTCGTCGAACTGGCCTTCGGCGGCGGGCATTCGATCGGTGCCGACGGCATCCTGGGCATCTCCACCGACACCAAGAAGACCACCACCCGGCTGCTCGACGCCGAGTTCCCCAAGTTCCGGCAGCTGTTCCCGGCCAGTCACACCTCGGTGGCCGCGATCGAGTCCGCCGCCCTGATCGAGGCCATCAAGCGTGTGGCGCTGGTCGCCGAGCGCGGTGCGCAGATCCGGATGGACTTCTCCGAGGATTCGGTGCTGCTCACCGCCGGTGGCGACGAGGCCGGCAAGGCCGAGGAAGAACTGCCGGTGCGGTTCTACGGTGAACCGATCATCATCGCCTTCAACCCGACTTATCTGCTCGACGGTCTGGCGGCGATCGGCACCGAGGTGGTCGAGTTCGGCTTCACCAATCCCGAACCGGATCCGTCCGGCGAGCGGCGTGCGGCCATCCGGCCGGCGGTGCTGCGTCCGGCCGGCGACGGTGAACCCGCCGCCGATGCTTCCGGCGCCTATCTGGCCCCGGCCAGCCAGTTCAGTTACCTGCTGATGCCGGTGCGGCTGCCGGGCTGAATCCCGTCGGCACGACGGTGACACGGCGAACCGGCGGCCGCCGCAGAAACGGCCGCCGGTAGTGGAGTAGAGGTTCGATGTTCGTCCGCGCATTGGCGTTACGAGATTTCCGCTCGTGGCCCCGAGTGGATCTGGAGCTGCATCCGGAGACCACGATCTTCGTGGGGCGCAACGGATTCGGCAAGACCAACCTGCTCGAATCGCTGTACTACCTGGCTACGCTCCGCTCGCATCGGGTGGCCGCCGATGCGCCGCTGGTCCGCACCGGCGCCACCGCGGCCACCGTCGGCGCCACCGTGCAGAACGACGGCCGCGAACTGTCGGTGGAACTGACCATCGCGGCGCACGGCGCCAACAAGGCCACGATCAACACCGCACCGGTGCGCCGGCCGCGGGAGATCCTCGGCGTGCTCCGCACCGTGCTGTTCGCACCGGAGGATCTGGCGCTGGTGCGCGGAGATCCGGGGGAACGCCGGCGCTTCCTCGACGAACTGGTGGTGCAGTTGCGGCCGGTCGCCGCCGGCGCCCGCGCCGACTACGAGCGGGTGCTGAGGCAGCGTTCGGCACTGCTGAAAACCGCCGGTGCGGCGATGCGCCGCAGCCGGTCCGAGGCCGACTCGGTGATCGCCACCCTCGACGTCTGGGATGAGCAGCTCGCACAATTCGGGGCCGAGGTCACCGCTGCACGTCTGGCCGTGGTCCGGGAGCTCGAACCGCTCGTCGGCCGGGTGTACGCGTCGATCGCCCCGCATTCGCGAGCGGCCGGGATCGGCTACCGTTCGGCGGCCGGACCGGACGTCGACGCCTCTCCCGGCGGAGACGATCAGATTCCGGTGATCCGCGAGATCCTCGCCGAGCGGCTCGCGCAGATGCGGACCAAGGAGATCGACCGCGGTCTGTGCCTGGTGGGACCGCACCGCGACGACCTGCAGCTGAACCTGGGCAGCGAGCCCGCGAAGGGCTTCGCCAGCCACGGGGAGTCGTGGTCGCTGGCACTGTCGCTGCGGCTGGCGTGTGTGGATCTGCTGCGCGCCGACGGTGTGGAACCGGTGATCATGCTCGACGACGTCTTCGCCGAACTCGATGCCGCGCGCCGGGAGAAGCTGGCCGAGGCGACCGGCGGTGCGGAACAGCTGCTGATCACCGCGGCCGTCGTCGACGATCTACCGGCCGGACTGGGCGGCCGCCGGATCGCTGTCGGTACCCACGAGCATGATGGAGTCCGCAGTTCACAGATCATCGGCGACAGCCTCGCCGGCGACCAGGCCCCAGAAGCTCAGGCCCCAGAAGAGCAGGTCGCTGGAGAGCAGGTCGCTGGAGATTCCGCACCACCGGAGGAGGAACCGGCCGATGACTGATCAGGCGGACGGCGACCAGCCTGCGGTCACCGGCTACGAGATGGCGCGCAAAGCGCTCGAGGAGGCGCGGGCGGCGGCCAAGGCCGCGGGCAAACCCGTCGGCATGGGCCGCAACGGCCCGGTCAGGAGCACCCGGCGCCGCGGTGACCGCTCCCGGCGCAGCTGGTCGGGCGCGGGCCCGGACAGCCGCGACCCGCAGCCCCTCGGGCGGCTGACCGGCCGCATCGCCCGGGAACGCGGCTGGGGCGAGAAGATCACCGAGGGCACCGTGTTCGGGATGTGGGAGTCGATCGTCGGCCCCGACATCGCGGCCCATGCCCAGCCGACCACCCTCGACGAGCGGGTGCTGCACGTACGGGCCGAGTCCACCGCGTGGGCCACGCAGCTGCGCTACATGCAGGCCCAGATCCTGGCGAAGATCGCCGCCGCCGTCGGCGACGGGGTGGTGGTGTCGATGCGCATCGTCGGACCCAAGGCACCGTCGTGGCGGTTCGGGCCGCGTCACGTGAGCGGTCGGGGACCGCGGGACACCTACGGCTGACGGGCCGCATTCGGGCCCCGATCCGGCAGCGACCTCAGAGCCGCGATACGCCGCCAGAGCCGCTACAGCCATATCGGGACCTATCTTGGTGTCGATTCGGCCACCTGTGAGGCATTCAGCGCATGGCTTACCCCGCTTGTGAGCGGGTTCGAAGTACACTGGTCGCAAGTGTTCTCTATGAGAAGGAGCGGACGCGTCCCGTGGCCGACAACAACAAAGCGTCGAAGATGCCCCGTAAGGCCGAGTCCGGTGAATACAACGCCGACTCCATCAGCATCCTCGAAGGACTCGAGGCGGTCCGCAAACGTCCCGGCATGTACATCGGTTCCACCGGTGAACGCGGTCTGCACCACCTGATCTGGGAGGTCGTCGACAACTCGGTGGACGAGGCGATGGCCGGCTACGCCAGCCGCGTGGACGTCACCCTGACCGCCGACGGCGGTGTGGAAGTGGTCGACGACGGCCGCGGCATGCCGGTGGGCATGCACGCCACCGGTGTTCCGGCCGTCGAAGTGATCATGACCCAGCTGCACGCCGGCGGTAAGTTCGACTCCGACTCCTATGCGGTCTCCGGCGGTCTGCACGGTGTGGGCATCTCGGTGGTCAACGCGCTCTCGACCAAGGTCGAGCTGGAGATCAAACGCGACGGTCACCTGTGGCAGCAGACCTACAACAACGCCGAACCGACCAAGCTGCAGAAGGTCGGCGACGCTACCGGCACCGGCACCACCGTCCGGTTCTGGCCGGATGAGGGCATCTTCGAGACCGTCGACTTCAACGCCGAGATCGTGGCCCGCCGGTTGCAGGAGATGGCCTTCCTCAACAAGGGCCTGACCATCACGCTCACCGACAACCGCATCACCGACGAGGATGCGGCGGCCGAGGCCGAGGCCGAGGGCGACGCCGCCGAGGAGATCCAGAGCGAGACCGCCAAGGCCGAGAAGGTGGCCCGGGTGCGCACCCGGACCTACCACTACCCGGACGGTCTGGTCGACTACATCAAGCACCTCAACCGGACCAAGACCTCGATTCACAACACCGTGATCGGCTTCGGCGCCAAGGGCACCGGGCACGAGGTGGAGATCGCGATGCAGTGGAACAGCGGCTACTCCGAGTCGGTCCACACCTTTGCCAACACCATCAACACCGGCGAGGGCGGCACCCACGAAGAAGGCTTCCGCGCCGCGCTCACCAGCACCGTCAACAAGTACGCGCTGGATAAGAAGCTGGTGAAGGAGAAGGACGGCAAGCTCTCCGGCGACGACATCCGCGAGGGTCTGGCCGCCGTCATCTCGGTGAAGGTCGCCGACCCGCAGTTCGAGGGACAGACCAAGACCAAACTGGGCAACACCGAGGTCAAGAGCTTTGTGCAGAAGGCCTGCAACGAGCACCTCGGTCACTGGTTCGAGGCCAATCCGGCCGAGGCCAAGGTGATCGTGAAGAAGGCCGTCGATTCCGCACAGGCGCGCATCGCCGCCCGCAAGGCGCGCGAGCTGGTCCGCCGCAAGACCGCCACCGACCTGGGCGGCCTGCCCGGCAAGCTCGCCGACTGCCGCAGCAACGATCCCAGCAAGTGTGAGGTCTACCTGGTCGAGGGCGACTCGGCCGGCGGCTCGGCCAAGCAGGGCCGGGACAACATGTACCAGGCGATCCTGCCGCTGCGCGGCAAGATCATCAACGTCGAGAAGGCCCGCATCGACCGCGTTCTGAAGAACGCCGAAGTGCAGTCCATCATCACCGCCTTCGGCACCGGCATCCACGACGAATTCGACATCACCAAGCTCCGCTATCACAAGATCGTGCTGATGGCCGACGCCGACGTCGACGGCCAGCACATCGCCACCCTGCTGCTGACCCTGCTCTTCCGGTTCATGCGGCCGCTGATCGAACAGGGTCACGTCTTCCTCGCGCAGCCGCCGCTCTACAAGCTCAAATGGCAGAAGGGCGCCGACCCGGAGTTCGCGTACAGCGACCGGGAACGCGATGCGCTGCTCGAATCGGGCCGCGCCGCGGGCAAGAAGATCAACACCGACGACGGCATCCAGCGCTACAAGGGCCTCGGCGAGATGAACCCGAAGGAGCTGTGGGAGACCACTATGGATCCCGAGGTGCGCATCCTCAAGCAGGTCACCCTCGACGACGCGGCCGCCGCCGACGAGCTCTTCTCCATCCTGATGGGGGAGGACGTCGTCGCCCGCCGCGGTTTCATCGCGCGCAACGCCAAGGACGTCCGCTTCCTAGACGTGTAGTCCGAGCACAGTTCCCGGCCACGCCATCCCACCTGTCGACGGGCCAGCGCGCTGCGCACTGAGCCCGGTCGAGACCAGAAAGAGAATTCATGAGCGACGAAACCGACCTGCCGGACAACGACGGCTCCGGTGACCGCATCGAGCCCGTAGACCTCGGGCAGGAGATGCAGAACAGCTACATCGACTACGCCATGAGCGTGATCGTGGGTCGCGCCCTGCCGGATGTGCGGGACGGCCTCAAGCCGGTGCACCGGCGTCTGCTCTACGCATCGTTCGACGCCGGCTTCCGCCCGGACCGGGCCTACGTCAAGTCCGCTCGCCCGGTCTCGGAGACCATGGGTAACTACCACCCGCACGGCGACAGCTCGATCTACGACGCCCTGGTCCGTCTGGCTCAGCCGTGGTCGATGCGCTATCCGATGATCGACGGCCAGGGCAACTTCGGTTCCCGCGGCAACGACGGCGCGGCCGCCATGCGTTACACCGAGGCCCGGCTCACCCCGCTGGCGATGGAGATGCTGCGCGACATCACCGAGGAGACCGTCGACTTCATCCCCAACTACGACGGCAAGACCGAGGAGCCCACGGTGCTTCCGTCGCGGGTACCCAACCTGCTGATCAACGGCTCCGGCGGTATCGCCGTCGGTATGGCCACCAACATCCCGCCGCACAATCTGCGCGAGGTGGCCGAGGCCGTGGTCTGGCTGCTGGAGAATCCGGAGGCCGACGACGAGGCCACCCTCGAGGCCTGCATGGCGGCCATCAAGGGACCGGATTTCCCGACCGCCGGCCTGATCGTGGGCAGCCAGGGCATCCGGGACGCGTACACCACCGGCCGCGGCAGCATCCGGATGCGCAGCGTCGTCGACATCGAAGAGAACAAGGGCACCACCACCCTGGTGGTCACCGAACTGCCGTACCAGGTGAACCCGGACAATCTGATCGCGTCGATCGCCGAACAGGTCGGCGACGGCCGGCTCAAGGGCATCAGCAAGATCGAGGACCATTCGTCCGACCGTGACGGTCTGCGCATCGTGGTGACCCTGCGCCGCGACGCGGTGGCCCGGGTGGTGCTCAACAACCTGTACAAGCACAGCCAGCTGCAGACCAACTTCGGCGCCAACATGCTCTCGATCGTCGACGGCGTACCGCGCACCCTGCGGCTCGACCAGATGATCCGGCTGTACGTGACCCACCAGATCGAGGTCATCGTGCGGCGCACCCGGTACCGGCTGCGCAAGGCCGAGGAACGCGCCCACATCCTGCGCGGTCTGGTCAAGGCGCTCGACGCCCTCGACGAGGTCATCGCGCTGATCCGGGCCTCGGCCAACACCGACGCCGCCCGCAGCGGCCTGATGGATCTGCTCGACATCGACGAACTGCAGGCCGACGCCATCCTGGCCATGCAGCTGCGCCGGCTCTCGGCCCTCGAACGGCAGAAGATCATCGACGAGCTGGCCGAAATCGAGCGCGAGATCGCCGACCTGAAGGACATCCTGGCGCGGCCGGAACGCCAGCGGGCCATCGTCCGCGACGAGCTGATGGAGGTCGTCGAGAAGCACGGCGACGACCGTCGCACCCGGATCATCGCCGCGGAAGGCGATGTGGCCGACGAGGATCTGATCGCCCGCGAGGACGTGGTGGTCACCATCACCGAGACCGGCTACGCCAAGCGCACCAAGACCGACCTCTACCGCAGCCAGCGGCGGGGCGGCAAGGGCGTGCAGGGTGCGGGTCTGAAGCAGGACGACATCGTCGCCCACTTCTTCGTCTCGAGCACCCACGACTGGCTGCTCTTCTTCACCACCAAGGGCCGCGTGTACCGGGCCAAGGCGTATGAGCTGCCCGAGGCCAACCGGACCGCGCGCGGTCAGCACGTGGCCAACCTGCTGGCCTTCCAGCCGGAGGAGCGCATCGCGCAGGTGATCCGCATCAGCGGCTACCAGGATGCGCCGTATCTGGTGCTGGCCACCCGCAACGGCCTGGTCAAGAAGTCGGCGCTGGACGCCTTCGACTCCAACCGGTCCGGCGGCATCGCGGCGATCAACCTGCGCGGCGACGACGAACTGGTCGGTGCGCAGCTGTGCAGCGCGGACGACGATCTGCTGCTGGTGTCGAAGAAGGGTCAGTCGATCCGTTTCCACGCCGACGACGAGACGCTGCGCCCGATGGGCCGGCAGACCTCCGGTGTGCAGGGCATGCGTTTCAACGAGGCCGACGAGCTGCTCAGCCTCAACGTGGTGCACGAGGACACCTTCCTGCTGGTGGCCACGTCGGGTGGCTACGCCAAGCGCACGGACATCGAGGAGTACACGGCGCAGGGCCGCGGCGGCAAGGGCGTGCTCACCATCCAGTACGACCCGAAGCGGGGCGAGCTGGTGGGCGCGATCATCGTCGACAACGACACCGAGGTGTACGCCATCACCTCCGGCGGCGGGGTCATCCGCACCATGGCCAAGCAGGTTCGCAAGGCGGGCCGGCAGACCAAGGGCGTGCGCCTGATGAACCTCGGCGACGGCGACAGCCTGATCGCGATCGCCCGGAACGCGGACGAACCGGACAGCGACGACGAGACCGGGGACGGCGAGTAGCGCGGAACCGGCCGCACATACCGGGGAAGAGGCTGCTGAGCCGTTAGGGTTGGTAGCGATCAGCCTTGTTGCTCACAGTGAGGATGCTTTGTGACCACACCGAACGAGCCCGACGGTGACAAGCCGGAGAGCGGTCGGGTACCGCCCCCGTGGAAGCGCGGGGAGAAGACCGCGGCCACCGGCTTGACCGCTGGGGACGTCGCCAAGGCGGCCGGCGCTCTCGGGCCGGATGCGCCCGGTAGTGGACCGCTGCGCGGTGCCGTCGGGCAGGAGGGCGCCGCGGGCGCACCGACCCGGGCGATGCCCGCGGGTGGCGGTGCGTCCCAGCGTGAGCCGGGCCACGGTGGTCAGACGCCCACGTCCGGTACGCCGGATCCGGCGCCGGCCCGTCCCACGGCCGGACAGGCGGCGGGCGGCGCCTCGGCAGGGCCACCGTCCGGGGGCGTCGCGCAACAACCGGGGAAGCCGCAACCGGGGAAGCCGCAACCGGGGAAGCCGCAACCGGGCAATGCTCAAGCCGGGAATGCTCAAGCCGGGAATGCTCAAGCCGGCGGTGCCCAGCCGGGTAAGACCCCGCCCGCGGGCAAGACCCCGCCGACCGGGCCGTCGGGAGCGGGCAAGCCTGCAGCCGGTAAGCCCGCGGCCGGCGGTGCCCCGCAGGGCGCACCGGCATCCGGACCCCGACCGTCGCAGACGTCCGGCAAGCCCCCGCAGACCTCGGCCAAGCCCCCGCTGGGCGGCGGGCTGGTCACCGGATCCGCGGTCACGGGAGCCGCCGCTGCCGGTACCGGGAGTACGCCGGCCGCCGCCGGGTCGGCCGAGAAGGGCCGGGCCGCCAAGGGCGCGGTTCCCGAGCATCTTCCCGGTGATGTGAAGCCGGATCTCGATGCCATCCACCATGTGGGATCGGCCGACGATCGCGCATCGGTGCGGCACATCCCCGCGTCGGGTATCGGCACGCCGCTGCGCGCGGCGGTGCAGGTGCGCCGGGTGGATCCGTGGTCGATCTTCAAGGTCACCGGGGTGCTGGCGGTCGTGGGCTTCTTCGTGTGGATGATCGCGGTCGCCGTGCTCTTCGGCATCCTCGACGGTATGGGTGTCTGGGACCAGATGAACAGCAGCTTCGGCACGCTGGTCACCGCGGACGGCTCCAGCAGTGGCGGTGATCTGATCAGCGTCGGACAGGTCTTCGGTTTCTCGGCCCTGTTCGGGGTCTTCGCGGCGATCCTTCTGACCGCCCTGGCCACCATCTCCGCCTACGTATACAACGTCTGCGCCGACGTGGTGGGCGGCATCGAAGTGACCCTCGCGGACCTGGATTGACGAGGCCTTGACCTGCCGTTTTGTTTGTCACGGCGGGGTCGGGTAATCTTCAATCTCGGTTCACGGGCCTATAGCTCAGGCGGTTAGAGCGCTTCGCTGATAACGAAGAGGTCGGAGGTTCAAGTCCTCCTAGGCCCACCACGATCTCCCTCCGGTTCCCACCGGTACGGGGCCTTAGCTCAGTTGGTAGAGCGCCGCCTTTGCAAGGCGGATGTCAGGAGTTCGAATCTCCTAGGCTCCACGCGCGATGCTACGAGGCCCCGAACACGCTTTTCGTTCGGGGCCTCATGGCATCGAATACAGCACTGTGGCGCGAGGATGTCGGAGCCTCCTGAGCTTGCGCACGGCGTATTCAGTTCTTGCGGTAACCGTCGGCGATCTGCTGAAGGTCCTCGTTCACTTCTTCGGGCGTGTACGGGCGCGTCATCGCCGGGCGCGGCGGGAGGTCCTGCAGCTCGTCGGGCATGAACGGTGCCCGTCGCCGCCACTGGCAGAAGTAGGCGTGGGCCATCTTCAGCTCGTCGGCGGGGCCGCCGCCCTCGAACCGGGCGACGATCTCCGTACGCGTCGCGTTCTCGTGGAACGTCGCGGTGGCGATGGCCGAGATCGTCTCGAAAGTCAGGCCCGGCCACATCTTCACGCTGTCGCCGGGCGGGTTGCCGTTCTCGATGAAATAGTTCTTCCGCCAGAGGTCGAAGGGTCCGCCGACCGGACAGCCGTGGGGTCCGTCGACATAGAGAGGACCCCGCTGTTCGGTACTCATGGCGCAATGATCGCAAGCGGCTCTGACAACCGTTCTCGCCGACGGCATTCATCGCGTGCAGCCCTGTCGGTTCGGCGCCTGACGTCTGTCCGTGCGCTGTTCACGCCGCTCAGGCGGCGGGCAGCGGCGTGATCGTCATGGTTGCGGCGACGGTGTCGTCGTCGAGCAGGACCCACAGGCTCAGACGGTCGCCGTCGCGATGGGTGCGCACCGTGACCGGCGTGGTCGGCGGAATCGCCCGCAGATACTCGACCACGGCGCGGTGCGGGGCGCCGATCAGGTCCCGGTGGTCACCGAGTTCGTTCTCCGCGATCTGCCAGTAGATCGCGTTGTTGACGTGCCCGAACATGTCGATGTCGCTGGTCCGCGGGGCGAACTCGGTCCGGGAGGCCCCGACCGGCACTTCCGCCGGGTTCATCGCGCGCCACCGCAGCCGCGTCTCATCGACGCCGGCGTTGAGACTCTCGAGCGCTTGGTCGCTGATCCGAGACAGTCCGCCGTCGAGGTTCACCTTGATGCAGAACGATTCGGTCTCCACCAGACCCGGTTCACGTGGGTCGGGGAACGCCGGCGAGGTCTCCGGCACCCCGGTGATGGTCTGCCGCATGGTCACCCAGCGGGTGGAGGTGGCATTGCACCACCGATTCACACGTACATCGCCGGGGGAGGAGATGGGTCGGTGCACGTCGAGGATGACCCGGCGCAGGATCCAGAACGGATCCGTGACGGCGAACGCCGATGCCTCGATCATGTCGGCGGCGATGTCCTGCAGGTAGCGGGCCAGGGCGTCGAGCCGGACGCGGCCGTCGGCGCCCGCGTCGGAGGCGCGGATCCGGTAGGTCGTCTCGAACAGCTCGGCGCGGGGATCGTACGCACTCAATCCCGTCATGGTTGGTCCTCGATCTGTTTCATGGATTGACCATATCAGTCCATTCTCGCTACTGACTTGCGCAAGCGGTGCTCGGACCCGTACCGTCCGTCAGTAGCAAGTCTGGACTTAGGAGTTGACATCGTGAATTCACCGACCATAGACACACCGACGGTCACCGTCGAACGGCGCGGACACATCCTGCTCATGGGCTTGAATCGACCCGCCAAACGCAACGCGTTCACACGCCGGATGATCGCCGAACTGGCGCAGGCCTACGCCCTGCTGGAGTCCGACGACGACCTCTGGTGCGGCGTCCTGTTCGCCCACGGCGACCACTTCACCGGCGGCCTCGACATGCTCGACGTGGGTGCCGAACTCGCCTCAGGCGAGTTCGATGTCGTCGGAGGCCGCGACCCGTGGCGGCTCGACGGACCGTGGACCACCCCGGTCGTCGCGGCCGCCCAGGGCTGGGTGATGACCCTCGGTATCGAGCTCCTGCTCGCCGCCGACATCCGCGTGGCCGCACAGGACGCACGCTTCGCCCAGTACGAAGTCCGCCGCGGCATCTACCCGTTCGGCGGCGCCACGCTCCGTCTGCCACGCCAATCCGGCTGGGGCGATGCCATGCGATGGATCCTCACCGGCGACGAGTTCGACGCCGCTGAGGCCCACCGCATCGGCCTCGTCCAGGAGATCGCCGACGACGCGTCCGACGCCGTCTCCCGGGCGATCGAGATCGCCGAGACCATCGCGAACCGGGCGGCCCCGCTCGGGGTGCGCACGGCGCTGTCGTCGGCCCACCGCGCCCTCGCCGACGGCGACGCCGCCGCCGCGGGTCGACTCCGCCCCGACATCGCCCGCCTCATCGCCACCGCCGACGGCCGCGAGGGCGTCACCTCGTTCGTCGAACGCCGCGATGCGGTCTTCACCGGACACTGACCTCACCCGACAGCCGACCCCGACCCCATGAAGGAACAGACCATGCCCACGACCACCCCGCCGGTCCTCTTCGACCTTCCGCCCGAGATCGCTGAGGCCCGAGACTGGGTCCACGACTTCTCAGCCCGCTTCGTACGGCCGGTCGGAGCCAAGTACGACGAGCGCGAAGAGACGCCCTGGGAGCTGATCGAGGAGGCCGCCAAGGTCGGCATCTACACACCCGACTTCGCGATGCAGCTGATCTCCGAGCCCACCGGACTGCTCCAGCCCGTCGTCTCCGAGGAGATCTTCTGGGGTGACGGAGGGCTCGGCCAGGCCCTGCTCGGGTCCTTCCTCCCCGCTGCGGCGCTCTTCGGCGCCGGCACGCAGGAGCAGATCGAGACCTGGCTGCCCGCGTTCTTCGGAACCCCGGGGGACGTCGCGGTGGCCGCCCTGTGTGCGAGCGAGCCCAACGCCGGCAGCGACGCCGCCGCGATCAAGACCACGGCACGGTTCGACGAGGCCGCGAACGAGTGGGTGCTCAACGGATCGAAGACCTGGGCCACCAACGGCGGCATCGCCGACGTCCACGTGGTCAACGCCGTCGCCGACCCCGAACTCGGTGCCCGCGGTCATGCCCTGTTCCTCATCCCGCCGGGCACCGAGGGACTGAACCAGGGACAGAAGTTCCGCAAGCACGGACTGCGCGCCTCCCACACGGCCGAGGTCTTCCTCGACAATGTGCGCATCCCCGCCGAGCTGGTGCTGGGAGGCAAGGAGGCGCTGGACCGCCGCCTGGCGAAAGCGCGCGAGGGCACCCGGGTGCGGGTGCCGGCGGCGATGGCGACCTTCGAGTTGACCCGGCCGGCGATCGGTGCGATGGCCGTCGGCGTCGCGAGAGCCGCCTACGAGTACGCACTCGAGTACGCAGGCATCCGCGAGCAGTTCGGCCGCCCGATCATCGACAATCAGGCGGTGGCCTTCGAGCTCGCCGATCTCGCCGTCGAGATCGACGCCGCGCGGCTGCTCGTGTGGCGTGCCTCGACCATGATGCGTCGCGGGACCGGCTTCCCCCACGCAGAGGGCAGCATGTCGAAGCTCAAGGCCAGCGAGGTCGCGGTACGTGCGACGTCGTCGGCCATCGGAGATCTTGGGCGGCAACGGCTACACCCGCGACTTCCCGGTGGAACGGTGGGCGCGTGACGCCAAGATCTTCACCATTTACGAGGGCACCAGCGAGATCCAGCGCCTGGCGATCGGCCGCGCGATCTCCGGCCGGCGCATCCACTGATCCCCACCCCACTCACAAGGAGACTCCCATGAGCTCGACCCCCGACTTCGACCTGACGGGAACCACCGCCCTCGTCACCGGCGGCAGCCGCGGTATCGGCCGCATGATCACCGAGGGCCTGCTGCGGCGCGGCGCGCGCGTGTACGTGTGCAGCCGCAAACAGCACGAACTGGATGCGACTGCCGCCGAACTCGCCGCGATCGGCGACATCCGCACCTTTACCGCCGACCTGGGCACCGCCGACGGCGTGCACGCCCTGGCAACGCACCTGACCGATCAGGAGAGCACGCTGCGCCTGCTGGTCAACAATGCCGGTGCCAACTGGGGTGCGCCCATCGACGACTTCCCCGACTCGGCCTGGGACAAGGTCCTGAACGTGAACCTGAAGGGCGTCTTCGTCCTGACGCAGGCGCTGCTTCCGCTCCTGCGGGCGGCGAGCGTGCCCGGCGACCCGGCACGGGTGGTGAACATCGGCAGCATCGACGGGCTCCGCGCGCCGGAACGCGGCTACAACAACTTCTCGTACGCCGCGAGCAAGGCGGGAGTCCACCTGCTCACCCAGCAGTTGTCGGCCGAGCTCGCCCCGGGGATCACCGTCAATGCGATCGCTCCGGGCCTGTTCGAGTCGAAGATGACCGGAGCGCTGCTCGAGTCGGCTCGCGACCAGGTGTCCGAGCAGATTCCGATGGGGCGGATCGGTGCTCCCGACGACGTCGCCGGCCTCGTCGCCTACCTGGCGGGGCCGACCAGTAGCTATGTCACGGGCGCGGTGATCCCGCTGGACGGCGGTGTGTCCGCCCACCGCTGACGCATTCGACGCTCAGGCGACGGCGGCGAGCCGGGTGCGCAGCTCCGCCTCCAGGGCGGCGAGCCGTGCGTTGACGGCGTCGATGTGAGTCCGCAGGACGGTCAGGCGGGCCTCGCTCGGATCGTGCTCGGCTTCCAGGGCGGCATCCCGGACGTCGTCGAGGCTCGAGGCGATGTCGGCGATGTGGAACAGCACCGTCTCGTTGGAGCTGCTCGAGGCGAGGAAGCTCGACCATCGGCTGAGGGTGTCGGTGAGCCGGGCGCGTTCGTCGACCACCTGCAGCCGCAGCCGGTGCAGGGCACCGTCGGCCGCCGCCTCCTGGGCTGAGAGCACCGGCAGGGTGCGGGGCACGATGTGTCCGCGGGAGATCTCACTGAGCTCGTCGTCGGCCAGCGCGTGCAGGAACTCGGAGAGCGCCAGCCTGGTCACCGGCGCCCAGCGCCGCTCGGTGGAGCGTGACACCACCTTGTCGAGCACCATCACCGTCAGGATGAAGGTGACCAGACCGGCGGCGAGACCGGAGAGAATCACCACCTCGCTCCACACATTCGTCGAGATGTCGAGCCAGACGATCACCAGCACCAGCGCGAGCGCACCCGCGCTCACCGCGATGCTCTTGGCGTGTTCGCGAACAGAGTCCCACCGCATGAGCAGTCACTGCTTTCGATACCCAGGGGCCGCGGAAGCGGCCGCACCACGGCCCGCCAGGGCCACCGACGACGGCCCGACCATAGCCCGGAACGCCCGGCAACGGGGACGGCCCGCGGCATCCGGGCACGAAAAGCGTCTCCGCGAAGGCGATGGCCTTCGCGGAGACGTCCGGTCCGATCAGTCCGGCGCCGTCAGCGACGCACCCGGGCGGCGGCGAAGTCCGCTGCGCGGTCGATGGTGCCGTTCAGCGGGTACAGCACGTGCAGCTCGTTGGGCTGACCGACCGGCGAGCCGTCGCAGACGGTGTCACCGGGGGTGCAGTACCGCGCGGTCTTGGCGCGGTAGTTCTTGCCGACGGTCAGCTGCGGGGCCCCGAGATCGCGCATCCAGCGCGACGACGGCGGTGCGATCAGCACCACCGCGGCCACATGGGAGGCCACCTTCTCCGGCAGCTGCTTGGGCAGCAGCCACGAGTACTCGGCGTTGCGGGCCGGCATGGTCAGACCGCCGTTGACGGTGTACGCGGCCACGACGGCGCCCTGCGAGTAGCCGCCCAGCACGATCTTGGTGCGCGGGCACCGGTCGACGATGCCGGTGATCTGCTTCTGCGCGTCCTGCACGCCGGTCATCACGCTGCGCACGATGGCCTCGCGGCTGTTGAAGTTGGAGCTGGCCGGATAGTCGACCGGCCGGACCTGCACGTTGCGGCCGGGGAGCCGGGACTGCAGTGCGTTCTGGAAGGCCAGCCCGGTGATGCCCACCGGGGGAGCGGTCTCGGCGGTGCCGCGGGCGAACAGATTCACCACATTCGGGCAGCCGGCGGCCTGAGCCCGCGCAGTGGGCAGCGCGGCGACGCCGGCGAGAGCGAGGATCGAACAGAGCAGAAGAAGAACAGATCGCCTGAACATGCCGGGGATATTACGCCGTAACAGTCGAGTGCGCCGTGCCGGTGCGAGCTCCGGCCGCGGAACGGCGCTTCGGATCAGAGCAGGATCCACAGGTAGGCGATCAGTGCCAGCACCCAGAAGACCACCCACGCCCAGCCGAGCACGACTGCGGCCTTGGCCAGTGGCAGCCCGTCGCGGCGCGGCCGCGGCGGCGAGGTCTCGCTGACGCCGCGATAGCCAAGCCACAGGCCGAAGGGCACGGTGATCAGCAGAAAGCCGAGCGCAGACAGCACCAGGGCGACCACCGATACGGTGCTCAGCGAGGCCGGTGCGGCAGAAGAACGGTTCACGGATTCCTGGTTTTTCTCATCCTGGGGCTTGTCATCGCGGGCTTCATCGGCGACGGCCGGGGCGGGGTTGCCGGTGACCGGCCTGGCCGTCGCCGCGGCGGAAGGCGCGCTCTGCGCGGTCGACGAGGCCCCTGCTGCGGCCGGCGGTGCGGGTCTGGATCCGCTCACCGGGCCGTCCGGGACCGCCGAATAGGCCAGCGGGCGATCGGCCGGAGCCGCCGGACCGCGCGGCGGAGTGCCGGTCCTGGGGACCGCGGCGCCGGTCTGTGCACCCGGTGGCCCCGGGCGCCGATCCGGTTGCGCGGGCCTGCCGTCCTGCGGTGCCGGACCGGTCGGGCCCGCCGTGGGGATGGGGCCGCTGTGCTTACCGACCTGACTCTGCGGCCTGCCGGCCGGAGGGCGGGGCGTGGATCCGGTGCCCGGGGACGCCGAGCCGGTAGCCGGAGCCGGACGCGGGGCCGGCCGGTCCGTACCCACGGCCGGGGCGGGACCCGGACCGGAACTGCCGGCCGCGGGCGGTGTCGTGCGGGGCGGCGCGGGGCGGCTGACCGGACGGTCCTGGCCGACGGTGCTCGCCGGGTCCGGCGACCCCGACGGGGCCGAAGAGGAGGCTGGGGCCGAGGGGGCCGAAGGGGTTGCTGGGGCCGACGGGGCCGAAGGCCGGCCCGGCGGCGTTCCCGCCGAGCCCGCGGGACGGCTCACCGGCACCGGACCGGAGCCCGGGCTGGTCGTCGGCGTCGGGGAGCGCTCCCACGGCGCCGCCGCGAAACCGGTACCGTCCTCGGCCGGTTCCGGCGCCGAAGTCGGCTCGGAGCCGGTCGCCGGGGCCGGGCGCGCATCATCGCCGGCCGGGTCGTTCGGGGCGGGGTCGTCGCGGGAATCGTCGGAAGCCACGGGTCAAAACTACCCGGTCGCGGTGCGGCGGTCGTCGCTCTGCAGGTCCTCGATGCGCGGCACCGTCGGCGAGACGGGCGGGTGTTCGGTGCGCGAGCGCCGGGCCACCACCACGAGCGCAGCGATCAGCGCGAGCAGAACGGAGGCGGTCACGGCCAGGACCTTGTTCGACATGTCTTTCAGAGTGCCAGGTCACCGTCCCACACGCCAGAAGACGTGGTTGGATGGATGCTGTGACTGCAGAGAAGAAGACCGCGACCCTGCACACCAATCGCGGCGACATCGTCATCGACCTGTTCCCCAATCACGCTCCGAAGACCGTGGCGAACTTCGTCGGTCTCGCCGACGGCAGCAAGGACTATTCGACCACCAACGCCAAGGGCGGTGACAGCGGCCCGTTCTACGACGGCGCGATCTTCCACCGGGTGATCGACGGCTTCATGATCCAGGGCGGCGACCCGACCGGCACCGGCCGCGGCGGCCCCGGCTACCGCTTCGAGGACGAATTCCACCCCGAGCTCCAGTTCGACCGCCCCTACCTGCTGGCCATGGCCAACGCCGGACCCGGCACCAACGGCTCCCAGTTCTTCATCACCACCACGCCCACCCCGCATCTCAACCGGCGCCACACCATCTTCGGTGAGGTCACCGACTCGGCCTCGCAGGCCGTCGTCGACGCCATCGGCACCACCGCGACCGGTCCGGGCGACCGCCCGCTCGAGGACGTGGTGATCGAAAGCATCGAGCTCAGCTGAGCTCGGTGACTCAGTACTGCTACCGGCATCCCGACCGTCCCACCGCACTCTCCTGTACGCGGTGCGGGCGGTCGGCCTGTCCGGAGTGTCTGCGGCCGGCGAGCGTGGGACAGCACTGCGTCGACTGCGTGAACCAGGCGCAGCAGTCCGCGCGTGCCACCGGCCCGGTGCCCGCGGCCCCGACAGCCGCAGCCGATGCGGTTCCGTACGCCACCTACGGGCTGATCGGCGTCAACGTCGTCGTCTTCCTGATCTGTCTGGCGCAGGCCGGCGGCACCCACATGGTGAACTCGTCGGTCATGCGCAACGGCGCCCTGATCACCGGCGCCGGCTTCGACGACCAGTACTGGAGGCTGCTCACCTCGGGCTTTCTGCACTGGTCGGTGATGCATCTAGTGATCAACATGCTCTCGCTGTACATCGTGGGCCGTGACCTCGAACGCATCTTCGGCACCGCCCGCTACCTGGCGATCTACCTGATCAGCCTGCTCGGCGGCAGCGGTCTGGTGATGGCGCTCGAAGGCGATCCGACGCTCACCGCCGGGGCCTCCGGAGCCATCTACGGACTGATGGGCGCACTGCTGGTGGTGGTGCTCCGGCTCAAGCTGTCGCCGACGACGGTGCTCATCGTCATCGGCTTCAACCTCGCGCTGTCGATCGGCCTGCCGAACATCTCGCTGTTCGGCCATCTCGGCGGCCTGGTCTTCGGTGCCGCATCCGCGGCCGCCGTACTTTGGCTGCCCACGGTCGCGCTGCCGCCGGAGCGGCGCACCTACCGAGAGGTGAGCCGGGTCTCCTGGATCGGGCTGGGCGTCCTGCTGGTGGTGGCGCTGGCCCTGGGCACCGGCTTCGCCGCCGCCACCGGCTGACCCATACCGCGCTCAGAGCCGCTGCCGGACCTCGAGTCCGGCAGCGGTCAGCTCCTCGGCGACGGCTTGCGGTGATTCCCCCAGATCCCAGCGGCTGAAGACGTACAGCCCGCCGTCGCCGTCGTCGATCAGCAGTTGGGTGGACGAGAACAGCAGCCGGCGGGTGCCCAGCAGTTCCACCGAGTCGATCGACTCGGGCGTGAGCGTGCGCAGGCCGCGCAGCGTGCGGATCGTCAGTTCCGGGCGACGGCCGGGACCGAGACTCAGGGTGAGCCGGGGACGCCGGGTCAGCGCGATGGTGCCGACGGCGAGCAGGCCCAGGCCTGCCAGGCCGAGTAGCAGCATGCCGGCCGGTTCCCGATAGCTTGCGGCGGCCGCGGCGATCAGAACGATCCCGCCGATCAGTATGGCCAGACCCGCCGGGAACGGCGTCGACCAGCTGCGACGGGGTGTGCTCACAGAGTTATCCACAGGACTTACCCACAATGCGGATAACTTACACACATGTGATTTCCACTGTGTGAATGACTTACACACATGTTATTCCACAGCTGTGGATAACCTCGTGAAGGGGTCATGACCTGGGCGGACTCAGCGCCATCCCATGGTCATCAACAGGCCCACCACACCCAGACCGAAACCGATCAGCAGGTTCCACGAACCGAGCTCGTACATCCAGTGCAGGAACTTGCCCTCCTGCCCGAGCGCGCTGTTGCTGCTCGATGCGCCGATGTAGTACACCAGCAGCCACGCCAGACCCACCAGCATGAAACCGAACATGACGGCCTGGTACCAGACGCTCGACGGCCCGGTCTTGATCTTCACCGGCGTGCGGCTCGCCGGGTTGATCGTGTAATCGGTCTTCTTCCGCACCTTTGACTTAGGCATGGCTCTACGGTAACCCAGCGGGCCCCGCCTGCGAGAACCCGATAACCTGGCACAGTGCGCGTTCTGGTGATCGACAACTACGACAGCTTCGTCTACAACCTGGTCCAATACCTGGGTCAGCTCGGGGTGGACGCCGAGGTCTGGCGTAACGACGACGAACGCCTCGCCGACCTGCCGGCCGTGGTCGACGCCTTCGACGGGATCCTGCTCTCACCCGGCCCGGGCACGCCGCAGCGGGCGGGGGCGACGATGCCGATCATTCCGGTGGCCGCGGCCGCCGGCACGCCGCTGCTCGGGGTGTGTCTGGGCCATCAGGCGATCGGGGCGGCCTTCGGGGCCACCGTCGACCGTGCCCCCGAACTCCTGCACGGTAAGACCTCGCTGGTCACGCACGACGGCCGGGGTGTCCTGGCCGGGCTGCCCGACCCCTTCGTCGCCACCCGGTACCACTCGCTGACCGTCCTGCCCGAGACCATTCCCGACGAACTCCTCGTCACCGGGCGCACCGAGTCGGGCATCGTCATGGCCATGCGCCACCGCGAGCTGCCGATCCACGGGGTGCAGTTCCATCCCGAGAGCGTGCTCACCCAGGGCGGCCACCGGATGCTCGCCAACTGGCTGTCGGTCTGCGGGCTGGACGTCCCGGAGTCCCGGGTCGCGGCCCTCGAAGCGGAGATGGCTGGCGCCCTGCGCCACTGACCCTCCGCCGGGATCGGCCGGAGCCCGGTCGGCGTGGGACGGTGCTCAGCCGATCAGGCGCGCCTGCCCGACCGTCACCGAGACGTTCTCGTCCTTGCGGATCGTCGAACCGGGCGCAGGGCTCTGCGACATCACCTTGTCGGCGTTGGGCGAGCCGAGCGGCACCGAACGCGGATTCGTCACCATCCGGCCTTCCCAGCCGGCGTCGTGGAGGGCGCTGCGGGCCTGATTCTCGGTCTTGCCCTTCAGATCCGGCACCTCGATCATGTTGTCCCGGGACAGCAGGACCTGCACGGTGCTCCCGGCGTCGACGGTGGCCCCGCTGCCGGGGTCTGTACTGACCACCTGGCCGGCGGGCAGGTCGGAGTCGGTGTTGGCGGTGGTCATCTCCAGACCCAGCTCCTCGAGCACGGAGCGGGCCTGCGCCTCGGTCTGGCCGCGCAGATCCGGAATGGTCACCTGCTTGGGTCCGGTGCCCACGTACAGCGTGATGGTCTGGTCGACCGGGGTCTTGGCGCCCTTCGCCGGACCGGTGCGCACCACCTTGTCCTTGAGTTCCTCGGTGGAGTCGGTCTTGACCGTGCGCACGTTCTTGAAGCCGAGCACCGAGAGCGCTTCGGTGGCTTCCTTGGCGGACTTGCCGCGCAGGTCGGGGATCTCATGCTGCTCGGGTCCGGACGAGATGTACAGCGTCACCTCGGAGCCCTTGGCGGTGGGCACGTCCACGCCGGGCACGGTCCGGGTGGCGCGACCGCGCTCCTCGGTCATGCTCGGCTCGGCGCGTTCCTTGACCCGGAAGCCCTGACTCTCGAGCGTCTGCTTGGCGGCGGCCGCATCGAGGCCCGCCACCGGCGGCACGTCGACCTTCTGGTCCGAGCCGCCCCACGGCGACCACGCGAACAGGGCCGCCAGCAGAACGGCGATCAGCACCAGCGCCATCACCATCTGACCGGCGCGGCGCCGGTACAGCGGACGGTCGTCGTCGTCCTCGGTGCGGCGTGCGCGCACCTCGGCGCGCCGGCGTCCGGGCACCGCGGCCCGCGAGCGGCCGGTGTCCTCGAGATCCTCGGGACCGTCGAGCAGCATCGGGGCCGACGGTTTGCCGCCGGAGAGCACCTTGATCAGGTCGGCGCGGAAGTCGGCGGCGCTCTGATAGCGGTTCGCCGGGTTCTTGCTCATCGCCTTCATGACCACCGAATCGAATTCGGGGGACAGGTCCGGGCGTACGTGCGACGGCCGGCGCGGATCCTCGTGCACGTGCTGGTGGGCCACCGCGATCGGGGAGTCGCCGGTGAACGGCGGTTCGCCGGTGACCAGCTCGAACAGCACACAGCCCATCGAGTAGACGTCGCTGCGCGGATCCACCTTCAGCCCGCGCGCCTGCTCCGGCGAGAGGTACTGGGCGGTGCCCATCACCGCCGAGGTCTGCGTCATCGTGGCCGAGGTGTCGTCCATGGCGCGGGCGATGCCGAAGTCCATCACCTTCACGGCGCCGGCCCGGTCGATCATCACATTCGCCGGCTTCATGTCGCGGTGCACGATGCCGGCCTTGTGCGAGAAGTCCATCGCGGCGGCCACGTCGGCCATCCAGGTCATCGCCTGCCGCGGCGAGACCGGGCCGTTGGCGCGCAGCACGTCGCGCAGCGTGTCGCCGTCGACGTACTCCATCACGATGAACGGCAGCGGACCCTCCGGGGTCTCCGCCTCACCGGTGTCGAAGACCTGCACGATCGACGGATGGTTCAGCTTGGCCGCGTTCTGCGCCTCCCGGCGGAAACGCAGATAGAACGACGGATCGCGGGCCAGGTCGGGCCGCAGGATCTTGATCGCCACGTCCCGGTGCAGCAGCAGATCGCGCGCGAACTGCACCTCGGACATGCCGCCGAAGCCGAGCGTTTCGCCCAGCTCGTAGCGGTCCGAGAGCAACTCGTCCTGATTCATCATCAGCCGATACCGGGGATCTCGATACTGATGTCGGGCAGACCCGGGATGCCGCGCCGCGTGCTGGTGGTCTCCTCGTCGGTCGTCTCGGTGGTGGTGGGCGTGCTGGTCTCGGTCTCGCTCGACTCACTGGTCTCGCTGGTCTCCGAGGTCGGGGTCTCCTCGGTGGTCTCCGGCTGATTGCGCTCGGTGGTGGTCTCGGTGACCGTGGCCGGGGTGGACGTGCTCGGCGAGGTGGTGCCCTCCGGTGAGGTGGCCAGCCAGTAGCCGATGAGGGCGATTGCCGCGATCAGCAGCAGACCGGCCAGGCCGGCCAGCACCTTGTGACCGGTGCTCCAGCCGTCTTCGACCGGCGGGGCCGCCATCGGGCGGGCCGCCGGGACCGGCGCGGGGGCCGGGATGACGGTGGTGGCGCGGGTTCCGGTCGGTGCCGGCACCACGCCGCTGCGCGGGGGCGGCGGCTCGTGCCCGGCGCGTACCGCGGCCACCGCATCGGCGAACTCGCCGCCGTTGGCGTACCGGGCGGCCGGATCCTTGCGCAGGGTGATCTCGATCAGCCGCCGCACGGCCGGCGGAATCGACGACGGCAGCTGCGGCGGCTCCTCGTTGATGTGCTTCATCGCGACGGTGATAGCGCCCTCGCCGCCGAAGGGGCGCTGGCCGGTGAGGGCCTCGAAGCCCACCACACCCAGCGAGTACACGTCCGAGGCGGCGGTGGCCTCGAGGCCCTGCGCCTGCTCGGGTGAGATGTACTGCGCGGTGCCCATCACCATGCCGGTCTGGGTGACCGGCGCCGCGTCCACGGCCTTGGCGATGCCGAAGTCGGTGATCTTGACCTGCCCGGCCGGGGTGATCAGGATGTTGCCGGGCTTGACGTCCCGGTGCACCAGCCCCTGTGCATGGGCGGCCTGCAGCGCCCGGCCGGTCTGCTCGAGCATGTCCAGGGTGTGCGTCAGCGACAGCTTCCCGAGGCGGGTGATCACCGAGTTGAGCGGCTCGCCGTCGACCAGTTCCATCACCAGGTACGCCAGGGTGTCGCCGCCGTTGCGGTCCGGGGTCTCGCCGTAGTCGAAGACGTTGGCGATGCCCGGGTCGTTGAGCCGCGCGGTGGTCTGTGCCTCGGCCCGGAACCGGGCGAGGAACTCGGGGTCGTTGGTGTACTCGGCCTTGAGCGCCTTGACCGCCACACGGCGGCCGAGCCGTGTGTCGAGCGCCTCCCACACCTGACCCATGCCGCCGGTGGCGATGAGCCGGACCAGACGGTAGCGGTCAGCGATGACGGTCCCGTTCTGCAGGCTCATCGGCCACCTCCGGTATATGCATTCATTACAGCGCGTCCAATCGGGGCGGCGACCACGCCGCCGTAGGAGTTGGCGCCCCCGCTGCCGTTCTCGACGACCACCGCCACGGCGATACGCGAGTTGGAACTCGGCGCGAAGCCGATGTACCAGGCGTAGGTCGTCGCACCGGCGTCGCCGGGTTCGGCGGTACCGGTCTTCGAGGCGATACCGGACTGCGCACCGGCGGTCGCCTGCTCGGACCGGATCATCATGTCGGTCAGTGTGTCAGCTTGGTCGGGACTCAGGGGGCGGTTGAGGGTCGAAGGAGACGTAGTCGACACGGTGCGCAGGTCTGCGGTCTGCACCTTATCCACCAGGTAGGGACGCATCCGCACGCCGCCGTTGGCGACCGACGCGGCGATCAGGGCGTTCTGCATCACCGTCAGGCGCACGTCGCGCTGACCGATCGACGACTGGGCGAGCATCGCCAGGTCGTTGTCGCCGATGTCGCCGACCGTGGAGGTGGACACCGGCAGCGGGATACCCGGGAACTTCGAGTCGATGCCGAAGTCGCCGGCGGTCTTCTCGAACGCCTGCACCGGATCGTCGGGCAGCTTCTCGGTGACCAGCTGGGCGAAGGCGGTGTTGCACGAGTACTGGAAGGCCTGGGTCAGGGTGACCGTCCCGGCCGTCGATCCCGGGCAGGTCTCACCGCTGTCGTTGGGCAGCATCGTCGCCGAATCGGGCAGCGTGATGCGCGCGGCCGACGTGAGCCGGGTGCTGGCCGGCAGGCCGGCGTCCAGGGCGGTGGCGGTGGTGACCACCTTGAACGTCGATCCCGGCGGATACAGCGCGGTGATCGCCCGGTTGATCAGCGGCGACGCCGGACTGTCGGGGTTGAGCGAATTCCAGGCGGCGGTGGCCTCCTCGGCGTCCTGCGCGGCCAGCTCGTTGGGGTTGTAGCTGGGCGTGGACGCCATCGCCAGGATCTTGCCGGTGGACGGCTCGAGGGCGACCACCGCGCCGCGGCACGGTCCGTCGCAGTCGCCCTCGCGCAGCGCCCGGAAGGCGGTCATCTGCAGTTTGGGGTCGATGGTGGTGACCACGTTGCCGCCGCGCGGATCCCGGCCCGAGAACAGGTCCATGAAGCGCTGGCTGAACAGCCGGTCGTCGTTGCCGTTGAGGATGGAGTTCTCGCTGTGCTCGAGTCCGCGGTCGGACTTGTAGAAGAGCGAGAAGTAGCCGGTGACCGGCGCATACGCGTTCGGTGAGGTGGGGTAGCGGCGCAGGTACTTGAAGCGGTTGTCGGTGGGCACCGACTCGGCGAGGACGGTGCCGTCGGCGGCCACGATCAGTCCACGCTCGCGGGAGTACTCGTCGAGCAGCACCCGCGAGTTGCGGTTGTCGTTGCGCAGGCCGTCGGCCTTGATCACCTGCACGTAGGTGGCGTTGGCCAGGAGCAGGACGATCATCACGATGACGGCGACGGCGACGCGGCGGATGGGTCGGTTCATGCGCGCGGCACCACCCGGGTGTCCATGGCCTCCACGCCCGGCGGCGGGGTGCGCCGCTTGGGCACATCCGGTTCCCGGGCGGCATTGGAGATGCGCAGCAGCAGGGCCAGCAGGATGAAGTTGGCCAGCAGCGAGGAACCGCCGTACGAGAGGAACGGCGAGGTGAGACCGGTCAGCGGGATCAGTTTGGTCACGCCGCCGAGCACGACGAACAGCTGCACGGCGATGGTCACCGCCAGTCCGGAGGCGAGCAGCTTGCCGAAGCTGTCGCGCACCGAGACGGCTGTGCGCAGTCCGCGCATGACGACGATGAAGTACAGCATGACCAGCGCGGCGATGCCGACCAGACCGAGCTCCTCGCCGAACGAGGTGAGGATGAAGTCGGTGTTGGCGAAGGGCACGATGTTGGGCCGGCCGGAGCCCAGGCCGGTGCCGAACATGCCGCCGGTGGCCAGCCCGAACAGGCTCTGTGCGATCTGATAGCCGCTGCCCTCGTAGTCGGTGAACGGATCCTGCCAGACGTGCACACGGGTCTGCAGATGGCTGAACAGCTGGTAGGCGACGACGGCGCCGACCACGAACAGGCCCACACCCAGCAGCAGCCAGCTGACCCGCTCGGTGGCGATGTAGAGCATGGTGAGCACGGTCGCGAAGACCAGCAGCGAGGTGCCCAGATCCGATTCGAACCCGAGCACGCCGATCGCGATCACCCAGGCGGCGATCAGCGGGCCCAGGTCGCGGGCACGCGGAAAGTCGATGCCGGCGAACTGCTTCCCGGCGGTGGTGAACAGGTCACGCCGCGAGACCAGGAAGGCCGCGGTGAAGATGATGATGAGGATCTTGGAGAACTCGCCGGGCTGGATGTTGAAGAGCGGGGTGCGGATCCAGATCTTGGAGCCGTTGATCTCCGACATCGACGACGGCAGGACCGCCGGCAGCGCCAGGAAGATCAGACCGCCCAGGCCCAGGGTGTAGGCGTAGCGGGAGAGGGTGCGGTGGTCGCGGATCAGGATGAGCGTGGCCGCGAAGGCGATCACCCCGATGAACACCCACAGCAGCTGCTGGTCGGCGTTGTGGGTGCGCTCGGCCTGCTTGGCCACCTCGTCGACCCGCTCCGAGCCCAGGTCCAGGCGGTGGATCATCACCAGGCCCAGACCGTTGAGGGCGGCGACGGCCGGCAGCAGAGTGGGATCGGCGTAGGGCGCGAAGTAGCGCACCACCAGGTGGGCCATACCCCACAGGGCGGCGAAGGCGGCGACGTACTTGGCCAGAGCCCAGGTGAGCGTCTGACCCTGTGCCGCCTCCACGATCAGGAAGGCGGCCGTCACCAGCACCAGGGCACCGAGCAGCAGCACCAGCTCTGTGGTGCGGCCGGATGCCTTGGCGGAGACGGGAATGGGCGCAGAGGTCATCAGACGTCCCGGCAGGTTCGCTTACCGTCGGTGCCGGTGGTGGCCGGTGCGGGCGCCGGGGACGACGCATCGGAGTTCGGCGCGTGCGGGGCGTCGCTGGGCGAGGCGTCGGGACGTTCGGTGGTCGGGGCCGGTGCGGGCGTGGAGGTTCCGGTGCGGCCGGGCTCCCCGTCGGAGGGGGTGGGCGACGGGGCGGGCGGACACAGCGGCAGCATCTTCAGGCCGCGGACCCGGGTCTGCGCGTCGGACAGGTCCAGGTTGCGGATGCTCTCGGAATTGATCGCCACCCGGCTGGCCTCGGTGAGGTCGTCGACCAGCAGCGGCTGGCACTGGTCGGTGGAGCCGTCGTCGACGAACATGAAGCTCGGGTCGTCGGTGTCGGCGCCCACCACGCACACCTTCTGCGCGGGCTTCTGCACGGTGGTGAACAGCAGGGTGTCGGGCGAGCCCTGCTTCACCACCACCTGACCGCCGTCGCTGGTGACGAAGAAGCTGTCCATCGCCTTCGAGCGCACAACGAAGAACGTGGTGACCAGGGCGGCGATCACCACCAGGACGCCGATGATCAGGATCGGCAGCCGCCACGGGTGGCGGCGCTGCTCGGGTTCGTCCTGGCTGAGGCTGGGCCGCTGCGCGGGGGTGGCCGGCGGGCGCAGAGCGGCGGCCCGTCCGGCGGCGGTGGTCGGGTCGGGGACGTAGCCGTCCTGGTCGTCCTCACCGGCGGCACCGCCGAGGATGGGACGCGACTCGCCGTATTCGGTGTCGACGACGTCGGCCAGGGCCACCGAGACGTTGTCCGGGGCGCCGCTGCGCAGGGCGAGCTCGATGAGCCGCTGCGCACACTCCTGGTAGTCGGTGACCGTGGCGAGGGTGTCGGCGATGGTCTCCTCGCTGACCACGTCCGAGAGGCCGTCCGAGCACAGCAGGTAGCGGTCTCCGGCGCGGGCCTCGCGCAGCGTGAGGGTCGGTTCCACCTCCTGGCCGGTCAGCGCACGCATGATCAGCGAGCGCTGCGGATGCGAATGCGCCTGTTCGGCGGTGATACGGCCCTCGTCGACCAGGGTCTGGACGAAGGTGTCGTCGCGGGTGATCTGGGCGAGCTCGCCGTCGCGCAGCAGGTAGCCGCGGGAGTCGCCCACATGGCACAGACCGATGGTGGAGCCGGCGAACAGGATGGCCGTGAGGGTGGTGCCCATGCCCTCGAGTTCGGGCTGGCGCTGCACCTCGGCGGCGATCGCCTCGTTGCCTTCGGCGACGGCGTGGCCGAGGGCGCCGAGCAGGTCCTGGCCCACCTCGTCGTCGTCGAGGGCGCGCATGGAGTTGATGACCAGCTGACTGGCCACCTCGCCGGCCGCGTGGCCGCCCATGCCGTCCGCGAGGGCCAGCAGGCGGGCGCCGGCGTAGACGGAGTCTTCGTTGTTGGACCGGACGAGGCCACGGTCACTACGCGCGATGTAGCGCAGCACAAGGGTCACGGGCGCAACTCAATCACGGTCTTGCCGATGCGGATCGGCGTGTTCAACGGGGCGCGCACCGCGGTGGTCACCTTGGCGCGGTCGAGGTAGGTGCCGTTCGTGGACCCGAGGTCCTCGACGTACCAGTCGTCACCGCGCTTCGACAGGCGCGCGTGGCGTTCGGAGGCGTAGTCGTCGGACAGCACCAGGGTGGAGTCGTCGGCCCGGCCGATGAGTACCGCCTGATCGCCGAGGGTGATGCGCGTGTTGGCCAGCGCGCCGGCGGTGACCACCAGGTAGCGGGCGGCGCCGCGGGTGCGGGTGGCGCGGGCGCGGCGGTCGCGGATGCCGCCGCTGTTGGTCGACGCGGACCGGACGCCGCTGGCGACGGCCAGGTCGCGGCGCATGGATCGGATGATCAGGTAGATGAACAGCCACAGCAGCAGCAGGAACCCGAAACGGGTCAGCTGCAGGACGATGCCCTGCATGCTCGCTCCTCTCTGTGGTGCGGCTCGGTGCCGGTTCGGCTCGGTCGGTGGGTGGATCTGTGGTCGGCGGATCTGTGGTCGGGGCCCGGCGGCGGGTCCGGCACGGATCGTCGAGATGCACTCAGCGGTCGGGGCTCTGGTCGGCCCCGACCGCATTCTATGTGCTCGGTGCTACTGGAAGCGGATCGTGATGTCGGAGTGACCCAGCCGGATGCGGTCGCCGTCGGCGAGTTCCCAGCTGCTGACCTGCAGGTCGTTGACGGTGGTGCCGTTGGTGGAGTTCAGATCCTGCAGCATGGCGGTCTGGCCGTCCCACCGGATCTCCACGTGCCGGCGGGAGACACCGGTGTCCGGGAGACGGAACTGGGCGTCCTGGCCGCGGCCGATCACGTTGGAGCCGGGCCGCAGCGCGTAGGTGCGGCTGCTGCCGTCCTCGAGGACCAGGGTGATGGCGGCCGGAGCGCCGGCCGGGGCGGCCGGGGCCGACGGCGGGGCCTGCTGGCCGTAGGCGGGGGCGGCGTACTGCTGCTGGTCGTACGCGGCCGGCTGCTGCTCGTAGCCCTGGTCGTAGCCGCCGGCCTGGCCGTAGCCCTGGTCGTAGGCGGGCTGCTGCTCGTAGCCGGGCTGGGCGTACTGCTGGCCGTAGCCCTGCTGCTCGTATCCCTGGGGGGCGTAGGACTGACCCTGGTCGGCCGGCGGGGCGTAACCCTGGTCGGCCGGGGCGGCGTACTGGTCGTAGCCGGCGGGCTGGGCGTAGCCGTGATCGGCCGGGGCGCCGTAGGCCTGCTGGTCGTACCCCTGGGGCTGCTCGTATCCCTGGGGCTGGTCGTAGCCCTGCGGGGCGGGGTAGCCCTGCGGCTGACCGTAGCCCTGCTGCTCGTAGCCCTGAGGCTGGGCGTACTGCTGCTGACCGTAGCCCTGCTGCTCGTACGCGGCGGGCTGCGCATAGCCCTGCTGGTCGTAGCCCTGAGGCTGCGCGTACTGGTCGTAGGGCTGGTCGTAGCCCTGCTGCTGCTCGTAGGCCTGCTGGTCGTAGCCCTGGGGCTGACCGTACTGCTGCTGGTCGTAGGGCTGCCCGTACTGGTCGTAGCCGCCCTGCTGTTCGTGGCCGGGCTGCTGTCCGTAGCCCTGGTCGTTTCCGGGGGGATTGGTCATGTCGTTGGCTCCTCGGTCGGGGCGTTGCGGTTCTGACGGTACGGGGTGGGCCGCGATCGGTCGCGGAGCGGCGTCGGGGTTGACCACGCCGCGCGCATGGAACTGTCCGGTATGCAATGAGGGGATCTGGTCGAACTCTACGACCACCGGGCCGTAAGTCTGCCACCCATTGTCACGGATGAAGTCCTCTAAATGACGAGAAAAGATCTTCCGGTTCAGTTCGTACTCTTCGGAGACGTGGGTCAGGTCGGAGCGGCTGAGGGTGACCACGTAGGCGTTCGCCACCAGGCTGGCGCCGTCGCCGAGGTCCTCGATGGAGGCCTCGGCTTCGCGCTGCAGGCTGTTCTCGATCTCCTGCGGTGCCACCTTGCCGCCGAAGACGCGGGCGAAACCGCCGTCGACGGCGGACTCGAGCTTGCGCTCGAATCGGTCCAGAAGGCCCACGGGCTCCCCTTTCGTTCTCGCTGGCGTGTCGGCATGCATGAAGTGTCGATTCATGTTACCGGCCCGAACCGGCTGTCCGCTCCTCAGATTTCCCCATAAGGCACCAATTGTCACATCTGCCACAGACTGCCGATGGTCTCGGCGAACTGTCGTCGCAGGTCAGACTGCTTGTCCGGGGCCGATTTTTGCTCTGCGCTGGGACCGTGTAGTCTTTTCAAAGTCCACACGGACAGCGTCGATCAGCTGATCGACTGCCACGGGCGAGTGGCGGAATGGCAGACGCGCTGGCTTCAGGTGCCAGTGTCCTTCGGGACGTGGGGGTTCAAGTCCCCCTTCGCCCACAGACCGACGAGAGTCGCGATCCACTTCGGATCGCGACTCTCGTCGTTTTGCAGCTGCGGGGTAGCGGCGTACCGGTTAGCGGCTAGTACTACAGCCGTAGATCGGGTCGCGAGTCATTTTGACCTGGCCTTTTGGTGGCAGCGTTGGGCGATGAGTTGGTGTTTTCGGCGCCAGTGGGACCATGTGAGGATATGGGTGCGGTC